>Ga0116175_1000370_pt1 | contig 32442 bp, 24 predicted proteins | sample AD_UKC125_MetaG_FD_89802 | JGI IMG/M metagenome (GOLD analysis project Ga0116175, IMG submission 89802) | Active sludge microbial communities of municipal wastewater-treating anaerobic digesters from USA - AD_UKC125_MetaG | ecosystem: Engineered > Bioreactor > Anaerobic > Digestate | place: USA... | reverse complement strand
GCCGGCACCATCACCGGATCAAAACTCACACCGCATGGACCGTGCGCAGACTCCCCGGAAACATCCTGGAATGGACCAGCCCCACCGGACGGGTCTACCTCAGCACCCTCGAAGACCCCTGACGGTAAGCTTCCCGCCCACGGCGGGCAGCCACAAGCACAGTCGTCCCGGGTCGAAATGACGGTGAGCTCCCGGCAGCTGTTCACGCTCCCGGGCGACTCGGGTGCGACCCACTTCCTAGACCCGGTTCCTGGCTGCCGCGTCCATCGCGGCGCTTTCTGGACCCGATGGCCCGGGGGGCACGCGCTGAGGCTGCGTGCGCGACTGGATGGCGATGATCACGGGCACGAGGACAGACGCGACGATCCCCGCGGCCAGGCCGTTGTTGTACAGGTTGAGACCGGCATGGAGCTGTCCGACGGTCTGCACCGCGGATGCGTGGATGAAACCCGCCACGATGCCCCAGTGCCATCCGAACCGGCCGGCGATCGGCGCCAGTGTCGTTCCGAAAAGGGCTGCGAGCAACAGCGTCGCGTCAGCCGCGCTGTCCGCCTTGCCCAGTGATGCCAGGAACACGCCCAGCATGACCGGCAAGATGTTCAGGGGATTCTTGCCGAACGCGGCGAAGCCGACGATGCTGAGCAGCGCCCCCACGACCGGCCCGTTCAGGTCACCGCCCACCACGACGACGTAGGCCATCCCAACAGCGCCGGCCAGGGCCATGTTGACCAGCGTGGCGCCGATCCCCACCATGGCGATGAAGTCGGTGGGCGCCTGTCCGGACACCCGCAGCAACTGGCGCACCCCCGCGAGAGCATCACGGTCGAACCAGAGTCCGAGTGCGATGAGAGACAGCAGAATCACACCGAGAAAGGGCACGAGCAGGCGGTTGTTCCCCGTGGTCCACACGAACACCGGCTCCGGCACGAACCCGTAGGCCTTGTACATGGCCACCACCAGCACGCCAATCAGTCCGGCCGTGAATCCCATGTTGTACAAGCAGAAGCCCATGTGGGCCTTGAACAGCTGCGCCGCCGCCGGCACCAGGACGAAGCCGATGACCAGCGCTGTGGCGAGGGCGAGCGGCACGGTGAACACCGGACTCAGACTCGTACTCAACAGGATCTCCGAGACGATCGGAGCCAGGGCCACCCCGAAGAACGCGGTATTGATGTTGCTGGCGAAGCTCTGACCCTGGAACCGAGAGTAGAGCCAGACCCCGACGATGATCGGCCAGACGTTCAAGAGGTTCTTGCCGAACAGCGCGAAGCCGAGCACCAGGAACAGGCATGCGACCGACGCCCCGGTGATGGCGGCACCGCACCGTTCGTACACCAGGCAGGCCAGCAGGGTGAGCAGTCCGGCGTTGACGCACGCGGCCCCGATCCCGCCAATCCCGAAGTAGTCAGTGATCAGGGCGTCCCGGGTGGTCAGGATCTCGACCAGACCCCGAGCGACCTCGATGGGGCCGTCGACGGCCAGACCGAAGGCGATGAAGGCGAGTGCGTAGCCGGCCACGATGAGCAGGATGCCCCGATCGGAAATGCGCGTGGGGCCGGTCATGGAAGGGCCTCGCCAGGACCGCGATCCCTCCCCCGACACCCCCGGATGCTCCCGAGTTGCTCATAAGCCCCTGCGTGGAGCGCTCCCGCCGCCTGGTGCACGGTGGTGATCTTACGTGGGGCCGGCACGTGATGGGGTATCCGCAAGAGGTGGCTCTCGCACCCCACCACGAGAAGGTCCATGAAGGACGTCGATCGCCCTCGCTCGGGCACGGGCCGCGGTCCGGTGCTCGAACAGCACGACGCCGCCTGACCCACGCCCAACGTGGGCTGCGATGACTCGCCATCCGCTGAAACTACGCAGCCCCTCAGGGTGGCTGGTGTTCCCGCAAGCGTCACCATGTTCTGCAGTCGTCCGGGGACACCGTGCCCAGAGCCACCGCCTGGCTCCCGCCCGCCGACGCGGCCTGGATCGACACCGGCTGGTTCGCTGCATTCGGCGACAGATACGGCGTATCGATGCCGTTGGTCGTCTGGGTCACCGAGTCGTTGAAGTAGACCGGTGTGCCGTCTGCGGTGAGCCCGAAGAAGTCACGATCCAGTCGGCGTTCACCATCCAGGTCGGTTCTGCCCCGCGGCCTAGCAGCCGTCCAAGGACCAACTCTTGATCGGCGCTGTGGAACTCCTGTCCCGGACGGCGAAGAAGTTGTAACGGCTCTTCGCGTTGTGCACGTAGTAGTCAAGCCAGCCGGCGCGAGAGCGCACCGAGTAGATGTTCCACCCGGTGCCGGGGCTGTAGGGGATGGCCAAGTAGCCGGTCTTCTTGAGGCCGGGGTAGAGAGACTTGGCCCTGCTCAGTGGGGCGTTGGACTTCAGGCCCTTGCTCGTGGTGATGCGCTTGCCGCTGACCGTCTGGCTGCCCGACCAGGCGACGACCACCCCGTCCTTGCGTCGCCAGTTGTCGTAGGCCACCACCCCGTCGAGCCGTCCCCCGCACAGGTCATTCACAGCCAGCAGACCGTCCGCCTTTGCCGCGGCGACGGTCGTCTTGCCCATCCGTAGCGCACCGAATCGCCCCGGCGACATCACAGACGGACAGGTTCCGGTCCATTGCGGGAAACCGCCGCCGTTGTAGGAGTAGGTGCACGTCCCGGCATGAGCTGGCACACTGCCGAGCACTCCCGCGGCCACTGCCGTCGCCGCCACCCAGATCGCCTTGTTCATAACTTCCCCTCAGTCGGCCCTCCCCCAGACTACTGCGCAGTTGCCCCAACGAATCCGGGAACGACGTCTGCCGCTGGCCGCAACCTTCTGCGGAAGATCCACGAGTTGGGCCCAACACGTCGGGGCGAAACAGTGCCCGCGGTGAGCCTGTACCCGGCCCAGGAGTGCGCGAGGCAACCCGCAGCAGATGCGACAGATAGAACTCGGACGGCTTCCGGCGCTGCCCCCCATGTGCATTCGCCCGTGCGACAAAGCAGCCCCGACAGCGGGCGAATAGCCGGGTTCACTCTTGGGTCAACTGACCGCCTCCCGCAGCTGCTCAGGAGTCAGGCCACCCAACCCCAGACCGGCCATGGTCCGGGCCTGCTCGTCGGCGTAGTCGCGGCCCGTGACCACCGAACTCAGAGTCAACACCGAGTCCATCACCGGCGTGGCAACCCCGATTTGCCGTGCCAGATCGGTCATGAACACCAGGCCGAAGCCGGCGTCCTCGTTGAAGTAGCGGTGGTCGAGCGCGGGCTGCGCCTTGATCCCCAAGAACCCCGGCGCCTGGGAGTATCCGATGCCGTAATCGTCGATGACCTGGTAGCCCTGTGAGATGCCGATGACGGGGTCGCGCTGCACGGGCACATCGAGAGCCTGCGCGATCTGCACCCGTTCGAGGTCAACACCGCGGATCAGTCGACCGACGGCCTCGGTCACGCCCTCTTCGTAGAACAAGAAGTCCCCACCGGTGCGCTCAATGAGACCCGCATTACACAAGGACACGGCCGGATGGATGATCGGGTTGCTGTTCTGCAGGGTGGTCTGCCAGATGCTCTGCGCGGGCGCGATCTCCGCGTGCACCGAGCGGAGGGTTTCGAACACCGCCCCGGTCGCGCTACTCGGCAAGGCAGCCACGTAGTAGCCGCCTTTGAGCCGGTTGTAGACCGTCAGATGAGCGGTGCCCGTCACGCGCACCGCGTACGGCAGGGTCGATGTCTCGGCCACTACCACCGCGCCGTCATCGAGAGCCAGTCCCAGCGACTGCTTGAAGACGATGGCACCCGCGCACGAGCCTGGGCACACGACGAAGACCTGCCCTGGACTGACGTGTGGTTTGCAGGCCACCGCGAACGGTGCCGTGCTGTAGGCGGGGCCCACGGCAAAGACCAGTTCCGCGCCCTTGAGCGCGACAGCGATGTCGTGACCTGAGTAGGCCACTGGCGCGAACCCTTCCAACTCCCCGTCCGAGGTGATGCCGCCGGCGGCCGCGACAGCGGCGATGTTCGCGCCGAACTGTTCGAAGTCGAATAGGGCCACCTCATGACCGGCCTGCGACCACTCGAACGCGATCGCCATACCACCGTTGCCTGAACCCAGGACTGACACCTTCATCGCACACCTCCACTACTGATTGTTGTCCGGTAGCGAGCAGGCTGCACGGCAGGGCTAAGGACAACCAGTGGTGCTCCCCGTCCCCTCACCCGGGCCCCAGCACGTTGATGGCATAGGCGATGACCAGCATCCCGACGGCCAGTGACACCAGCGACTCCGAGACCATCATCAGTTTGGCCCAGGGCCGGATCGCCGAAACGTCGGTCGGGCTGAAGGCCAACGCCGTGTTGAAGGACAGGGCCAGGTAGTCGACGAACTGGGGGTACCAACCGGGACCCACAACATCGGTCATGGAGGACTCCGGGAACACGAAAGCGGGCGCCACCGTCGTGTCGGCGTTGGCCCGGGCCGCCGCCCCACCGGCATCCAGATCCCAGTACCAGAGCGCGTAGGCCAGGACATTGGAAACCCAGATGATCCCCCCGATGCCCAGCAGCTGTCCGGCACTATCGAACGATGCCTGGGTGAGGATGCCATCCACCAGCCGGATGGCCTGGTAGGCCGTGACGATCGTGATAGTCGCGATCATCAACCCGGTGGTGATCCGCAGCCACCGGCGCTGGCGGTCGATGCGCCCAGGATCGCCCAGGATCAGGACGACGAGGAACGCCAGAAGAAACAGCGGGTAGACAACCGAAACGCTGAGGACCACGCGGAAGTCCTCGGGCAGCAGCATGAAGCCGATGCCTTGGACCATCACCGCAGCTGCCATCGGCCACCGTCGCTCCGCACCCCGCCGCAGAGTCTGCTGCTCAGTTCGTCTGGCCACCCCGGAGTCCATGGGCGCCCACGCTACCCGCACGAAGCATGCTGTGGCGGAGCGAACGTTTGGACGGCCGTGCTTGGAAGTGCGCGGGTTCCGAGCGAAGATGTGGATGTGCCCCGCGGTGCAATTAGTGCATATCGGACATCAGGGGGTGTGTCGCGGGTTGGGATCTCCCAGCCACGGACGCCGCCCAACCAGATGTGGACGCTCAGTGGAACAAGAAGCAGGACTTCGACAGTCGCTTCCAGGTCTGCTTGCCCACCTTGCCGTCCACGAACAGGTTCTCCCGCTCCTGGAAACGGCGGACGGCCGAGGCCGTCTGCGGGCCATAGGCCCCGTCCGCCACGAGCGGCCTGCCGGCACTGTCGCGGATCCCGATCCGTTGCAGCACTGCCTGCACGCTGCGCACGGCCTTTCGCACCTGCCGATTGGTCGAGTCCTGCTGAGCGGTCGACAGGAGGAACCCGAAGGGGTAGCGCGGATTGGGCGTCGCGGGGTCCAGCGGTTGCTTCGCAAAGTGGCAGACCGTCACCTTCGACCCTGCCGTCTGCGCAGCCGCAGCCGGGGCTGCGGGAGCCAGAACTGCCAGTGTCACACCAATGAGTGCTGCCGCTCGAACCTGCATGAGGACCTCCTGTGTCGCTGGATCGCCAGCGTAGCCGCGCGTAGGCTTCCCCGGCCATAGGCAATGGTCCAGCGCCGCAAGACGCACGGCCATGACCCGGGAATCCTGTCTCGAACATGCCTCACTGTTCATTCATCCCGCGGAACGCTACAAGCGGCGCAGGGCGGACATCAGTGGGATTCGCACGCCCAACCATGATCCTCGCGCGTGAGCGTTTGGCAAAGCCAGTGGCGGGTGGGGGCAGTCGGCGGAAGAGCAGGGCAAAAGTTCTCGGCCTTTGGCGCAGTGTTCACCCTCATCCCGGCAGACCTCGCGCCAAACGCCTCACTAGCCGCCGCGTTTGGCGCGCGGTCTCCAGCGTTGTTGCCCGAACCGCTCGCGACCAACCAAGCCACGCACCCGGGGGACCCACGGACATCACCCGGTCCGTGGCGCCCACCGGGTCGTCGGCCTGACAATCTCGCTGCTGAACGGGGATCGCGTCGTGTGGCAGCACGCACGGGGCCACCGGCGCCACCCCGAGAACCCTGTTCCACATCGGCTGCGCGCCCAACACCGCATCTGCGATCGCCGGGATGCAGACAGTTCAGCCCGGTGTGCACAACCTCGACGAGACCGCTCTCAAGGGGCCCCGGACCGAGTTCACCGTTCGCGTTGCACTCGCTGTTCGTCCCACACTGGGACATCAGATTCGTAGACCACTCCGTCGGCACCGAAGACCAGAAACCGATCGAACCCGCGGGCAAACCAGCGGTCGTGTGAGACGGCCACCACCGTGCCTTCGAACGACGCCAGACCCTCCTCGAGCGCCTGCGCCGACTCCACGTCGAGGTTGTCGGTGGGCTCATCCAGCAACAGCATGGTGGCCCCGGACAGCTCCAGCAGAAGGATCTGGAAACGCGCCTGTTGACCGCCGGACAGGGCACCGAATACCTGCTCGGCAGCGTGCGCCAGTTCGTATCTGTCCAGAACGCGAGCGGCCTGCTCACGACCCATCCCGGCCCGCCCGCGACCATCTGCAGTGCGGTCGCCGCGGTGCAGGATGTCAAGCAAGGTGCGGTCCACCAGTTCCGGATGCTCGTGGGTTTGGACGAACCAACCGGGTCGCACACGCGCTCCCAGCCGCGCGATCCCGGTGTGCGCGACGGGGGCGATGTCGGCCTCACCCACAGGCGTGTGCTGGAGGTCGGGTAACGACCCGCCCGCGGCCAGCAACCGCAGGAAATGTGACTTACCGGAGCCATTGGAACCCAGGACCGCCACCCGCTCGCCGTACCAGATCTCCAGGTCGAAGGGCGACATCAAGCCCGCGTCCGGCAGGCGCAGTTCGAGGTCCTCGCACACCACCGCGCGCTTTCCGGTGCGGCCTCCGGTCAGGCGCATCACCACCCGCTGCTCCCGCGGCTGCTCGGTGGGCGGACCTGCCTGCTCGAACTTGCGCAACCGGGTCTGCGCCGCCTGGTACCGGCTGGCCAGCCCGTCGTTGTAAGCCGCCTTCTGCCGCAGGGTGGTCACCAGGGTCTTGAGTTTGCGGTGCTCCTCGTCCCAGCGCCGACGCAACTCATCCAGCCGGGCGAACCGGTCCCGACGCGCATCGTGATACGACGCGTAACCGCCAGGATGGGTCCACACCCGATTGCCCGCCGCCCCCAGTTCCACAGTCACGACACGAGTGGCGGTGTTGGCCAGCAATTCCCGATCGTGGGAGATGAACAGGATCGTCTTGTCCGACTCCTTGATGCGCTGTTCCAGCCAGACCTTCCCGGGAACATCGAGATAGTTGTCGGGTTCGTCGAGCAGGAGCACCTCGTCAGGTCCCGCGAGCAGATGCTCAAGGACCAGCCGCTTCTGCTCCCCGCCAGACAGAGTCCGCAGCGACCGGTACTTGACCCGGTCGTACGGCATACCCAGAGCGCTGACCGTGCAGACATCCCAGGTGACCTCCGCGTCGTAGCCGCCAGCGTCGGCGTACTCAGCCAGGGCTTCGGCGTACTTCATCTGCAGGGCGTGGTCGTCGCTTTCCATCAGCGCCAGCTCACAGTCCTCAATGGTGCGGGCAGCGACGCGCACGCGCGCCGGTGCCACCGACAACAGCAGGTCCGCGACCGTGGGGTCGGCGATGGCGGCATCCGCGCCCACCACCCCCTGGCCGACGAACTGCCGCATCACCCCAAGCCCACCGGAACGGGCAATCGCGCCCTCGTGGGCCCGGATGTCGCCGACGATGATCCGCAGCAATGTCGTCTTGCCTGAACCGTTGGCGCCGACCAGTGCGACCTTCTGCCCATCTCCCACCCGGAAGGAGACGTCGTCAAGCAACACTCGTCCATCTGGCAACTCGTAGCGCACGCCGGCGACGTCAACGTGACCCACACTCCAGCCTAAGCACGCTGCCGGACGTCCCCGGCACCTGCCGGTCGAACGCTGCAAAACCGCCCACTTCGTGCAAGATCGCCCCTCCCGGACAGGCGAACCTGACCGAAAGGGGCGATCCTCCCGAAGCGACCGAACATCAGCCCTTGAGCGACCGCCTCACGCCTGGTGTTCGACCTCCAATTGTCCGCGGAGTGGGGCCGGACCCGGACTACGACCGTCACCCGTGCGCTGCGATGGTGGGGATTCAGGCGGGCGGCGCCTCCGCCGACCCGGCTCTCAGCACCGGAACTCGCGCAGCGGCCGCTGCACGCCAAGGCGCCGGCGGAATCCCCCGCCCAAGGCTGAGCCCTACAAAGCCTTCCTGCAGCCGGCCCTGACTCGATGTACGCACCCGGACCCAGGCGGCGCCACGCTTCTGCACCGCCCAACGGTCTCAGCCGAAGTTGCAGTAGCCGAAGTGGTCACCGTATTTCCAGGCACGCTTGCCAGGGATGTACCAGTTGCGCGGCGTCAGGCCCTGCTTGCGCCCGAGGGCAGCGCATTTGGTCTTGGCCATGCTGACGGCCCGTGATGCACCGGGGTATTTGGCCTTGTACCCCTTGAGCCATACGACGTTGGTCATGGCCGCCGAGTCGGCACCCGCGCAGTCCTGCCACTTCCAGGTCTTCGTGCTCACGCACAACGTGGGAGCGAGGCCCGAGTACGCGATGGAACCCGTGCGCGACGTCACGCTGCCCGTCGGACCGGCATTGAATCCCACGCATGCGACCCACCTATCGCCTGCCCGGATCTGGGCCTTGTTGGGCTCGTAGGTGTACAACCGTGCACTCATGGGCAATGCGTACGACGCGACGGGCAGCGGCGCTGGGTCGTTGCCCCACACGTAGGTGATACCCACCGTATGGCACTTCTTGTAGGCCCACGCCCAGAACGGACCTGACCCACTGCGCCAGACCTTGTCGGGCACCGAGAGCACACCCATCACTTCAGCGGTGTGAGCGGTGTTGCAGTCAACGGGCGTCACGGCAGAGATGTTGCTCTGCCTGGTGGACAGCGGCAGACAGGTCCCCTCCGTCGGCGGTTGACCCTGCGCCGGCGTGAGCCCCAAGGCCGCGATGCCGCACGAAACCATAAGGATGGTTGTTCGATACATGCCCCACCTCCCCAAGTGAGGGGCTGCGCCACCCGGCCGGGTTCAGCGACCGGCCCCACCCAAATCGTACTGCGGCGGGGACGGGCCCGGGAAGGGTCAAGCCTGCGTGGGCTCTCATTTACTACTTCTGGGTGATCTTGAGGTGCATCTTCCACGACGGACTGGTGCACTGACCCCCGGAACCCACGTCGCGCGGAATCGCACCTTGTGCCCAATTGCTGCCGACGTATCCGTTCGTCTGTCTCGCATGGCTCGGTCGATCTGGCGCCCCGGCGCAAATAGGGGCAAATGGGCGCTTGTTGCTGCGACACGCCGCGAGAAATCGCACCTTCCGCCCAATCCCGACCAGCAAGTCCCAACGTCAGATCACACCGACCCGTCAGCGATAGACGAAAGCGGTCTTGGTGATCGGGTTGGCGTCCACCCAGTCGGGCAGCGACGACTGCAACATCCCGAGCACGGCATAGGCATCGCGGGCGATGGTTCCTCGGTAATCCTCTAGCTCGTTGCCATACTTGAAGCTGAACTCTGCGACGACTGGTGTGGTGTCCTCCGCGCCCTGGTCGTACCAGACCACAACGGCACATTCGCTGGCGATGTCCTTCTTGCCGAGCAGGATGTTGGCACCCTCCAGCACGATCTCGTGGCCGACGAAGTCCGAGACCAGCACCAGCGGCTGGGTCACCAGCAGCTCATCGAGGTCGCTGTTCAGACCCGGGAACAGGTCGGCGACGTCGCGCACCTGCTGCAGGACTGCACCCGACTTCAGAGGCTGGGGGGTGGAGAAGCTGTAGACGCTTGTGAAGGGCGGCTTGACGTCTTCTTCGAATTTGGTCTTGAAGTCGTCGGCGTCGGCAGGGTCCATCTGCCGGTCGGCGGCGATGTAGCGGTCCGGGTGGCGGAACTTCAGCGTGACCTCACGCTCCCCCGTCTGCAGGTCCTCCCGTTCGCGCACGATGTACTGGTCAGCGTTGAGGCGGTGCTCCTGGGTGTCGAAGAAGCGGATCAACCTGCGTGCTTTGACCTCGCTGAACTCTCCCTCTACCGGGATGTTGAGTTCAGCCAGCCGCAAACTCAGGTCACTCCAGAAGGCGTCCACCTGCTCGCGCATCGTCGCCTCGTCACCGTCGAAACGCTGCGCGAGCAGCATGACCTTGTACTCCCGGGATGTGACATGCATCCGATTAGCCATTGGTGGCCCTCCTCGTTTGGCGTCACGTTAGAGGTGCGCGTGGTTGGGATGCACGCCAATGATCATGGCCACGTGGGATGTGGGCCGACACCAGTCCCTACATCTGCCGGGAGACCGATGCCCGCCACCGTGACGGTGCGGTTCTCGTCGTCGATCCGGCGAAGGACTCGCTAGGTCATCGCCGTGCGCTGTACCGATCATCACGCGGAGGCATCAGCTTCGGCTCGTCTGCCATCCATATCTGGTTGGCGACGGATCAAGATCAACCAGATACGGCGAGACACGCCGCGATGCGTGTCCGAAATGACCGTTTGTCGGCGTGTCACTGGTTGAGAACGCCTCGGACGGGAGTGTCTTCAACCAGATGTGGACGGCGTCCCGAACCGAACGTCTCGCCTCGGGCCAAACCGTGACGTACCCGACTGGCTTTCTCCTGCGCTGACATGCGCGAGGTTGGGCGAAGTTGACCCCAGCGGATCCGGCCACGAGGCACTACCCGAAAACGACTCAGACCGTCCGGGTGCGCCGACCCGCCCCACACAGCAGTCCGATCACACCCAGCACGGCGGCGACAACCATGAGATACAACGGGATCGACGTCGGTATGCCCAGGTGGACCGTGATCCCCAGGATGCGCGACAGCCCCAGCGGCAGCAGTGCCATCTGATCGTTGAACGTGGTCAGCGCGGCCTCCAAGCCCGAGATCTGCATCAGCGACCCCAGGGCCAGCATGGGTACCGCCACGCTCACCAGCACCCGGCCCAGGCCCCGCAGCCGACCACACCCGTAGGCCGACCGCATCACCACGTAGGTAACCCAGAACAACCACAGGAACGCCGCGAAACTGATCGTCACGTACACGGTGCGGAACTGCTCGTCGACCCAGAACTGGTACCAGTAGAACAGCGGGCCGCGGACCACGGCGACCACACTCAGCAGAAGGGTCTTGAGCAGCAGCGCACCGCCGACGCCCGCGTACAGCGCGAACGGATCGCGGCCGCGGATGAGCACGCGGGCGGTGAGCGTGAACAGCGCCATACTCCCGAGGGTGGCCAGCAGGTAACTCCAGGACAGCCACCCGGAGAAGGCCCCGCGACTGAGGATCAGCAAGCACGCCGGCAGTGCCCAGATGAGCATGCGGGAACGCCCCTCGCCGAGTCGCCACGGCACCATCATCCCCACCACCAGACCGTGCGCCACCTCACCGAAGCGACTGGCGTGCCAGCGCCGCCCGAGCGGGCTGCCCAGCAGCAGGATCGCGAGGATCACCAGGATCACCGCACCGGTCACGAGCTGCGAGGAGCGGGTGCGCTCGGCGTGCCCGAATCCGGCGTCGACGGCGAAGAACTCGTACGCGGGGGTGTCGAGGTCGCCGGCGTACGTGGCCCGGTGCTCGGCCACGGCGGTTTCGTACGCCCCCTTGTTGGCCTTCCAGTCGACCCACGCCTGTTCATTGCCGGTGGCCAGCCAGTCGTAGTAGCTCAGGAAGGCAGCGCGGAACGCACCCAAGGTCTGGAACAGATCGACCTCGTACTCCAGCGCGTGGATCATGCTGTCGCGGGCCTGCGGGTCCTTCCAGGACGCCGGATCGGTGGCCTCGATGGTCGCCAACATCTGCTGCGCCCGGGCGGTCGCCTCCTCGCCGCCGGCGATCGCCTCGGCCACCCGATCGCGGGACGCATGGTGGATCACCGACAACGCGGCGGTGTCTCCGCTGACCAGATCCCACTCGAATATCCACATCATGGGCGGCGGCTCCAGGCCCAGGGCAAGCGTCCGCTGCTCGGCGTACGGCGGGATGTAAAGGCCCTGCTTGGCAACGTCGCGGGACAGCGCGAAGACCTCCGCGATCGCCTGCACCGTCGCCGGGTCGTCGGAGAAGTTACGCCTGATCCATGCCGAATTGACCGCGGCGAGGTCCGCGTCGTGATCCCAGGCCAGCCGCCCGGTGGCATAGACGTCGAGGTCGTACAACTGCCAGAAACCGCTCTTGAGATACAGCGACATCGGCCCGGCACGCCACGGGCCACCGTCCTGGGTCCACACCCAGACACCGTCGATGTTCGGGTTGGCCTGCTCGAAATGCTGCAGGGCCTGCTGATGGTCGGCGGACAAGTAGTTGGGGAACGACGAGAACGCCTCGAACTCCCGCCGGCTCTGGAACTCGATGATGCGCGGCTGGGCACCCTGCTCCAGGGTCTGGTTCAACGGCAGCCAGGAGTAGAAGTCGCCCATCGTGAACTTCGTGACGATCACGAGGTTGTCGGCGTCGAGCCCGTCCAGCACCCGTGCGTAGGTCTGCGGGTTCGTGTGCATGTCCCCGACGTCACCCACCCCGACCGACCACGTACGGAAGTAGATCGTCTTGTCGTACTGGGCGGCGGTCTGTGTGAACTTCTCGAGCATGGTCTGCACGGACGCATCCGTGGTCACCGCCAACGTGGAGAAGTAGTCCCAACCCGGGGAGTTGTAGACGCTACCCGCCTCCCCGATCCGGATCATCAGGCCGTCGATGAACGGCATGTTCTGCAGGAACTCGTCGAGGCCCGCTTGATAGATGTCCCACAGCCGTGGATCGTCGACATTGAAGCCGCCGAGTTCGCGCTCCACATAGTCGTTCAGAGGCCCGGAGTTGGCCAGCATGTCCGTCTTGAAGACCACCCGCATGCCGAGGTCAGCGGCGTACTCCCACATCGTCCCGAACTGCTCGACCATGGCCTCGTGACGGGCCCGGTAGGGGCTGTCCTGCGGATAGATCTGATAGCCGTCACCCACGAGGTCGAAGTTCACGTACTCCAGGAACCCGCTGACGATGACCCCGTTGTAGCCGTAGGCCCGGATGTGATCGATGTACTGCTTCCAGTCGCGAGTGGCGGCCCGCATGCCAGCCGGGTCGATCCACGGTGGCGCGTCGAGGATCACGTCGGCGAACTGCCGGGAGTTGTGGGAGTAGTCGTCCTGCGCGGCCCACGCCTGCGGGTCGGGCTCCACGCCGACCGCACCGTAGTCGGCGAACCGGTACTCGAGGTCGGCCACGACAGGTTTGCTGGTGAGATCCGGTAGTTCCTCGCCGCCCGCGATGAGGTCGGCGGCCGCGAACAGACCGTCTGCGATGCCGTTGCGGCCGCTGCCGGCCACGCCCTCGGTCGTCAGTCGGTACGCGCCATCCGGCAGGGCGGGCGCCCGCGACACCGTGAAGTCCGCGTCGGTGTCGACAACCTCCGGCCGGGTCCCCGTCGCTTGTTCCACCGCGTCCTGGAAGGTCCGTGCCGCCAGGACGAGCAGGGGGTCGCCCCGCCAGTTGGCCGGCATGCTGAACGTGTCGATGGTCGGCGGTGCGACGGTTTTCGGCGCTGAGACCGGAAGGGTCGTGGTCGGCGGCAGGTCCTTGGGAGATAACGACAGCGCCAGCAGACCGTTGACGCCGGTGGCCGCGCCATACCCGATGAGCAGCGCCACGAGGACATACACCAACGTCGGGATCCACCACCGACGCCGCCGCATGCGCCACAGAATAGTCATGCGGATCGGCGGTTGCGGCGGTTCGCGGACGCTGGCTCTGATCAGCCGAGCGGTAACGATCCCACCAAGGCCGCGATGCGCTGCCGGCGAGTCTCCAGCCGTGCGGCGTCCTCAATCGGTTGCAGCAGACGCCGTCGCTCGGAGGGCCGCTTACGCAGGAACGCGGCCAGGCGATCGGCCTCTGCCAATGCGCGCTGGACGTCGTCGGCGAGCGGAACGTCATCGGGGTCTGCCGGACGCAGGCGGCAGAAAACCACATCGCCCGGCCGGACCTCGAGGCGCCGTTGCAGAGCCTTTCCGGCATACATGAAGGCGTCGGGAAGAACATCGGCCCGGTTGACCCCGACGTTGACGGGCACTTCGTTGATCCTGCCCTCAATCCGCCGGGTACCCGCAGCCTTCGCGGCGTCCTCGAGAGCCCTATCGAGGCGAATGATGGTGTAGTCGTTGCGCCCCCATGGCAACACCTCGACCAGCGCGTTGAACTCGACCCATGAGGTTCCCTCGGTCACCATGAGAGTCATCCTTCCGCTTCCGCCCCGCACTTTTCCGTAGACGTTGGGTCGCCGCGCAGCGATTTTGCCCAACTACCCCGGAATACCTCGAGCAGAAGACGAAGGATCCCGAACGCTCGAATCCACATCATCCGCATTGGCGAAGGCCATCAACGCGCGCGCTCCGGCCAAGCCATACTTCAGCAGTGGCATACCCGAGGAGGTCGATGACGATCCTGTCCACCTTCATCCGGACGCTGCTGGCGCTGATGCTGGCAGTCACCGCCGGCATCGCCTGCGCTCCGATGGCCGCTGCCGCCGACCCCATCCCCGAGGCGACCCAGTCGGACACTGTGCCGCAAGGCCCGGTAACGCCCACCCAGGAGCCAGAGACCTCCGCACCGGAGACCGAGGAACCGCCGCCACAGGAACCTCCATCAGAGGAACCACAGGAGCCAAGCCCCAGCGTTGAAGCAAGCGCCGACGCAACCCCGACGGAAGGCACACCCGCCCCGACCCCGGAAGCCACGGCGAGCCCGACCTCGGAGCCCACCGATGAGGCAGAGCCGGCGACCCGCCCGACCCCACCGCCGATGACGGCACCTGCACGCGAGGACTCGCCGGTCACCATGGGGGCGCTGCTGATCGCCCTGTCGGTCCTGCTCGCAGCAGTAGCCCTCCTGATCGCAGCGGCCCGATTCCGTCCTGCCCAGAAGCCGCGCACGACCGAGCCCGCACCACCCATCCTGGCGCCAACGGACACCAGCCAGTTCCTCGTAGCGCTCGGTGAGGCCATGATCGATGCCGGCGCTCCCGTGACGGACGTCACCACAACGCTCGAACGGATCGCACACCGCAGCGGCGTCCCCGATGCGGAGGTCGTCGTGTTCGCCACCGCCCTGATGGTCTCGTTGCCCGGCACCGACCAGGTCAGCACGGCCGTCGCCTCGGCAGGCGTGCGGGGGCTGCGCCTGGATCAGATCGATGAGGTGTTCGACGTCGTCGAGGAGGCGCAGTCACCGGGAATCCCGCCCAGCGAAGGGGTCGAGCGGCTCGAGTCGATCCGGCTCACTCCCCCGCCCTGGGGGTTCGCCACCCGGGTTGTCGGGTACTCCCTGATGAGTCTGGGCCTGTCGCTCATTCTCGGCGCGAGCCTGGCCGAGATCGCCGTAGCTGCGGCGCTCGGTGCCGTCCTCGGGGCGCTGCAACTGCGCGCCGGCAGCCTGACGTCCACCTATCGCTCCGCGCTGCCCCTACTGGGGGCGTTCGTCGTGTCGATGGCCGTCTTCCTGCTCGCCCGCACCACCTGGGACATCGGCGTGTTCGCCCCCCTGATCGCTCCACTGGTCGGGTTGCTGCCGGGGGCATTGCTCACCACCGGCGTCCTGGAACTCGCGACGGGGCAGATGATCTCCGGCGCCGGTCGGCTCGCTGCCGGGACGATGCGGCTGTTCCTGCTCGCGGTGGGGATCGTGGCGTCGGCGCAACTGGTCGGCGTGCCGACCGGAAACGTCACCGATGTCGCGACCCAGCCGCTGGCTCCCTGGGGACCGTGGTTCGGTGTGGCGATCTTCGGTGTCGGCATCGTGCTACATCTGTGCGCCAGGCCTCGCGCCACGGCCTGGATTCTGCTCGTCCTGTACGTGGCGTATGCCGGGCAGGTCATCGGTGGGCTGTTCCTCGGTGGCGTGCTGTCGGCGTTCACCGGTGCTGTGCTCATGACGCCGGTGGCCTACGCCGTCGCGCGGCATCGCAACGGTCCCACCCCGTTGGTGAGTTTCCTGCCCGCCTTCTGGCTGCTCGTCCCTGGTGCCCTGAGCCTGATCGGCGTCACGAAGTACCTCGGCGACGAACGTGTCTACGGCGCCGACTACTTGCTCACGGCCGGCCAGACCATGGTGTCCATCGCCCTGGGTGTCCTGATCGGCACCTCGCTCGCGGCGCGATTCGGTCGCTCCCGCGCGGGCGCGTCAATGTCGTGATGGTGCGCAGTCTCCGCGAGAGGATTCGAGACACCCGCCGTCCGCGACTATTCCGACGACGTTGGGCCGCTGGGCAGCGTTTCACCCCAACAACCCCGGGAAACCTCGGGCTGGAGACGAACCCGCAAACGACCTCCACTCATCAGCGCTACGCAGGCAGCCGAGGGCAGTACCGGATCATCTACACGATCGACTCTTCGCGGCGGGTCGTGACGGTGCTGCATATCGCCCATCGGCGTGACGCCTACCGGTGACGAAGTGACCACCCACCACGGGTGATGCCAGGCCACCCGCGTGCCCCGCGAGCGAAGATCGGCGACATCATCGGGCGGCGCCGGGCGTTCATCATCGGTCTGGTGATCTATGCGATCGGCTCGGCGATCACCGCAATCGCCCCGACCGTGCTGGTGCTGGCGTTGGGCTGGTCGGTGTTGGAAGGCCTCGGCGCTGCGCTGGTCCTGCCCGCGCTGGCCGCGCTGATTGCGGGCAACTTTGAGGGCGACCAGCGCAAGGCCGCCTACGCCGTGATCGGCGGAGTCGCCGGGGCGGGCATCGCCATCGGACCGATCCTCGGCGGCTGGGCGACCACCACCTACACGTGGCGCATCGTGTTCCTCTTCGAGGTGGTCCTCGTGGTCATCATCCTGGTGATGACCACGCTGCTCGGTGATGCCGTGCGGGAAGGTCCGCGCCCGAAGCTGGACGTCGTCGGAACGGTCCTGTCCGCATCCGGACTCGGTCTGATCGTGCTGGGAACGCTGCAGGCCAGCAGCTGGGGATGGCTGCAACCCAAGGACTCCCCCATCACTCCCTTCGGGTTCTCCCTGACCCCGTTCGTGGTGATGGCCGGCGGGCTGCTCGTCTGGGCCTTTGTGGTCTGGCAGCGTCACCGGGAGAACATCGGCAGCGATCCGCTGGTCCACCTCGATCTCGTGCAGATACCGCCGCTGCGGTCCGGGCTCGTGGGCCTATTCACCCAGAACCTGATCCTCATGGGTGTCTTCTTCATCGTGCCGCTGTACCTGCAACTGGTCCTGGGACTGGACGCGCTGCAGACCGGCCTGAAGATGCTGCCGGTATCCATCACCATGTTCCTCGCTGCGGCGATGGGATCGCGGCTGTCCGCCCGCTTCTCAGTGCGCGGGATCGTGCGCACCGGCCTGCTCCTGAGCGCCGTCGCGATCCTCCTGCTGCTGGGAACGATCGAACCCACCCTCGACGACTCCGGCTTCGCCTGGTCGATGGCCGTGTTGGGCACCGGCATGGGCCTGATCGTGTCGCAGTTGGGCAACGTCGTGCAGTCGTCGGTGGATGCCTCCGGGCGCGCCGAAGCCGGTGGCCTGCAGTTCACCGGCCAGCAGCTGGGCTCATCGCTGGGCGTGGCACTGATCGGGGCGGTCGTCCTGTCCGGACTGACCAGCGTGTTCGTCACCAACGTGCAGGACGGTGAGCGGATCAGCGCCGCGGTCGCCGAGCAGGTCGGCGTGGCCGCCGGGACCGGCCTCGACTTCGTGTCCGCGGACCAGATCGCCACCGCGGCGACCGACGCCGGGATCAGCTCACAGGAGACCGACGCGATCGTCGCCGACTACGAGAGCGCACAACTGCAGGCACTCAAGGTCGGCCTGCTAGCCACCGGCGTGCTGGTGCTGCTGTCACTGTCGTCCACGCGCAATCTCCCGAGTCAGGTGAGCAAACCTTCGGAGGAGATTGTGGCGGTGTGACTCCGCGGAGTGCTTACATTGCTGTCAGGAGGTGGACTGTGAGCACCTTGACGATCAGACAACTCGACGAGCGCACACACGCTCGGCTGCGTGGACGCGCTGCCGCACATGGTCGCTCGGTCGAGGCCGAGGTGAGGGCGATCCTGGACGCGGCGGTAAATCTGCCAGAGCGCAACTTCCTGGTTGCCCTGCATGAGTCGATAGGTGGTGGGATCGATATGGACCTGCCTGATCGCCTCGACGAGCCGCGACTCGTGGACCTGCCGTGATCGTTTGCCGACATCAACGTGGTGTCGGAGTTCATGCGGGAATCCCCCGACCCGAGGGTGATGGCGTGGGCACAGGGCGTCGATCCCTGCGACCTGACCATCTGCGTGGTTACCGTCGAGGAGATCGAGCGCGGCTTGGGTCGTCTGCCTGACGGGCGGCGACGCTGGGACCTGGATCAACGCTGGCGCAACCTGGTGGCGGCTTACGCCGACAGCATCGAGGTCTACGACCTGCTAGCCGCCCAACACGCTGCAGACATCCTCGTGGCAGCAGAGGCTGGAGGTCGGCCCATGTCCCTGGCCGATGCCCAGATCGCCGGAATCTGCCGAGCAGGCCACCACGAGTTGGCCACGCGCAACGTCAGCGACTTCGCCGGCGCGGCCGGGCTCACTATCATCAACCCGTTCACCGGGTAGTTTCGCGTGCGGCGATGCGGGGTCGTCATTCTCTTCGTCAGACCTGGCGCAACTGGTCAGGGTTGCTGAACAGCCTCAGCGGCAGGCCCCTGATTCGCCGCTGGTCACCATGTGCGCCTAAGGATGCGATAGGTAATACGCCCGTTCCACATCACGCGAGCGCTAGAGGATTCCGGCTGCTCGCAGAATCCGGTCGGAGTTGGCTCCCGGTGCCCTGCTGATCGCCAGGATGTTCAGCAGGTTCGGGGTCTCCAGATGCTCATGGGACTCCAAAGGGGCGATGATGTCCCCGTCCCATGTCTTGTGAGCAAAGTTTCCGCCGCAGATTTCGCAGGTTGCTCTCCATGTGCGGTCGTTGTCCAGTGCAATAGATAAGTCATCCCTGATGCCCTCATCACATGACTGAGTAAATGGGCATTCGTTGCTACGACACGCCGTGGGAAATCGCACCTTCTGCCCAAACTCTGACGGTCGTGCGCATCCGTTCGTCCGGTGTACATCCGTTCGTCCATGTCGGCCCCGACACGCGAACGAGTCGGCCGGGTCCTTCTCCCCACACCCACACTCGCCACAATCCGAGGACGCAGAGAGTGCCCAAGATCACGTAGCCTGTGGCAGGTAGCCGTATCTGGTACGGGTAGTCCGGCTTGTTGGTACCGCTGCTCTGGGGAGGTGGTACCGGCCCTGGTGGCGGGCCGGTACCGGCCGGGGTCCTATTCCCAGTAGTTGGTGTCGGCGCGTGAGCGCTGGTCGAGGCGTTCACGCATGTCGACTTGTCCGAGGTTGATCTTGCGGGCGTGGTTGGCCAGCCGGTTCACGATGGAGTCGGCGGCGACTCTGTCGGGTAGGGCTTCGACCCAGTAGCCCGGTCCTGATTGGGCGGCGATCATGGTGGGTAGGCGGTGTTCGCGGTTGGCCAGGACCGCGAACAGGTCTGCCGCGGCGTCGCTGTCGATGCCGACCGTGAGGAAGTCATCAATTATCAGCAGCGTGGTGTCGGACAGGTCGTTGAGCAGTTTCTGATGGGCGATGCCGTCGGTGCGGGCGATGACCAGCCGGCGGGCCAGGTCGTCCATGCGGGCGTAGGTGACCCGGTGACCGTTGTGGCAGGCGGCGATCCCGATCGCGCAGGCCAGGTAGGTCTTCCCGCCGCCAGTCGGGGAAACGATCAGCAGGTTCGTGGGGTCAGCGCTCCAGTCATGCGCGGCGTACCGTTTCATCCGCACGGCGGTGATGCCGCGTCCGTCCTCGAAGGCGATCTCGGCCACGCAGGCGTGCGGGATCGGGAAACGGGCCGCGCGGATGAGTTTGTCGACCCGGTTGGCGCGGCGGGCATCCAGGGCGTCATCGACGGCGGTGAGAAACAACTGCTCCGGGGTCAGTGTGTCGTTGGCCTCGTCGACGAGCAGTTGCTCGAAGTGGGTGGCCACGTGCGTCACCCGCAGGGCCCGGAACTTCTCATGGTCGGTGCCGGTGAACATCACAGCCCTGCCTGCTGGCCGTAGTGGCTGGCGTCACGCACGAACACGTCCGGGCTGGGTTCTGCCGCGGCCAGGGGTTTGCGGGTCGAGGCTGCCGGGGCCACCACAGCTGGCTTCTTGGCGTCGCTGTCGATGGCTGCCAGGACACGTTTGACCGTCGTATAGGTCGGATACGCTCCGCTGTTGACGATCTCCTGGCAGGCCGCTTCCAGGCGCTGTCGGTTGCGTTTGCCCAGTCCGGACAGGATGTTCTGGCAGTCCAGGTAGCCCTGGGCCTCGATGGCATGCCAGTCGAGAATCTGCTCGATCACGTTGAGCGTGGCCGGGCCGTAGCTGCGGGCCCGGTCGGTGAACCAGCGCCGCGACCACAACCCGGCAACGTCCCGGTGCTGCGCCGGCACGTGCTCGGTCAGGGTGGAGTACTGGCCTTTGCGCCCGCGCAGCCGAACGTGCTCGGCGACGATGTCGTGACCGTCGAACACCGTCACCTTGGTGGGGCTCAGCCGTGCCCGCAGTAGCCGCCCGGCCAGCGCGAAGGGCACTGAGTAGTACTGGCTGTCGCAGGCGATGTGGTAGTTCCGCCCCACCTTGACCTGCTTCCACTCGACCTCCTCGAACCGCTCGGCCGGCAGCGGACCCAACACGGCGAGCTCCTCGGCCTCGAAACGTTCCCACCGGGTGCTGCCATCCGCCCGGCGGATCTGCTCGTTGATCTCCCGGACCCGCTCGGCGATCGCGGTGTTCAGATCGGCCAGGTTCGTCCACACCTCCTCGGCCAGATAGCCGATCACCCGCTTGTTCACCGTGTTCACCGCCGATTCCGCGGCCGCCTTATCCCTGGGCTTCTTGACTCTGGCGGGAACGATCGCGGTGCCGTAGTGATCGGCCAGCTGCTGGTAGCGGGCGTTGACCTCCCGGGCGGCATCCCCGCGGGTGGGCCGCACCGTGGAGGTGGTCGGGTTGTCCGGGATCACCAGCCGTGGCACACCTGCCAGGAACTCGAACGCACCCACATGCCCGGCCAGCCACGCCTCGGACTTCATCGACAGGAACGCTCGGCAGAACACCACCCCCGAATAGGGCAGCGCCGCCACGAACAGGTACGCCTTGGCGACCTCACCGGTCACCGCGTCCACCAGATCCAGGGTGTCCCCGGCCCAGTCGACCAGCATCGCCCGGCCCGGTTCGTGGTGCAGCGTGGCGACCAGATCCAGTGACCGGACTTGCTCGGAGAACAGTGCGCAGAACTGCGAGTACCCGTACTTCTTGCCCGTGCCCGCAGCCCCGACGTACCGCCGCCATGCCTGCTGCAACGTGAAATGCCGGTTCGCCCGCATCGACGCCAACGTCGCCGCGAAGTCCGGCTGGTCATACTCCGCGGACACCTTCCGGCGCCCGTCCGGGAACAACTGGGCGAACTCGGCATCTGTCATCGACCCCACCCGCGCCGCGGTGATCCCCGACGAGGCGATCGTCTTCTTCACCAGCGCAACATCACGACGCGAGCACCCCACCACCTCCGCGATTTCGGCGTAACTGCGACCAGCCAGCACCTGCTGCATGATCGCTCTGTAATCGGCCATCCGGGCCTCCCTGAATCCAGCGGTGACACCCTGCGTGCCACCCGCACCATCAGCGAAACCCCCAGTACCACCTATCCAGAACAGCGGTACCAACTACCTGGACTACCCGTACCAACTAGAGCGATCTGCCAGCCTGGCCGGACATTGCGCGAAAGGCACCTGCCATGACCAACGCCGCACCCGATGGGACCTTCCTCGGCTACGGGATCCCCGACGATGTGGACCACGTGCCACCCGGCGCCTTCGACGATGTGCAGGCGGCGTTGCGCGCCGGCCAGGACGCCGGGGTGCTGCGTTCCACGGCTGCCCGCAAGGCCGCATTGCGAGCCGTGCTGGCCATGCTCGAGGACAACGAAGAGCAGATCATCGAAGCGCTACGCACGGATCTGCGCCGACCCCGCGTCGAGTCGTTGCTCGCGGACATCGCATCGGTCAAAGCCGAGTGCACGTTCGCCCTGCGGCATGTGCGCTCCTGGCAGCGCGGATCGTTCACCGTGTCGCCGGTGGTGTCCCAACCAGGCTTCGGGCGAGTGGTGCCGGAACCCCGCGGAGTGGTCCTGATCATCTCGCCGTGGAACTACCCGTTCCAGTTGGGCATCTCCCCGCTGGTCGGCGCCCTGGCCGCCGGCAACAGCGTGCTGCTCAAACCCAGCGAACTGTCCCCCGCGTGCAGTGCCCTGCTCGCCCGGCTGATCCCGCAGTACTTCGATCCGCGCGTGTTGCAGGTGGTGGAGGGCGGGGTCCAGGTCTCCACCGAGTTGCTGGCGATGAAGTGGGATCACATCTTCTTCACCGGCTCCACCCGAGTCGGGCGGGTGGTCATGCAGGCCGCCGCGCAGCACCTCACCCCGGTCACCTTGGAACTCGGCGGGAAGAGCCCGGCCATCGTCGCCGCCGACGCCGACCTGGCGATCGCGGCGCGGCGGATCATGTGGGGCAAGTTCCTCAACGCCGGGCAGACGTGCATCGCACCGGACTACGTGCTGGTGGAGGCCTCGGTGCGCGACGCCCTCATCGAGGAACTGCGCACGGCCGCGAGTGCGTTCCTGGACGGCAAACCTGCGGCCTCCTCCGACTATGGGCGCATCGTGAATCGGTCCCACTTCGACCGGATCGGGCACCTCATGGACACCGCCGGCGGCACGACCGTGTTCGGGGGTTCGCGCGACGAGCAGGCCTGCGTCATCGAGCCGACCGTGATCCTCGACCCCGACCTGACCTCACCGATCATGGACGAGGAGATCTTCGGACCGGTCCTTCCCGTGGTCACCATCGACTCGATCGAGCGGGCCTGCGAGTTCGTGCGCGAGCGCCCCAAGCCCCTGTCGCTGTACCTGTTCACGGGTTCGCGCGCAACGCAGAAGTACGTGCTCGCCAACACGTCCTCCGGCGGGGTCTGCATGAACCATGTGATCCTGCACATCGGTGACCAGCGGCTGCCGTTCGGCGGCGTCGGCGACTCGGGGATGGGGGCGTATCACGGCAAGGCTGGCTTCGACGCGTTGAGCCACCACAAGTCGGTGCTGTACAAGCCGCAGCGTCCGGATCTGCGGTTGCTGTACCCGCCGTACACGGAGCGGGTGGAGAGGATTGTGCGGCGGGTGGTTTAGGCCAGGCTCAGCCTGCTCAACGACAACCCGATGCTCGTGCGTGTGGCACCACCTACCCGAAAGGATCAGTGGCGTGTGGTGACGGCCCCCCTGGGGACGCACAGAAGGCAACGCAGCGAACGCCAGGCGTAGCGTGATCTTGGGGCCGGATCGTGGCGAATGCGATCGGCAGGGGAGGGCAAGACCATGGATAACAATCGAGCACTGGGGATCACGCCAAGGGTGGCACTCAGCGGTTTGGCAGCCGGGGTTCTAATGGTCACCGGCGCGGCACAGGTGGGCGCCGTGGCACCGTCATTGGACCCGGCGCCGGTTGTCAAGGACACCAACTTCATACGCAGCGCGCAGGTGCAGTTCGCCAAGAACTACGTAGGACTCGTCGGCGGCGATTTCCCACAGAGCATCTACAACGCCGACTCCTTCGTAAACGGCCAGGTGTACGCCACCCCCGATTGTTCGTTGGACTGGCGTTTTGACCAGATCCTGTGCGACCCCGGAGAGAACCAGGACAACCCCTACCGCCTCACTCGACTGAACCCGAACGCCGGATTCACCCTCTACAACGTCCCCCAGGGGAACCGGGGCTTCGTCGTCATCGACCTGAAAGAAGTCCGACAGTTCAATACGTTGCGTGTCTTCCAGATGTTCAGCGATGGCAAGGTGACCGACGCGGCGTTGTCCACGAGCAGCACGATCAGCCCGAACTGGCCGGTCTACGACGACAATTCCTGGACGGAGGTCGTGCCGCGCTCCCCCGTCACCGCGGGGGCCCACAGCACTTCGGTGGGGACATGCCCGACCGTCTTCAGCTTCGCTCCCACGACATCTCGCTACGTACGCCTCGACCTGTGGAACACCGGCACGCATGGATCTGAGAGCTACGTCGAGGTCGCCGGCGCGAAGCTCATGTACGAGGACTCCGCGCCGTCCACCGCGCAATCGTGCCCCCCGGTGGCTCCCACAGCGGTGAACGCGTCGTACGGCAATGACAAAGTGACCGTCTCCTGGACTCCGCCGGCCGGCGCCGTGACAAGCCAGGTGCTGCAGGTCTCCGCGAACAGCGGGAGCACGTGGCAGGACGCCACGTCGGTGCCCGCCACGTTGGACGGCGCCGCCAAGACCGCGGATGTCAGTTTGCCACCGGGTCAGTACGTCTTCCGGATCAAGGCCGTCAACCTCGCCGGCGAATCGCCATACAGCACTGTGAGTAATCGCGTCACCGTCCCGACGCCGACGCCGCGCGTCAAGACCAAGCAGGTGCCGGTGAAGCCCCTCAACCTGCCCAGCAGGGTCAGGGTGAGCGGTTGGACGAGGTTGCTCAACCTGCCGGTGAGGACCAATGCCGGCCAAAGCGCGACCGTGCGCATACTGGTGACTCCGCGCCTGGCCACGACCGCCGGCGAGCAGCGGTTCGCCATCGTGAGCCGTAAGGGCGGACAGCTTCGCGTGTGGCTGTCCGGGCGTCCTGCTCGAATCCGGTTGACGATCTCGGCGCCGGCCACCGCCGACTACACCGCCTACCGGATGAAGAAGGTCTGGACCACCTGAGCTACTTCGGGGCGCGGGGTTTCCGGGACGGTTGACCGGAATCCATGCCCGGCGGGGTTCTGGGTCAACGGGTCAGACATCTGAGGTGGGCCGCAGGACGCGAGTGCTGCTGACCGCCGACACATGCACCGTGGGTACCAGCACCACGGGTCACCCAAGATCCCTGATGGCGTATGCCCTAATCGGCTGGCGGGAGCCCGTCGAATCGGCGGTGTGGTCCGCCTCCCGAATGCTGTCTCGAACGCGGTGACGGACTTGGGGAACATCTCTGGCGCCTCACCCTGTCGGGCTGACAGGAACCGACCACTGACCTCCGGCCAGCGGTCTCCCAAATCCTGCAGTACAGGTCAGTACGTTTGAAGGGACCTGGGAAGCATCCCAGGTCCCTTCAAACGTCGGGCTGACAGGAACCGACCACTCGCCTCCGGCGAGCAGTCTCCCAAATCCTGCAGTGCAAACACGAACTGAGCGGCGGACCCGGGAAGCATCCCGGGTCCGCCGCTCAGTCGGGCTGACAGGATTTGAACCTGCGACCCCTTGACCCCCAGTCAAGTGCGCTACCAAGCTGCGCTACAGCCCGTTGCACCCGCAGATGCGTGCTCAACAATACAGGCTGATGGGTGCGTGGCTCACGCCCCCTCCGGCGGGTGGGTCAGATCCAGCCCAGCACCCCGGCGAACAGGATCAGGAGCAGGGCGTCCACGGCGAACAGGGTGCCGATGACGCGGACCTGGCGGCGTGGGGGCCAGTCGTAGGCCAGGAATGCGGCGAGGAAGAACGGGATGTAAACGGCGACGAACACCGGCAGCGGACCCCACCACGGGTACACCCAGACGAACGCCGGGGTCATGGCCAGGAGGATCTCGAAGATCGCGAAGAACCCCGCCCATCCCACGGCGAAGGCCCAGCGGTTGGGAATCCCGAGGATCTTCAGCTTGGGGTCTTCGGGCAGGAACTTGCTGGCGACCAGCCCGGCGACGGAGAACATCAGGCTCAGTTCCACGCCCACGCCGACGAGCAGCAGGAACGCCGTGCCGGTGGGCACGGTCCACAACGCGTGCCCCGAGAGGTGCTGGATCACCGCGTTGCCGATCTCCACGAACCAGTGCACGCCGTAGAGCGCCAGGCCGGCCGCGATCCCCTTGAAGTTCCGGTTGGCGTACTCGTTGCCGTAGATGTACATCACCAGCGCGAGCATCGGGATCACGTACCACTGGAAGGACGCGCCGGTGCGCAGCAGATCCAAGGCCTGCGCGGTCGCCTCGGGGTTGTTCATGGACCCAGCATTGCGGGGAGGTGTCGCGCTCCGATCAGCGGCCTCGGGCCTGTTGACCGCGCCAAGCCCCTACCGCCGCTTACGCCGCCCCCGGATCCGCAGATTGATCCGGATCGGGGTGCCGACGTACCCGAACTCCTCCCGCAGCCGGCGCTCGATGAAGCGGCGGTAGCCGTGCTCCAGGAAGCCGGTCGTGAACAGCGCGAAGGTGGGCGGCCGGGTGCTCGCCTGGGTGGCGAACAGCACGCGCGGTTGTTTGCCGCCCCGGATGGGGTGCGGGTGGGTGTCGCGCAACTCCGCGACGAACTTGTTCAGCCGCCCCGTCGACACCCGGGTGGCCCAGGAGTCCAGCGCCGTCTCCAGCAACTGCACGATCTTGCGGGTGCCCCGGCCGGTCAGCGCGGAGAGGTTCACCGTCTGCGCCCACGGCACGAAGACCAGGTCGAGGTCGATCTCGCGAGCGAGGGCATGCCGGCGCTCGTCGTCCATCAGGTCCCACTTGGAGAACGCGATGACCAGCGCGCGGCCGGCGTCGATGACCATCTGCACGATCCGGATGTCCTGCTCGGAGATCGGTTCGCTGGCGTCGATCACGACCAGCGCGACGTCGGCGCGTTCCACAGCCCGCTGGGTGCGCAGGGAGGCGTAATACTCGTGACCCGACGCCTCCTTGACACGCCGGCGGATGCCCGCGGTGTCCACGAACAGCCACGGCTCGCCATCCAGGATCACGACCTCGTCCACGGGGTCCACGGTGGTACCCGCGACCGAGTCGACCACGGCCCGCTGCGACCCGGCCAGGCGGTTCAGCAGCGACGACTTCCCGACGTTGGGCCGGCCCACGATGGCCACCCGTCGGGGCCCGGCGTGCACTGTCCCGGAACCCTCCGCGGGCAGCACCGCGACGATCTCGTCGAGCAGGTCTCCGCTGCCTCGGCCGTGCAGGCCGGACACGGGGTAGGGCTCCCCCAGCCCCAGGGACCACAGGGCGGCGGCATCCGACTCCCCCACCATGTCATCGACCTTGTTCGCGGCCAGGATCACCGGCTTGCCGGACGCCCGCAGGATCGGCACGACCCGTTCGTCGCTGTCCTGCACGCCGACCGTGGCATCCACCACGAACACCACGACGTCGGCCTCCTCGACCGCGCGGGTCGCCTGGGCGGCGATATTGGCCTGCATCCCGGTGGCGTCGTACTCCCAGCCGCCGGTGTCCACGAGTTGGAACTGCGTGCCGGCCCACTCGGCGTTGTACCGCACCCGATCGCGGGTCACGCCGGGCACATCCTGCACGACCGCCTCACGCCGGCCGATGATCCGGTTCACCAGCGTGGACTTGCCGACATTGGGCCGGCCGATGATCGCCACCACGGGCAGCATCGGCTCCGGCTCGACCTCGTCGGCCTCCTCGGGGTATTCCTGCTCAGCAATGACCGCCGCAGCAGCGGCCAGCGCCTCGAGGTCCTCTCCCGCGACGTCGTCGGTGTAGACCTCGTCGCCGGGCATCTGCTCGCTCACATGCGCTCCTTGATCAATGTGGCCACATGGTCGATGACCTCCGGCAGGGTCATGTACGTGGCGTCGACGTGCACCGCGTCATCTGCGGCCAGCAGCGGGGACACGGTCCGGCTGGAATCGGCGGCGTCGCGGGCAGCGAGGCTCGCGCCGGTGGTGTCGACATCATCGTCGTGTCCGCGCTCGGCGTTCTCCAGGGCCCGCCGGGCCGCCCGGGCCTCAACATCGGCGGTCAGGTACACCTTCAACGTCGCCTCGGGGAACACCACTGTGCCCAAATCCCGGCCTTCGGCCACCAGACCCAGACCGGCGTTCCCCACAGCGTCCCGCTGCATCTGCACGAGGGCCGAACGGACTTCGGGCACCGCGCTGTAGGCCGACACCGCAGCCGTCACCTCGGGCGTGCGGATGGCATCCGACACGTCTTGACCGTTGACGGTCACGAAGGGCGCCTCGGGATCGGTTCCGCTGATGATCGCGCACTCGTCCAGACGGTCCGCGATCTCCTCGACGGACACCTGATGCGTCAAGCCCCACCATGTCACGGCCCGGTACATGGCACCGGTGTCCAGGTATTCGAAACGCAAGCGCGATGCGACCCCCTTGGACACACTCGACTTGCCGGACCCGGACGGTCCGTCGATCGCAACGATGACAGGCATTCCCTGAGCCTATCTGGCTTGGTCACTTCCCCCGTTGTCGCGATGTGTGCTCTAGTGGTCAAATGCTGCGTCGTCTTCTTACGGTGTCGTTCGCCGTCGCGCTCCTCGTGCCCACCAGCGCGGCCCACGCGGACCCTGTCGTGACCACGTGGAGTCCCGAGCGCAACCTGTCGCTGCCAGGTGCCGCGGCCTTCTCTCCGGACATCGTGTCCGCGTCCGACGGGAACACACTGATCGCTGCCTGGCACCGTTACGACCTGCTGTTCACTCGGATTCAAGTGAGCCGCTCGACCGACGGCGGTCAGACGTGGACAACCCCGCGGATCATTTCGGACAACGAGGCGTACAACGTCGAACTCGCAGTGACCCCCGACGCCTCGCGCGCGGTGGCGGTCTGGCTGCGTTCAGACCTGGTGAACAACCGCGTCGAAGCCGCCACCTCTACAGATGGCGGCCTCACGTGGACGACCCAGCCATTCCTATCGGCGGCCGGCCAGTCCGCCTCCCGCCCGCAGGTTCGCATCTCCAATGACGGCAACCGGGTCATGGCCATCTGGGAGCGGGTGGATGCGGGCAAGGTCCGAGTGCAGGCGACCTTCTCGACAGACGGCGGCGGCACCTGGAGTACGCCAGAGACCCTGTCCAGCGCAGGTACGAACGCTGAGGGATCCCAGTTCACACTGTCGGCCGACGGTCAGCGGGCGGCAGCGGTGTGGCAGGAGGCGACGAGGGTCTACGCGGCCCGAACGATCGACGGTGGCACCACGTGGAGTGCACCCGCCATGCTCGCCACGGACATTTCCACGACCCCTGTGGTCGCAGGATCATCCAACGGAACCTCACTGGCCTCACTATGGAGCACGCCGGTGGCACCCAACCCGTTCATCTCCTCGAGCAGGTCGGGCAACAGCGGGTCCACCTGGAGTCCACCAGTCAACATCAGCCCCGCAGCAGTCTCCCGTGATCCCCGCATCGCCTCGTCCGGGGACGGCGTCCGGATGATCGCCACCTGGCGGCAGGGCACGATGGTGGACCCGTACCGCATCGTCTCCGCACGATCCACCGATGGCGGCCAGACCTGGACTGCAGGCCCAGCGGTCTCCACGGCAGGCAAAGATGCCCGTACCCCACGACTGGTGACATCATCCGATGGCAGCTTCGCAACTCTCGCCTGGGAGGAGTACGACGGCGCCAAGTACCGCGTGCGGACGGCCTCCACCACCGACCAGGGTCAGACTTGGTCCACGCCGCAAGTCCTGTCCGGAGCAGGTCAAGATGGGTTCCTCTTCGGCATGAGTGCGGACGAGAATGGCCGCCGCGTCGCGACGGTGTGGGATCGCTCTGACGGCACCCACCAGCGCATCCAGGTCGCGACCGGGACCGTCGCCAGCAGTCCGGGCGCCCCCGGCCAACCCACCGCATCTCCAGGTGACAGCACCGCGACGATCAGCTGGCCAGCCGCTGATGATCGCGGATCCCCGATCACCGGGTACACCGCCACGACCGGCACCCAGACCTGCACCACGCCCACGACATCCTGCACACTCAGCGGACTCACCAACGGAACCTCCTACAGCGTGACAGTCACTGCCACCAACGCCGTGGGCACCGGTCCGGCCAGTGCCGCGACCACAGTCACCCCGACCGCCCCCGTTCCCACCAAGCGCACTAAGGCCTTGGTCAAGGCGGTCTCGCGCAAATCCCTGCTGCGAGTCATCGTCAAACCCAACCTCCGGCCCAACAAGCAGTGGCAGTTCTCGGTGCAGCGCAAGAAGGGTGCGACCTGGCGCACCGTCGGCGCCTCCCGGAGCACCATCGGCCCGACTCACCGCAGGATAGTCAACCTGCCACGAGGCGTTTACCGGGTGCAGGTGAAGGCGGCTCGCGGCTACGCAGCCTCCACGTCCAAAGCGGTCCGCCTGCGGCGATAACACTTTGCCGAAGCACCGGGCACTGATCTATCTGAAACGCGGAACGTACCGCGTGCAGGTCGCTGCCATCCCTGGATAGCTCGAGGGCGGTCACGCTGCTGAGTTAGCCGCGCAACTGCCAGCCACCCTCCATCAGCGACTCCCGGAACCGCAGTTCGGCCTCGGGGCGCACGACCAGGTGGGCGATGGCTCGCAGTCGCCCGAGGGTGTGCTCGATCCGCACGTCTTCGAGGTTGACATCCGCCTCGCCCGCCCTATGGAACAAGGCCGCCAACTGTCCCGGCGCATCCTCGATCACCACAGAAACAGTCACGAAGTCTGCCGCTGCGCCACCGTGTTTGCCCGGCAGACGAGATCGGCCCTCGACCCCTGCGGCCAGAAACGCCTTCAGCGCTTCAGCATCACCGTCAGCGAGCGCCGATTGGAATCCAGCGACATCACCGGCGAACCGCTGCAGGGTCACCGCCACATGATCGGCGTTTGCCAGCAGGATCTGGGCCCACAGTCCGGGGTCACTGGCGGCGATGCGCGTGGTGTCCCGGACGCCCGGACCGGCCACGCTGACATCGGTGGCTGACGCGGCGACCAGTTGGCCCGCCAACAAGGAGGCGACGACCTGCGGCGCGTGCGAGCAGACAGCCACGGCGCGATCGTGCTCGTCCGGGTGCATCATCCGCACCAAACCCCCCAAGCGCTGCGCCAATTCGGCGATCTGCTCCAAACGCGCGGGTTCGGTTTCCGGTACCGGCGTCAGGACCCACGGCCGGTCCTCGAACAGGTCCCCGCGACCGGCTGCGGCACCGGAGATCTCGCGACCCGCCATCGGATGCCCGGGGACGTAGCGCGACAGGTCGACGTCGATCAGGGCGGCCAGCGGTTCAGCCTTCACGCTGCCCACATCCGAGACCGTGGCCTGCGGGAAGCGTTGCAGAGCGGCGCGCACCTCGTGGGCGATGGCGGCCGGCGGGACGGCGACGAACACGACGTCTGGGTCCTCGCACGGCAACGCTGACCCGGCACCCATGCCCACGGCCACCTGCACAGCCGACTCGTCGAGGTCCTCCAGGAAGACGTCGGCCCCGGTCTGGGTCAGGCCCAGGCCCAACGACGTCCCGAGCAGACCCGCACCGCGGATCAGGACCTTCATTGGTCGGTGGCTGCCTGCCGCAACCCTTCGGTGCCGCGCAGATACACGTGGGTGATCTCGGCACGCGTCTTGGGCGATTCCACATGGGCCATGACACGCACGACCCGCGGCATCGCGCCCGGGACCGCGACCTCGCAGGCGGACAGCAGCGGCACATCCTCCAAACCGGCCAGCCGGGCGGCGGTGGCCGGGTACACCGACACCAGGTCGGGGGTGGAGGTCAGGATCACGCTGATCACGTCGGCCGGGTCGACGGCGTTGGCCGCCAGCATCTCGCGGATCAACTCCCCCACCGCGTCCATGATGGGGAGGCGTTCATCCGCGGCCACCTGCGTCGCTCCACGCACTGCTCGCACTGCCATAGCCGAAGCCTACAAAGCGGTCGTTTGGATCTCGGGAGTGGAGGGTTGCTGCCGAGCCGACTACAGCCCCGCCTGCGTGTACAACTGCTGCAGTTCCTTACCCGTGATCTCCCGCAGTGCCCCGCGCTTCATCCCGGTCAGCCGCACCGGCCCGACCTGGGTGCGGACCAGCCGCGTGACCGGATGCCCCAGCGCGTCGAACAGCCGCCGCACGACGCGGTTGCGCCCCTCGTGCAGGGTCACCTCCACGACGGAGCGCTCATCGGAGGTGTCCACGATCCGGCAGGCATCCACGCTCACCGGCCCGTCATCGAGTTCCACCGGCTTGCGCAACCGTACCCGCAGGCCCGGATCCACCCGCCCCTTCACTGTGGCCACGTACGTCTTGGCCATCCCGTGCGACGGGTGCGCGATCCGGTTGGCCAGATCACCGTCGTTGGTGAGCAGCAGCAGTCCCTCGGTGTCGACGTCCAGGCGACCCACGTGGAAGACCCGCTCGGGCCGGTCAGCCACGAAATCACCGACGCAGGGTTTGCCCTGCGGGTCGCTCATGGCGCTGACCACACCGCGCGGCTTGTGCAGGGCCAGCACCACCGTCTCGCTGGCCGTCGGGATCCGCACCCCGTCCACATGGATGACGGCGATCTGGGCATCGACTTGCGTGCCCGGGATCGCCACCTGCCCATCGACCGTGACCCGGCCCT
>Ga0116175_1000369_pt1 | contig 32457 bp, 28 predicted proteins | sample AD_UKC125_MetaG_FD_89802 | JGI IMG/M metagenome (GOLD analysis project Ga0116175, IMG submission 89802) | Active sludge microbial communities of municipal wastewater-treating anaerobic digesters from USA - AD_UKC125_MetaG | ecosystem: Engineered > Bioreactor > Anaerobic > Digestate | place: USA... | reverse complement strand
TTTGCTTTAGAAGATTTTAATTTCAAAGAACCTTGGCCAAACCCAAAAAAGATGATAGAAGAACTCACACAGAAAAATATCAAATTGATTCTATGGCAAATACCGGTTTTAAAATATTACGATCAATTTGAAAAACAACATAAAAATGATGTTGATTATGCCCTGAAATCCGATTATGTTTTAAAAACTAGGGAAGAAGGCTACTATAAGATACCTAAAGGGAGATGGTTTGAACACAGTTATGTTGTTAATTTTTATAATGAAGAGGCATCGAAATGGTGGGCAAACAAGCGTAAATATTTGATAGAAGAGCTAGGAGTGGCAGGTTTTAAAACAGATGGTGGAGAACATTTATGGGGACGAGATTTAATCTCAGTTGACTCTGAACTAGAAGCTACTCAATTAAGAAATTTATATCCTGAAAAATATTTTGAAGCTGCGAAATCAGTTCAAGATAATAAACTCATTTTATTCAGTCGCTCTGGGTACATTCATTCACCAAATAATACCTTATTTTGGGTTGGCGATGAAGATTCAGAGTATGAAGCTTTAAAATCTAATATTATTGCTGGGTTAAATGTATCTCTTTCTGGAAACCCATTCTGGGGATGGGATATAGCAGGTTTTAGTGGTGATCTTCCAGAACCCGATTTGTATAATAGATCTTGTGAACTAGCAATCTTTACCCCCGTATTTCAATTTCATTCAGAGCATCCTGGAGATCCTGTACCAAGTGCTGAAAGGTCTCCTTGGAATATGGCTTATTATTATAACAATAATCAAATAATAGATAATTATAGATTTTATGCTTCTTTAAGAATGAATTTATCGCCATATATTTTTCAAGAGGCTAAATTTAGTGTAGAAAGAAATTGTCCACTCACTTGTCCAATATGGCTAGACAACAGTAAGTTTGATGACCAATCTTTGGCATATTTTTTTGGTAGAAGTATACTTGTATATCCAAAAATTATGAAACAAAATGACAAAGATAAAATTAGAATTCCTTATGGAACATGGTTAAGTTTATGGGAAGGACAATGGATACAAAGCGAAGAAGAGCCTATTAATTATAATTCTAAAGGGTATCACCCTGTATTTTTGAAAAAAGGTTCTATTATTCCATTAAGCATAGATAAATCTAAGGGTTTGGGAGAGTCTCATTGGAGTCAGGATTTCAACGCTATTTTGATTGTTGATGATCTAGAAAATTATATTAAAAGTGATGATTGTTTAAGACAATATCATGCTGCAATAGATAAAATAAAAAGAGAATTTGGTAAGAAAGATGTTATGATAGGTTTTCCTAGCAATAAAGGAGAAAGGATAATCGGAATTAAATGGATAACTATATAACTTTTTGTACAATAATAATCCATTTCCTAAATTGAAATGATATAATAATCGTAAGTTTTATTATATAAATAACAGAATATCCATTTATTTATATCTTTTATTGGAATTATTTTCTAAAAAAATGTAAATTTTTTAACAGGAGGAGAATAAATGTTTAAAAAAGCACAGATTTCAGCTCAAACACACTTATATAGAAGTGGGGAACCCTTTAAAACGGGGGTGGTTATTCTAGATTTAAGTAAAGTCAATTTTCAAGATAGCCCTAGAATTCCATATTTTGAAATTGAAACGAATGATAAAGAAACAAACCTTATTTATAAAATGCAAAAAGATGACGTTGTTTATGGCTTAGGAGAAACCTTAGGTGCCTTAAACAAAAGAGGGAAGATTTACCAATTTTATGCCACAGATGATCCCCTGCATACCCCCGACAAAAAGGCTTTGTATGGTTCTCATCCTTTTATGATCTTAGATGGAGAAAAATCATTTGGATTGTTTATTGACTATCCTTCTGAAATTATTTTTGATATAGGTTTTACTCATAAAGATTACATAAAAATTACTATCTTTTCAAAAGATCTTGATATTTATTTATTTGAGTGTGATGAAAAATTAACTATAATAAAGGAATATTTCGCCTTAACGGGAAAACCTTACATACCTCCAAAATGGGCTTTTGGATTTCAACAATCTAGATGGAGCTATTTTTCTGAAGAAGAAGTTAGATACGTTGCAAATAAGTATAGAGAACTTGATATTCCTCTAGATGTAATATATACAGATATTGACTATATGGATGGTTATAAGGTTTTTACCATTAATCGTGAAACCTTTCCAAACTACGAAGGAATGGTTAAAGATTTGGCTCAAAAAGGAATTAAAGTTATTCCCATCATTGATCCTGGAGTAAAAATAGAAGAAGGTTACCATGTATATGAAGAAGGAAAAATGAATAAATATTTTTGTGTTGATAAAAATAGAGAAGACTTTGTTGCAGCTGTTTGGCCAGGGTTAACTCACTTTCCTGACTTTTTAAATTCCGACGTGAGGAAATGGTGGGGGAGACAATACAAGATATTTACAGATATGGGTATAAAAGGCGTTTGGAATGATATGAACGAACCTTCAATTTTTTATACACCAACCAGGGTGCAAAAATTATTTGAATCATTAGAAAAAGCGAAAGTTGAAGAAAATGAGCTAGGTCAGAAATTATCGTTAATACAAGAAGCTATCAAAAATATTCCAAACAATAGAGAAGACTACAAAAGTTTTTATCATAAACTAGATGATGGAACATTAATAAATCACGATCTTGTACATAATTTATACGGATTAAAAATGACAGAAGCGGCCTCAGAGGCTTTAAAAACGCTTTTGCCAAATGAAAGGCCGCTTTTACTATCAAGAAGTAGCTATCCAGGACTTCACAGAATGGCTTCAATATGGATGGGCGACAATATGTCTTGGTGGGAACATATGTTAGTCAATATTAGACTGTTGCAATCTTTGAACATGATGGGATTTTTCTATACAGGGGCAGATATAGGAGGTTTTGGTGGTGATGCTTCACCTGAATTAGTTATAAGATGGATGCAACTCGGTGTATTTAATCCATTTTATAGAAACCATGCTGCCTTAAATACCCGGCCTCAAGAGCCATGGCAGTTTGATGAAGAATCTTTAAACATAATGAGAGATACAGTTAGACTTAGATATGCTCTTTTGCCTTATACATATTCAGAATATATGAACTCTGTGAAAGAATCAGAACCTTTTATAAAGCCTTTATCCTTTGTATTTGACGGGAAAAAAGAGAAGGATATAGAAGATCAGTTTATGTACGGGAATTCTTTAATGGTAGCTCCTGTTCATGAACAAAACAAAAAGGGAAGATATGTATATCTTCCAGATGTAAAATGGCTCAATTGGACTGCCACAAAATTTGAAGAAAGAAATATGACGGTTTATAAACCAGGAGATTATTACATTGAAGCAGAATTAAGTCAAATACCTCTTTTCATAAAAGAAAATAATTTGTTGGTTTTAACTGAACCAATGAATTATGTAGGTGAAAAAGAAATTACCGAGTTATGGATTGTTGGTTTAGTAACCTCACAAGCAGTATATACTTATTACGATGATGATGGATTGACCTACAATTTTGCGAAAGGAGAATTTGGACATTTGAAAATAGAAATTTTAAAAGAGAGTAACGATTTTAAGGTTCAAGTAGAAAAGGAAGATCCGAAAAATATGATAAAGGTAAATAAAATACATTTTGAAATATATGATGAAAGCGGTAATGTTGTAAAAAAAGATATGATAATATAAAATATAAAAAACCACGACTTCAGATGTCGTGGTTTTTTAATTTCAACTTAGTTTAGAACTATTTGAAGATGTTTTGAATATTCTCATTATTAGATTAATGATACTAAAAATAACAAATATAATAAGAGAAATTAAAAAATAAAGTGAAACAAAAATTATAAAAATGACCTTTTCTCCAAAAATAGCATACGTTAAAAAGAAAATTCCTAGAATAAATAAGATAATTTGTAATGCATGAGAAGAAACAAAAAATATACAAATTACAAAAATCATAGATAGGAAAATTAGAGATAAATAATTAAGATTTTTAGACAAAACGATATCTCCCTTGCTTTATTATGTGTTATAGTTAACTATAACACATAATCATACAAAAGTCAAGTATGATAAATAATATAAAAAAGCTGTTTACTTACATTTTAATTGTAAATTCATAATGATAATATAAAATAAAAATGAAAGATTATGAGGGAAAATCTAATGAAAGTCTAGAGGTAACAATATAATCTATATTAGAGGAGTGATTGAATTGAAAAAATTATTATTAATGTTATTTATTGTAGGTATTATTTCAATAATATATGCTCAAAATGGTTTTCTGGGAAAGATTGATTATTTCGTTGAAATTACCGTTGGGGATGCAGCAATCGTTTCAGATTCTAAATCGAAGGATCAAGGGCCACCACCTTGGGCGCCAGCTCATGGTTACAGAGCAAAATATACCTATCGATATTATCCTGATGCTTTTGTATACTATGATACTAACAGAGGTCTCTATTTCTATCTTTCAAATGATAAATGGGAATTTTCACTATCGCTACCTTCTTTTATCAAGTTGAATAAGGATCAATCTGTTGTATTAGAAATGGATGTTGACAAACCATATATATTTCATTCAGAAGTTGTTGAGAGATATCCACCAAAAAATAACCGAAAAACACCAAAAAAGTAAAAATACCCAAAAATTTCATATAAATATGGTTAATGTGAATTAATAGAAAAATAAAAGAGAAGCCACTTTAACCTATTTTCGCCCCTCTCAATATAAGGCAGCTAATCTAAGCTGCCGATTTTTATTTCATAATTAAATGTTAAAATTGTTATTAATACTATTTATTAATGTTAAATTAAAAAAGGCTTAGGATATATCCTATCTATCCTAAGCCTATAATGAAATATTTATTCATTAATCCATTTGAAAACTTCTTCTTTTGAGATAGTAGCTAAAGCGATATAATTGTCTGCAGCTCCATAATAAACATAATACTGGTCTTTATACTCTACCATAGCATCTGAGAAAACAACGTTTGGAACTCCTCCAAATATTTCCCATGTTTCTTCAGGTTCTAAAATTGGTTCTTCGGATCTTTTTAATACCTTTGTAGGATCATTTAAATCTAGTAGCATAAATCCAAGTCTGTAAATAGGTCGAGCGTCGTCTTGGACACCATGATATAAAAATAGCCAACCATATGGAGTTTTCAACGGAGGACCTCCCGCTCCTATCTTCAAGTTATCCCAATAGTTTTTACGTGGTGATGCAATTTTCACATAGTTACTCCAATGAAGTAAATCATCAGAATATGCAAACCAAATATCTGGTTCTAATCTATGAATAAGGACATACTGACCATTAATTTTTTCGGGGAATAAGGCAGCATCTTTGTTAGGGCTTTCGGGTAATATTATTCCATATCTTTCCCAAGAGATAAAATTTTTTGTAGAAGCCATAGCTACACTTATATTCTTTGGAGAATATGCTGTATAACACATGTAGTATCTACCATTTAAAAAAGTAAGCCTTGGATCTTCTACTCCGTACAACTCATTTTGATGTTGGGGTTCAAAAACTGGTCTTTCCATTCTGTTAAAATGAACTCCATCCAAACTTACAGCATACCCCATTCTTGAAACCATGTCTTCACCTTGTGCTCGATAGAGCATATGAAATAGTTCGCCATCATACACTACAGCTGGATTGAATACAAATCTTGATTCCCATAAGTGCATAGGGTTTGGAGCGAACAAGGGGTTTAATGGATGCCTTTTTAGTTTCAAATTCAAGATAAATCCCTTCCTTTCTTAGGTTCTTATTTTAATGTCATTGATATGCCTTGCAAGAAAGCTTTTCTGAAAATAATAAATATTAAAACCATTGGAATAGTTTGTATAACAGACCCAGCCATTATGGGACCAACATACGCACCATATTCATGATTAAAAGTAGCTAATAGTACAGAAAGTGGCATTTTATTATAGTCTTGAATTACTATTAAAGGCCACATGAAGTTATCCCATATACCAATGAATGTGAAAAGCCCAACTATAGCCATAGCCGAATTGTTCAATGGGACCATTATTCTAAAAATTACGAAAAAATCAGATGCCCCATCCATCTTTGTAGCTTCTATATAGTCGTTGGGGGTTCCTTTGAAACTTTGGGTTAACATAAAAATACCCCAGCCACTCATAATCGAAGGTAGTATTAGTGCTCCATAACTATTTAGTAAATTCAGATTCCTAATCAAAATATACATTGGTATTGTAAACATAAAACCAGGAAACACCATCTGAAATATAATAAAATTAAATATTCCTTCTCTAGCTTTAAATTTATATTTAGACAAAGCAAAAGCAATAATTGCTGAACTTATCAAAACACATAAAGTTACAGTTACAGAAACGAACAAACTATTAAAAAAAGCTCTAACAAAAGGTCTATTCATTCTTTCTGCGCTTTCTAGAATGAACCTAAAATGTTCTAATGTGAATTTTGTAGGCCAAAACCGTGTATATATTTCAGCAGACGGTTTTACAGATGCTAAAAAGAGCCATATATATGGATACAACCAAATTAGCGCCAAGCCAAACATAACTATGTGAAGGATTACGTTTCCTGTTTTTCTCTTTTTTTTAGTTTTCATACTAAATCAACTTCCCTCTCCATGATTTTTCTTACAAGCCAAATCATTCCAAAACTTATTCCAGCAACAAATACAGCCATTGTAGCAGCATATGTTGGATCCATTCTTTGAAATGAGGTTGTAATCATGTGCATCATTGGAGTCAGAGTAGTTCTCATTGGACCTCCTCCAGTTATCATGTATGGTTCAGTAAATATTCCAAAAGCTAGAGTTATTGCCAATACCATAACCATAACAATAGAAGGATTTAAAAGAGGTAAAGTGATTTTAAAGAACTTTGTAAAACCACCAGCTCCATCTAATTCTGCTGCTTCATATAAAGACTCAGGGATGGCGCTAATTCCAGCATATAGAATTAGCCCATAATACCCGATAAATTTCCAAATAACTATTAAAGCAATTGAAAACATTGCTAGTGATGGACTGGTGAACCATGGAATAGTTACTCCAAATAGATTATACAAGAGTTTATTTATAGGTCCATTTACTGCAAAAAGATTTGAGAACATTATTGAATATGCTACTCCTGATGATACATTAGCGACTAAGAAAGAAAGAGTAACAAAGGTTTTTCCATATTTAAGCTTGTTTAAAGCGATTGCAAAAAGCATAGCTCCTAAAAGAACAAGAGGAATATAATATAGCATAAAACGAAAAACATTAAGAACGGTTTTCCAGAAAAGAGGGTCTGATAAGACCCTCGTTATGTTTTTAAAACCAACAAATTGAGGAGATCCTACAAATTTCCATTTAGAAAAAACTAGAATAAATAGCCAAACAAAAGGATAACCCCAAAATATAGCAGCATAAATGAGATATATAGAAGAAATTGAAAACCCTTTTATTGCCTCCTTCTTTGCTAAGTTTTTATTTTTTTTAGACATTTTCTCTCCTACCTTTACCAAAGAATCTTATTTATAGCTTTAACAGCATCGTCTAAAGCCTTTTGTGGATCTTTTTTCTGATACATTAAAGGTTCTATAAATTCAAAAGTCATTAAATCTTGAACATCGACTGTTTGAGTTATAGGTGCAGGAGGAACAGCGTAGGCAACATACTTAGCATATTCAGCTGCCAAAGGATTTTCATTCCAAAAATCTTTGAAATCTTCATTATCCAACAAATCTTCTCTTGCAGGAGGCATTTTTGTGTATTCAAGCCATTTTACATCAAAATCTTCCTTTGTAAATAACCATTTTACGAAATCCCAAGCTTCTTTTTGATGTTTTGAACTTTTAAGTATTACTAAACCTTTAGCGTCAGCAAAGGTGTAAATAGGTTTATCTTTTGGATAATTGTCAGGAACTGGTGGAGGTGTAATTACAATGTCATTAATAATTTCAGGAAATTGTGTTTGAGCAAAAGATATTTCCCAAGGACCTCTTAAACCACCTGCTATAGCACCAATATAAAGAGGATTGCTTACAAGTTCTACAGCAGTCCATCCGTTTTTAAACATTGTATCAATAAAAGTAGCAACTTCTTTTCCTGGTTCGTTATTAAAGATAGCTCTACCTTTAGATGTATCTATATAAGGTTCTCCTTCACTAGCAGCATAATAATAAGTAATGAAGTCAAACCATCTATCCCACCAGTTTCTTCCTTGAATAATTTGAACAGAATATCTTTCTTGTGGTATGACAAACTTTTTTGAGAATTCATAGATTTCAGAGTAGGTTCGTGGTGGGGTATCAAAACCAGCTTCTTTAAGTAAAGAAGCTCTCCACCACATCAGGATAGGATTTGAATAAATTGGTATGACGTAATTTTTACCGTCTATCTTCCACCCTTCAAGTATATTACCCATTTTTCTTTTTTCCACAACCTCATCAAATCCTTCAAGTTTGTCAAATTCGACAAGTTGATCGATTTCAACTAATTGAGCAGCAAAACCAGAGAAAATATTAGTACAGACGTCAGGTGCTCGTCCTGAAGCTATAGCTGTTAAAATTGCCTCTTCTGAGCTTCCAGCAGCTGGAATTGTTGACCATTCAATATCAATCTCAGGATGTAATTGTTCATATTCTGCAACTAATTCCTTCCAAAAAACTTCCTGTTGTGGATCTGGTGCTGTCCAGAATACCAATTTAGTCACTGAAAAAGAAATCACACATAACAAAGCTACTAAAGATAGAATCAACACTCTCTTCATGTTACTTAACCTCCTTTTCTTTTTTAGTTGTTTCTCTTTCCATGAACGTGGTAAAAAGAGAAATCAATACAGGATGAGGATTTTTCTCATTAATCAAGTCTATTAATCTGCTCAATGCGATGTTTCCCATCTCGTATTTAAAAACTTTAAGTGTAGAGAGTTTTGGTTCAGAAATTGAAGCAGATATAATATCATCGAAACCTATTAGTTGGATATCGTTTGGTACGGCAATCCCTATTTTTTTGAGTGTATTCAATATAGTTAAGGCTATAACATCATTTGATGCAAAAATAATTTCAGGATTTTTTGACAAAGCTAAATTCAATGCATACGAAATTCCTTCAGGGGTCTCATCACATTCAAATGTTTGAGGCAATAAACCATTATCACTCATTGCAGCAGTATAACCATCAAATCTATCTCTAAAACCATAAAAACTAACAGAGCCATGAATGTGAACTATCCTAGTATAACCTCTTTCAATCATCTTATTTATAGCATAATAAGCTCCATCAAAACCGTTAGAAACAATTGAATCAACCTTAAGTGTAGGAATATAATTGTCAACAAGAACTTTTGGTAGATCACATTCTTCTACACATCTAGGCAATTTATCGCCACCAACTACTAGAAAACCATCTATAGTTTTTAGAAAATCTCCCCTACATTCTTCAAATGTTTTTACTTCAAAAGATATATTGTTTTCTTTAGAATATGATTCGATACCTGTTAGTACAGTAAGATAAAATTCGCTTATACCGTAATGATCTCTATTTTTTAATATTTTTGCGATTCTTTCACTGATAATAACTCCAATTTGAAAAGAAGTTTTCTTATTAGCAAGATCTCTGGCAATTGTTGAAGGTTTATAGTTTAATTCTTCAATGACTTTTAAAACTTTTTCTCTAGTTTTTTCTGAAACAGTATTTTTTGAATTTAAAACTCTTGAAACAGTAGCTATAGAAACTCCCGCTAATTTGGCGACTTCGTCTATTGTTGGCATAGGTAATTTTATCCTCCTTTATGTGTAAGCGCTTACATAAACATTCTACCAAAAATTAAAGGTAAGTGCAAGCGCAATTTTAGACATTTAGGGTAATTTATGTTGAAATATTAGCATTTAAGTAGAAATAACCAGCAGTTTCCTTAGTCCGATAAATATATTTATCAAAACGTGAGATATTTTATGATTTCTGAGCTTAAATTGCTTTAATGCTTTCTAATTATCTTTATTTGACTCTAATATTCTTTTGAAATTATTGTCAATTATATTATAATATTTTTGTAAGCGCTTACAAATAATTAGCTGGATTCAAGAGACTTCTTTAGAAAAAGGTGAGTTAAAATGAAAAAAATAGTTTTAATCTTTCTTCTAATTGCTTTGTCATTGATTATATATGCAGGTGAAATTCAAAATGTCATATTATTTATTGGTGATGGAATGGGACAAAATCATGTGGTTGCAACTAGGTTTATAGAGGGTAAAGAACTCAATATGTTAAAAACAGACCTGTTCGGATATGTACAAACTTTTTCCTTAAATAATGAAGTGACAGATTCTGCTGCAGCTGCAACCGCACTTGCTACGGGATATAAAACTAATAATGGAATGATCGGAATGCTTCCAAATTGTGAAGTTATTCCCAACTTGACAGAGATCTTATCTAATAACGGTTATAAAACAGGAATAGTAGTTACTTGCAGAGTTACTCATGCAACCCCTGCTGGGTTCTATGGGCATGTTGAAAGCAGAGATGAAGAATCAAAGCTTGCTAAGCAGTTAGTAGATAGCAATTTAATGGTTGTATTTGGTGGGGGAGCAAATTACTTTGAAGAGTTGCAAGAAGATTTGAAATTTAATAGGTTTGATTATTTAAAAACAAAACAAGAGATGATTTCTTATGTTGGTAAAAAAGGGAAAAAGGTCATAGGTTTATTTAGTGAAGATCATCTTCATCCTGTAACTCAAAGAACCAGTGATGAACCTACTTTACCTGAAATGACAAAAAAGGCAATAGAAATTTTGTCAAAAGATGGTAGTCCTTTCTTTCTTATGGTTGAGGGTTCTCAAATTGACATGAGATCTCATGAAAATGATCTAGATGGACTTATAAAAGAAGTCCTAGAGTTTGATGAAGCTATTGGAGTAGCGTTAGAATTTGCTGAAAAAAATCCTGATACTCTGGTTTTAGTTACTGCTGATCATGAAACAGGTGGGTTAATTTTAAATGTGAGCGGTTTGAATTTAGCTACCAAGAAAGGACTGTCTATGCCTATCGGAGGTAGTCAAACTGTTGATTTAGAAACAATGAAGAATTTTCAAAAAGAAATTACTCAAGTAATATCACATTCATCAAATATAAATGAATTGAAAAATAGTATAGAAAAATGTTTTGAAATTACTTTAACTCCAACAGAAATCAATTCCATTGAAGATTCACAAGATAGACATAGCGCAATTTTCAAAGTAATAGTTGGAAAAGCTAATTGCACAGCAAAATGGTCTACTACAGAACATACTGATGCATTAGTACCAATATATGCCTATGGACCTGGAGCCGAACATTTTAGCGAGGTTCTAGATAATACAGACGTACCTAAAACTATTTTACAATTGGTAGAAATTTCTTCTACTAGTTTAATAAAAACTCCATAGATTTTAGTAATATCAATGGCTTCAAAGTTAACCAGAAATAGCTCCAAGGTTGTAGTAAAGAAATTCAATGTCTAAATAATTATAGAATCTGAGTTTCATGATTTTAAAATGAGAATGAAAAATTTTGTAAGGAGGAGGTAGTAGGATGAAAAATATTAGAATGTTTTTTGTGTGTTTGTTAGTTGTTTTAATGTCTGTTGCAGTATTTTCTGCTGAAAAGGTAATAAAAGTTGTAACCGACCAAAAGACAAACCTTGAGGTACCTTATGTTATGAGTTTTTCTGAGTTATTGGATTTAGTTGGTGAAGATTTTGATGCAAATTGGTATTCTATTAGAGTGAAGGATTCAAATGGAAAAGATCTTCCATATCAATTAGTAGATGTTGATAAAAATGGGAAGATTTCATCAAAAGACTTACTTCAATTTACCTTCAAAAAAGAAGCAAAATTAGTTGTTTCTGATGATTGGGATTTAGATTTACTTCAGTTTGCACCTAGTTTGAAAGTTGAAGAAAAAGATGGTGAATATATTGTATCTTCTGACAAATTTACAGTAAAGGTGAATTCTTATGGCCTTGCTAGCTTTGTCAAATTCAATAATGCTGAAGGGAATTTGTACAATGAGCTTGGAACAGCAAGAGTAGCAGGTTGGTCTGGAAGCACATATTATGTCGACGGATATTTAGGTAAACATGTGGAAACAACTTCTTCTGGTCTAAAGGTTAAAGAATTAAATGTATTTCAGCCAGGTCCGGTTGCGGTTACTGTTGAAGCATTATTATATTATGAAGAATTACCAGGTTTTAACCAGAAGATAACCACCCATATATTTAAAACAGGTGACGTTATCGTAGAAAACGAATTTTCATTCACTAATTATGTTGATATAATGAAATTACAAGTTATGGCAACTTCACCATTGACAAGCTTAGATGATAAAGCTGTTCATATTATGCCTATGTTTAGAAGGATGCTTTGGGCTGAACAATTAGGAATTTCACCATATGACTATTGGAAGGAAAGAAATGCAGTTAAGATGGTTGATAACAATCCATTCATAGTATTTCCTGCTATTGATCCGATGAAACCATTGTGGTGGGGTGCAACATATTGTTATGCCTCAATGGAAAATTGGAGAGCAAATTTTTCTGATAGTTATGATATAGTTGCCGCTGAAATTCTTCCTGAAAAACCAGTAATTTACTCGGATCTTAAGAAATTTGTATATAACGATTTTTGGTTCTATGAAAGTAGAGAGTTTAGAGATGGAATCTTTAGATGGGTTCCTGGAGAGTTAGAAATTTACGAAGCTACTAAAGGAGTTTTTGAAAATACACATGAAGCAGATTGGATGGCTCAATTTAAAGCAGGGGACAAATTAACTTATACAAGATATTTTTCAATGTATTCTTCTAAAAATGTTGATGAAGCTATAAAACTTCTTGAAAATAGAACACATGAAATTCAAAATTTAAAAGTTGTAGCTGAGTAATTTTATAAACCTCTGCAGAAATTGAGAATGCTGCAGAGGTTTCACTTTTATTAGCTATTATTTAACGAAAATATTCAATGAAGCTGAAAAAAACTTTTAGTATAAATTTCCAAACATAAAATTGATTGTTCAAATTAGTTCAACTATCTATTCACTTATTAATCATGATTCAAGGGAGGTCACATAATGAAAAGAAAATATTTTATTATATTTACCATAATATTTATGCCGTTAACATCTTTAGGAATGCCTGAATTAAATCTAAATCATCTAGAATTTTTAAGAGATGAATTTCAAATTGAAAACGAAACAAAGATAGGATATTGGATATATGCTGAAAAATATGGTGACAAATATGTACACACAGAGGCTAAAGGTGAAGGAGTTACTTGTGTGGATGATGTAGCAAGGGTGGCTGTGTTATATACTGAATTATATAAACTTGATAATAATGAATTTTATTTGCAAAGGGCTAAAGAGGCCTTAGATTTTGTAATGGCTTTCCAAGATACCGATGGAGATTTTTATAATTTTGTTTTTGAAGATGGGAGTATTAATAAGCAAGGTATTACAAGTAGAAAATCAGCAAATTGGTGGGCTGCTAGAGGTTTCTGGTCTATTTCCAATGCCTTAGAAATTTTTGAAAATGATAAAGAGTTTCAAAAGAAATTAGAAAATTCAGCTAAGTTAGCCTATAATTTTCTATCAAAAAATTTAGATGAAAATTACTTTTTAAACCATAATTCAGATGTTTCTTCTGTTTTTTTAATGGGGGTAGTTGAATATTATAAGTACACAAAAGACGAAAAAATAAAAGATTTAGCAATAAAAATAGGTGATTCTATTTTAAGTAAGCAAATTAAAGATGGTTTTCTAAAAGGTGCGTTCGACGAAGGTGAAGAGACACCCTTGTGGCATAGCTGGGGTAGCAGGCAAGGTGAAGCCTTGCTTGAATTGTATAAAATAACACAAGATGACAAGTATTTGAAAGCGGTAAAGTTACTTGCAGATGAGTTTTACCCAGTTTTGCTTTCCTTAGGACCTGTTTATCAAATAAGTGAGTATATAATGCTTTATCCTCAAATCGCTTATGGTGTTGAACCTATCATATCAACTTTGGTTAAGTTATATTCAGTAAGCAAAGACGATAATTATGCGTATATGGCTTCGTTATTTGGAGGCTTTTTTGAAAAGAATAACAATTTAAAAACACCTATGTATGGTCCAAATGGTGAAGGATATGATTCATTACATTCTGTATATATTAATACTAACTCTGGAGCAGAATCGACAATCTGTGCTTTATTGAGCATTACCAGACTTAAAATCTTACCTATGAAATTTCAAGAAATAACTGAAGCAATAATAGTTTCAGGAAGAAAGACCAATTTGTTAGAAGCAGAAAAGATGAATACTGGTATATATAGTTTTACTCTTGATAATATAAACAACATTGCTTTAAAAACAGATGAAAGCATAAGAATTAGACAGACTTTAAAGGATTTTTATCCTGGAGAATACGAAATATACGTTAGTGGAATATTTGAGCCTAATACCACAGTTAAAGTTACTTCTGGTGAGAATTCTGTGGAAGTAACTTTGAAATCATCAAAAGGAATAAGCAGTATAGGAAAAATACATATGAGTAAAAATGAAATAATACTTTATTTTAAACCAGATGGAGGAAATATATATATTGATCAGGTTATTATAAAGCCAGTTGATCACCTTTTTGTGTATAAATTAAAAGATAATTATTATGAGTTTAGTAAAACGGGAGTGAAACAAATAGAATATGCGATAGCAGACGTTAAAAGTCAATATGTTCAAAAAGTTGAAGTGCCTATTGAAAAGGTCAATGAAAGTTATTTGTTTAACTTGGAAGAGTTGTTTAATAATGATGGGATAGTTGATTATGCAAATAGAAAATCAGGTAACTTTGATAACTTTGATGGAGTTATTGGCGCTAAATATCCAGTAGAAGAGCTTCAAAAGAAGTTAGACAACAATGTTTTTTATTTTGAAAAAGAAGATGTGTATTTTAAATTTAAAACTGAAGGGGTAGATAACCTAATATGTACATCTCAAGAGATCTATTTAAAAAACTTTGATGTTTCTCCTTCTAATCTATATATAGTGGGTTCTTGTGATCATGGTAACTATGAAGGATATTTAACTATAGTGTATAGTGATGAAACAATAGAAGAAAATAGAATAGCTTTTTCAGATTGGTGTCAAGACCCTGCTTATGGAGAAACAATCTTAATGGAATTTGATTATAGATATGACAATCTAGGAATCAAAGAAAACATAACGACCAGGTTGTATCTAAATAAGATAGTATTGAAAGAAAAACCCATTAAATCTATTTTCCTTCCTCAGATACCGACAATGCATATTTTTGCTATTACTCTAAAATAAAATAAAATAATTTAACATCCTATGTTAAGGGGCCTTAGTTATATGCTTAAGAGGCCTCTTTTTTATTTAAAATTATACTGTCTTCAGAAATTCCAAAATCTTTATTTCTAAGGTCTCTGATTAAAAATTTTAAATAATTCATAAATTCAATACCTGGTTTCATTAGAATTTTATGCATTACATACGAATTGAAAAATAATAAATTCATATAAATATTTTTTGTCTAGTTAAGTTATAATATTATGTAGATTATTTTTAAATAAAAAAAGGAGATTTTCTAAAAGTAAGTATTTGAATTAATAATGGGTTCAGGGCGAAGCCCTCTTCCTGCCTTGGTACAAGTATCTAAAAAAGTTTAAAAAAAGGAGATTTTCTAAAAGTAAGTATTTGAATTAGTAATGGGTTCAGGGCGAAGCCCTCTTCCTGCCTTGGTACAAGTATCTAAAAAAGTTTTAAAGAAATGCAGATAAAGGAGAATATAAAGTTGTTAAAAAAAGTCTCCTGTATAGGAGGAATTAATCTTGATATTAAAGGATCTCCATTCAAAAGGCTAGAGCTTCAAACTTCAAATCCTGGAAAAGTATTCTATTCTTCAGGGGGTGTGGCTAGGAATGTTGCTCATAATTTAGTTAAATTAAATGTTCCAATTAATTTAATAGGAGCAGTTGGAAATGATAGTTTTGGAGAAATTATTTTGAATGAAATGAATAATTTAGATATAGAAACAGACCATATAAAGATTTCTAAACATTTTCAGACAGGTGTTTATTTAGCTATTTTAAATGAAATTAGAGATATGTATGTTTCTATATCTGATATGCAAATAATGGAAGAAATAGATACAGTTTTTCTCGAAGAGAAAAAAGACTTTATAATTGATTCAAAGATAATATTTCTAGATACAAATTTGAATGTAGATGTAATAAATTTTGTGCTAAAATTAGTTGAAAATAAAAATATAAAGGTAATAATAAATGCAGTTTCTATTGCAAAAGTAAAAAAATTGCTGCAGGTAGATAATAACGTTGATTATTTAACCTTGAATTTTATGGAATTGAATTCGTTATTAGATAAAGAACTCGAATTTCCAAATAGAGAAGGTATAATAAAAAACATACAGCAAAAGATTCCAAATTTTACAAATATAGTAATAACCAATGGAGCAGATGGCATTTATTTTTTTAGTAGGAAAGATAATAATCTAAATTTTTTTCCTGTTAAAGAAATGAGTTCAGAAGAAATCATTGATACTAATGGAGCTGGAGACGCCTTTACTGCTGGTTTTATATATGGATTATACAATGATTTGGGCATAAATCAATCAATTTATTATGGCATAAAAGCTTCTCAGATTACAATGAAAAGCTATAAAACGGTATCTGACGAGCTATATAAAATTTTAGAAGAAACCGAGAATAATTGAGAGGTATAATATAGCGATGGGAGGTTTGAAATTGAATCTCAAATACTTGGACATAAAAGAAGAAGTAGCAAAAGCTATAAAAAAAAATAAACCAGTTGTAGCATTGGAATCTACGATTATTTCACACGGAATGCCTTATCCACGAAATATCGAAGTTGCTAAAAAATTAGAAGAAACAATACGAGATAGAGGTGTAACCCCTGCTACTATAGCTATAATTGATGGCATAATAAAAATTGGTTTAAACGAAAAAGAGCTTGAATTTATGGGTACAGATAAGAATATATTAAAAGCTAGTAGAATGGATTTACCTATAGTAATAGCCAAAAAGTCAAATGCTGCTACAACAGTTGCAGGAACAATGATAGCTGCAAATCTAGCTGGAATAAAAGTATTTGTCACAGGGGGTATAGGTGGGGTACATAGACACGCTCAAGAAACATTTGATATCTCCGCTGATTTGCAAGAATTATCAAAGACGAATGTTGCAGTTGTTTGTGCCGGTCCAAAGGCCATATTAGATTTATCTCTTACACTAGAGTATCTTGAAACATTTGGTGTACCTTTGGTTGGTTACCAGACTGATGAATTACCCTCTTTTTATTCAAGAAAAAGTGGCATAAAAATCCCTTATCGGGTAGATACAGCTAAAGAAGCTGCTCTAATAATGAAAGCAAAATGGGATTTGGGACTTCAAGGTGGTGTTCTAATCACCAATCCTATTCCGGAAGAATATTCGATGAATGAAGAAGAAATAAAATCTATAATAAACAAAGCCATAGAAGATTCAGAAAAACTAGGAATAAAAGGAAAAGAATTAACTCCATTTCTTTTATCAAGAATAAAAGATTTAAGTAAAGGAGAAAGTTTACAGGCTAATATTGAACTTGTGCTTAATAATGCAAAAGTTGGAGCAGAGATAGCTAAAGAATTCTATAACTTATCCAATTTCTAAGAATAAGAATCTAGCAAAAAAGGAGGACTATATTTGAAAGAAAAACCTATTAAACGGGTTGCTGCTATCCATGATCTATCAGGGTTTGGTAAAGCTTCTTTAAATGTTGTTATCCCTATTCTATCCTCAATGAAGATACAGGTATGTCCTGTACCTACAGCAATATTATCAACTCATACAGGTGGTTTTGAAAATTATACCTTTTTGGATTTAACTGATTACATGAAAGAGTACATAAATCATTGGAAAACACTAGATATATCATTTGATGCAATTTACAGTGGTTTTTTAGGTTCTGAAAAACAAATAGACATAGTTTCAGATTTTATTGACTATTTTTCAAAAAATAACGAATCATTAGTAGTTGTTGATCCCGTAATGGGAGATGATGGTGTTCTTTATCCTACAATAACCGCAGATTTAGTAAACCAAATGAGAAAGCTGATTAGTAAATCAGAAGTTATTACCCCTAATTTTACAGAAGCGTGTTTTCTTTTAGGAGAGCACTATAGAGAGTATGTAAACTTAGATATATTAAAAAAATGGCTCAAAGCGCTTTCAAAAAGTGGACCTAAAATAGTTATTATTACAAGTGTTCCAGAAAAAGATTCTACAAGAACCGGGGTTGTAGCTTACAACAGTTATGACGATCGATATTGGAAGGTTACAAATAGACATATAAGAGCATTATATCCTGGAACTGGGGACGCCTTTACTAGTGTAATTGTTGGAAGTCTTTTAAATGGTGATAGCTTATCAATAGCTATTGATAAGGCTACTCAGTTTGTTATTATGTCTTTGAAGGCTAGTTATGGATACAATTATCCAAAAAGAGAAGGAATTCTTCTTGAAAAGGTCTTAGATACGCTTAATATGCCTACGACTTTACAAAGTTATGAAATTTAATGTTGACAAAAGAATTTTTATAGTATATAATTAGAAAAATAAGTACCTTAATGGAGGAAAATGATTTGTCATCACAAGAACTGACCGTTCTGAGAATTAATAATATATACAACATAAATATGCATCATCATACATGGCGTGGCCGAGTTAATACATGCCATGTATGTCGTTGTTTTAGATAACTTCATACAAGGCGTTGAATTAGCCGGTCACGAAATAACGTGACCGGTTTTTTGTTTTTAAAAAGTTGAAGTAATTAAAAGTATTGAAAACTAATATAAGGTGAGAAGAAAGGAGATTAATATGAAAAAAGATATATTTGCAGAATCAAAAACCTTATCGAATATTGTAAATAAAATGAGAAATATACTCATTCAAAATGGCTATTATGAGCTCTTTCCACCATCTGTAGCACAGTATTCTGAAAATCTGAAAAAAGGTATGAAGTTTTCTGATGGCAAAAACTTTTATTTATTAAAACCGGACGTTACTTCTTGGCTAATAGAAATGGATAAAGTTGAAGAAAAACAAAAGATTTTTTATGTTTCAGAAGTTCTTAACGAAAATCTTAACAGCACATGGCAACTAGGTTTTGAAATTTTGAATGGAGAACACCTAAAAGCAGAAGAAGAGATTATACGATTAACGATCGAACTTCTAAAAAACTTAGAGATAAGTAATTTTTTCGTAGATGTAAGTTCTATTAAAGTATGGAAAAATGTATTAAACAAGGCTGCAACGTACAAGCAAGACGTTATAAAAGCGATTGAAGTAAGAAATTTTGGTCTAATTGAGGGCTTAGAAATTGATCAAGAAATAAAAAATGAAATTGGAGAACTATTCAATTTTAGGGGGAAACAATCAAACATTAACAGTTTAAACACCCTTCTTAAATCCATAAATGACGAAAGAATATTCATAGACTTAGGCACAATAAAATATATGGATTATTATGAAGATATTGTTTTTGAGGTCTATGCTCCAGATAATGGTCATCTTTTAGGTAATGGTGGACAATACAAAATTAATGACAAATATGCGTGTGGATTAGCTTTTAATTTAGAGGTTATAAAGGAGATGAAAAGGTAGATGAAAATATCTATTGCATTGCCTTCTGGGAGATTACTAAAGGATACAAAGTACTTTTTAGAAGATGTTGGGATAAAAGTAAAAGAACCTGACAGTAGAGAACTAATATCATCACTAAATGATTACACTTTCTATTTTCCACGTGTATTTGACGTGCCGGTTTATGTTGAAAATGGTGTTGATTTAGGAATCTGCGGAAGTGATATAGTATTAGAAAGAAAAAATGATGTATATGTACCTGTAGATCTTCCATTCGGTAAGTGTAGGATGAGCTTAATTGTACCAAAGGGGAAAAGAATCTCTCCTGAAGAAATGGAAGGTTTTAAGATAGCTACAAAATATCCTGAGATAACTCAAGACTTTTTTTTGAAAAAAGGAATAAAAGTAAAAATCTTAAAATTAAATGGCGCAGTAGAACTAGCTGCAAAGGTAGGTATTGCTGATGCAATTGTAGACATAGTAGATACCGGAAATACTTTAAGGGCTAACGATCTTGAAGAGGTACATAAAATAATAGACATTTCAGCAGTCTTGTTAGTAAACAGAATCACTCAAAAAACCAAGTTTGATTTTGTGAATGACCTAATAACGAATATTCGGAAAATTAAATAAGCTAACGCAAATCAAAAATTCAAAGGGGGAATTATATTGAGTTTACAAAAGTATGTTTCAGAAATATTAGAAGATATAAAAATAAATGGTCTTAGTGCTGTAAAAAAATACTCCCAAAAGTTTGATGATTATCAAGGTGAAATAACATTAAGTAAAGAAGAATGGAATATAGAATCAGATATTCCACAAAGCGATAAAGAAACTATAAAACAAATAATAAAAAGATTACAAGATTATCATTCAAAGCAGAAAACAGAAGATATAATGTATGAAAATGAATATGGATCTATTTATGGATTAATAAAAGTTCCAATAGATAGAATAGGCATATATGTGCCAGGCGGGAAACCACTTCCTTCTAGTTTGTTAATGGTTGCTGTACCTGCTCAGATTGCTGGAGTGAAGGATATAATAATAACCTCATCGCCAAAAGAAGGAAAGGTAAATCCATATATTATATATATCGCAAAAGAACTGGGAATAAGCGAAATATACAAAGTGGGAGGAATCCAGGCAATTGCAGCTATGACGTATGGAATTGGGATGAAAAAGGTTGATAAAATTTTTGGGCCAGGCAATCAGTATGTAAACGAGGCAAAAAGGCAAGTATTTGGTGATGTAGGAATAGACAGTTTAGCAGGCCCGTCTGAAGTTTGTGTAATTGCTGATGAAACAGCAGACAAAGATTACGTATTAAATGATCTTCTTTCCCAGTTAGAACACGGAGCTGAATCAAAGGCATTTTTGGTCACAACTTCTAAACAGATATACGATTATTGTCAAAAAGAAGGTATTGATAGATATTTTTGCAAAGATATATTTGAGTGTGCAGACAAAGCAAATGAAATTGCTCCTGAACATCTAGAAATATTAACAAAAGAACCTGAATTGATCCTATCTTTAATACGAAATGCAGGAGCAGTTTATTTAGGAGAATACACCCCTGTTCCCGCTGCAGATTATTTTTTAGGGGTAAATCACGTTTTACCAACAGGAAAAGCAGCTAGATTTTCTTCTGTTCTAAACCTCAATGATTTTGTAAAGTATATGACGGTTGCAAAGGTTACTAAAGAAGAGTTCCTAAAGGAAAGGTATTTAGGTATTAGAATGGCTGAGATAGAAGGTATGTTACAGCATAAAAAGTCTATGGAGGTAAGAAAATGATAAGGAAAACTAATGAAACATATATAGAGATAATCAATTCAAAAGAAATGAACATTGAAACAGGAGATCCGGTTCTTAATCACCTTCTAAAAACACTTTTTTACTATATGGAAAGAGAAGTTGATATTAAAGCAAAATACGATTTAAAACATCATCTCTGGGAAGACGTGGGAATAACTATAGGAGATTTTTTAAAAGAGGAAATAAAAGATGCAAAGATTAAAAGATTTGGGACTTCTATTTTACCGATGGATGATGCGCTTATTCTTGTAGCAGTTGATATTTCAAGATCTTTTGCTAGTATAGAGCTAAATATTGAAAACCAAGAAGAAGGTTTTGAATTAGGAAACTTCAAAGAATTTGTTTTAGCCTTATCAAGAAGTTTGTCAGCTACAATTCATATGAAACAAATAAATGGTGAAAATGCTCACCACATAATTGAAGCTTGTTTTAAGTCGTTGGGGACAGCTTTAAAACAAGCATTAGAAAAAAGTGAAAGAATAGAAAGCACTAATAAGGTATATAGAGTATAATTAAAAAAGTTATTGAAACTTAAAACATTTCCATGGTACAAGTACCAAAAAGTTTCAATTGTTTATTACTGTTTTTGAATTAACAACGGGTCCAGGGCGAAGCCCTCTACTCCTAGGTACAAGTACCAAAAAAGTTTCAATTGTTTATTACTGTTTTTGAATTAACAACGGGTCCAGGGCGAAGCCCTCTACTCCTAGGTACAAGTACCAAAAAGTTAAAGAAATTAAGAATTAGCGATGATTAGAAGTAGGAAGGTATTTTGTGAAAATAATTAAATCCAAAACATACATATAATAAGCATTTTATAATTTCTAAAGTGAGTAAAAATACAAGAATAAGGAGGCGAAGAAAATGATAAAAAAAATACCTGCCATTGATCTTATGAATAAAAAGGTTGTAAGATTATATAAAGGAGACAAAAAATTTGTTAAAGAATATGGAGACCCCATAATGATTGCAAAAAAACTATCTCAATTTGTTGATCTAATTCATATAGTTGATTTAGATGGAGCTTTTGAAGGATCTCCGAAAAATCTTGATGTAGTTCAAGAGATAATAAAAGAAACAGGATTAAAAGTAGAAGTTGGAGGGGGATTTAGAACGTACGAAAGTATAGAAAAAGCATATAACATAGGTGTAACTTATGTGATCGTTGGTACAGCTGCTTTTGATCTTGAATTTTTAAGAAAAGTAACCCAAGATTTTACTAATATTACAGTAAGTTTGGACGTAGAAAAAGGAAAACTAAAAACCAAAGGTTGGCTCGAAAACTCTAATAAGAATTTAAAAGACGCCTTTGAGGTGTTTAAGCAATATACAAAAAGATTTATATATACTGATACAACTAAAGATGGTACTTTAGAAGGAATATCCTCATATATAAATAAATTTTGGAATGATGAGGAAGTAATATATGCTGGAGGCATTACTAGTGTTGAAGATATAAAGAAATTAGAAATAATTGGCTTTGATGGTGCAATAATAGGTAAGGCGTTGTATGAAGGAAAAATAAAATTAGAAGATTTGAAAGGAGATAAATATGAAGTCAAAGAGAATTATAGCCGCTCTTGACATAAAAGATGCTAAAGTATCAAAAGGAATAAAGTTTGACAAAATTAAAGAAGTTGGTGATCCGGTTGAATTAGCAAAAAAGTATGAAAAGGAAGGAATTGACGAAATTGTACTCTTAGATATTACTGCCTCAAACGAAAAAAGGAAGATAATCAAGGACTTAATTGAAAAGATATCTAAAGAAATATCAGTTCCATTTACTGTTGGAGGAGGCCTAAATACAGTAAGAGATATATTAGAAATAATAGAAAGTGGAGCAGATAAAGCCTTTATTAATACAGCAGCTGTTAAAGATCCTAATTTAGTAAAAGAAGCAGTTAATATTGTGGGTAGTACAAGAATTGTGGTAGCAATAGACGCAAAAAAGGATGAAGCAACGAATAAATATTATGTTTACACGAACGGTGGTCAAAAAAAGACTGATTTAGAGGCAAAAGAATGGGCAAAAAGATGTGAAGATTTAGGTGCGGGTGAATTACTAGTAACTTCTATTGACACCGATGGCATAAGAAAAGGATATGATTTGGAGTTAATTAAAACTATAACTGAATATGTTAAAATACCGGTTATTGCATCAGGTGGAGCGGGAAGTGTTAAAGATTTCTATGATGTTTTTCAAGTTGGAGCAGATGGTGCTCTTGCCGCCTCAATCTTTCATTTTGGCGTTTATACTCCTGTGGAACTAAAAAAGCAACTGAAGGAGATGGGGATTAATGTTCGATTATAAGAGTATTATCGAAAATATTGATTGGAACAAGAATAATGGATTAGTACCAGTAATAATACAAGATTTAGACGGAACCGTTTTAACTTTAGGATATATGAATAAAGAAGCTTTAAATAAAACTTTAGAGACCAATTTAGTCCATTACTATTCTAGAAGTAAAAATAGGATTAGGATGAAAGGAGAAACAAGTGGAAACTATCAAAAAGTCAAAGAAACTTATATAGATTGTGATAATGACACCTTGCTAATTAAAGTTGAACAAATAGGAGCTGCTTGCCATCTAGGTACTAAAAGCTGTTTTAGGAAAATCGAAGAAATAGAGCAACTTCCAGAATCTACTGTTGACTATTCCCTTGACTTTCTAAATGAGTTAAAAGAAACAATTAAAGACAGAAAAAACAATCCAAAAGAAGAATCTTACACAAGTTACCTATTTAAAGAAGGAAAAGAAAAAATATACAAAAAATTTGGAGAAGAAGCAGTAGAAGTCTTAGTTGCACCAAATAGAGAAAGGATTATATACGAGACAGCCGATTTGATTTACCATTTGCTTGTTTTACTTTGCTTTGAAAATATTGAATTTGGAGAAATTGTACAAGAACTCAAAAAAAGGCACAAAGAGGAGGAATAAAAAATAATGAGATTCAATAAAATTTTAAACAGTTTTCCTGAATATAATCCATCTTCAGCAAAATTGTCAAATGATTTGATAGATCTTAGCAAAAATGAAAATCCTTTTGATGTTTCTTATGAGATAAAGCAAATTTTTTACAATAAGATTAATCAAACAAGTTTAAATAGATATCCTGAATTAACTTCTGATAGCATTCGTCAAAGAATTTCAGAATTCTTAAACACGTATTTTAAATCATACTATTTAAATTTAGACAAAAACAATATAGTTGTGGGAAATGGAAGTGACGAATTAATATCATATTTAGTAAAAATATTTGATGGTGAAGAAGTGATTGTTTCTCCTCCAACCTTTGAAATGTACGAATTTTATTCAAAGCTACACAATTTAAATGTCAAAAAAATTCCTTTGGATGAAAACTATGAAATAAACAATTTAGATCAAAAAATAAACGAAAAAACAAGGATAGTTTTCATCTGCTCACCAAATAATCCAACGGGTAACATCCAACCAGAAGAAGAGATAATAAAAGTTCTAGAAAAAGGATTTCCTGTAGTTATAGATGAAGCCTACGCAGATTTTTCAAAAAAAAGCATGATTAAATGCTTAGAAAAATATCCAAACTTAATAATACTTCGAACTTTTTCGAAAGCTTTTGGTCTTGCAGGCATAAGGGCTGGGATTTTAATAGCTAATCAAGAAATAGTAAGACAAATCATGAAAATTAAATCACCATATAGTTTCAATATTTTATCTGAAAAAATGGTAGAAACAATAATAGAAAATTACGAAGATGTTTTAAAAACTATAGACTATATTATAGAAGAAAGAAATACTCTCAGTGAAAAATTAAAAGGGTATGCCTTAAAGAGTGATTCCAATTTCTTACTTATAGATTTAAGTAAGATTTCTGGGTTAAGTGCAGAAGACGCTTACAACTTTTTTCTAGAAAATAAAATAATTGTCAGAAAATATTCAGGTGTTTTAGAAAACAAAATTAGAGTTACTGTGGGTACTAAAGAAGAAAACAAGAAATTTTTAGACTGTTTCAATAGTCTGCTTGATAAGTATTATTGAATTAAAAAATCAGCTTAGATTTCAGGATTTCCAAAATGAATAGTAAAATAATTTAGGAGTGAAAAATTGATGAGAGAAATTATCTATAAGCCAATTGGAATAGTACATTCTCCCTTCAAAGATCCTATAGGAACGCCAATCCAGCCCTCTGCGGCTGCAGGTATTGCTGCAACAGTAGAAATCTTCCAAGAATATGAAGAAGGCTTAAAAGATTTAGAAGGATTTTCTCATATTATACTCTTGTATCATTTCCACTTATCAAAACCATATAAATTAATAGTAAAGCCTTTTATGGATGAAAATTATCATGGTGTTTTTGCCACACGAAGTCCAAGTAGGCCCAATCCAATAGGCATATCAACAGTTAAGTTATTAAAAATAGAAAAAAATATACTTTATATCCAAGATGTAGATGTTCTGGATGAAACACCTATTTTAGATATAAAACCTTATGTGCCAGAATTTGATATGAATGAAGATATAAAAAGAGGTTGGCTAGAAAATAATATACATAAACTTGGGTGTTCAAAAGATGATGGCAGATTTAGTGAATAAAAAATTGATGAAGCAAGTATTAGTATAAAGAAATTGGATATTTCTAATATCCAATTTCTCTCAAAAACTTATTAAATTTTAATGTTCCTTAAAATCATAACAAACTTCCAAATTTGTGTATAAATCTTTCCTTAACATATTGTGCAACTGTTAAATATGCTATTAAAGTGAACATCAAAAATAGGAAGTATATTCCAGGTAAAGGTACGAAACCAAAACTTTCTCCAATCGATGTAAATGGAATAATTGTTCCTATCGTAACGCCGAGTGATGTAAAAATCATAAGTGGCCAAGAAGCAGTACTCTGAATAAACGGCATTTTTTCTGTTCTAAGCATATGTACAACCATAGTTTGAGACCACAAACTTTCTACAAACCAGCCAGTTTGAAATAATGAGGCAAATTGGAGTTTTAGATATTCTGGTAATAAGAAATAAGAGTTACCAATTACCGCAGGACCAACTAAGAAGTACATTAAAATATAGGTAGTTATATCAAAGATAGAACTGATAGGTCCAAACCATATCATGAAACTACTTATTTTTCTAGCATCCCATTTTCTTGGCTTTTTTATATACTCTTTATCCAGCTTATCCCAAGGTACCGTTGACATTGAGATATCATAAACTAGGTTTAAAAACAGTATCTGTAACGGTTGCATTGGTAAAAAAGGTAAAAATGCACTTGCTACTAAAACTGAAAACACATTTCCAAAATTGGAACTTGTGGTTATTGCGAGATATTTCATAATATTTCCAAATATTTTTCGTCCTTCAATTACCCCTTCTTCCAAAACTGTTAAACTTTTTTCTAGAAGAATAATATCAGCAGATTCTTTTGCTATATCTGCAGCCGAATCAACTGAAATGCCCACATCAGATGCTCTCATGGCTGGAGCATCGTTTATTCCATCACCTAAAAATCCAACAACATGACCTTTACTTCTGAGTGCTTTAATTATTTGTGATTTTTGCATTGGGGAAAGTTTTGCAAAAATCGTTGTTTCTTCTACGATTTTTGAAAGTTCATCATCCGTCATCTTTTCAATATCATTGCCTAAAAGGACATTTTTTATTGATAACCCTACTTCTTTGCAGATTTTCTTTGTGACGAGCTCATTATCTCCTGTTAATATTTTGACATCAACGCCTAATTCAAGTAAAGCTTTTATGGCTGCGGGAGCCGATTCTTTTGGAGGGTCTAAAAAAGCTAAAAATCCCATCAAAACCATTTTGTTTTCATCTGCTACACTGAAAACATCTTCGGGAGGAACATCATTTTTTTGAGCAATTGCTAGAATGCGCATACCATCTTTGCTTAATTGATTAACAGTTTCCATTACTTCATTTTTAATTTCCTGGGTTAGTGGAACTACTTTTTCTTTGTATTCTACCCACTCACAAATTGACAAAATTTCCTCTACAGCACCCTTAGTTATAAGTTGCCTTTTGATTGTTTCGCCTTCACTCCTACTTTCTAGCACAACCGACATTCTTTTTCTAACAAAATCAAATGGGATTTCATCGATTTTTCTGTAAATTTTTTCCAACTCTGACCCTTTTATTCCTTTTTCTTCTCCATAATTAATAATAGCTTGATCCATTAAATTTTTTAATCCAGTTTGATAATAGCTATTTAAAAATGCGTGTCTCAATACTCTCTCATCCTCTTCTCCAGCTATATTTAAATGCTTTTCTAAAACTATTTTATTAAGAGTTAAGGTACCTGTTTTATCTGTACATAGTACATCCATTGCTCCAAAATTTTGTATGGAATCCAGCTTTTTAACTATCGTTTTTCGTTTTGCCATTGCTACTGCACCTTTTGCAAGATTTGTAGTAATTATCATTGGGAAAATTTCTGGTGTTAATCCTACTGCTACCGCCAATGCAAAAAGTAGTGCATCCAACCAGCTTCCTTTAGTCAACCAATTTACAATAAAGACAATTGGAAACATAAATGCCATAAACCTTATGAGTAATTTACTAACATCGTCGATACCTTTTTCAAAACTTGTTTTAGATCTTTTTCCTACCAAAGTTTTTGCCATTAAGCCTAAATAAGTATGTTGTCCTGTTAAAAGAACTACACCCATTGCAGAACCGCTGACAACACTTGTTCCCATAAAGCATATATTGTTTAAATCGGTTAAAGTTAAATTGTCTTGATTCAGTTTATCTTTTTTTAAATTTGGATATTTTTCTACAGGTTCTGATTCACCAGTTAAAGTGGCCTGATTTACAAAAAGATCTTTTGATGAAATGATTCTTAAATCGGCAGGTATCATATCTCCAGCAGCTAAATATACAATATCCCCTGGTACAATCTCTTCTATATTGATTTCTTTTACATCTGTTCCTTTTCTCTTAACTGCAGCTGTAGTGTGAATCATAGCTTTTAATTTTTCCGTTTCAATGCTTGAGCGATATTCTTGAATGAAATGCAAAAAACCACTTATTAGAATGATTACAAAAATAATTATAATTGTACTCCAATCTCTGTATTCAGGTGCAATAAAAAGAACGTCAGTAAGATAAGATACAATAGCAAGAAAAACAAGTATCCCTGTAAAAGGATTTATAAATGCTTTTGTAAGTTGAATATACCAGCGTGGAGGTTTTTCATGCGCTAGTTCGTTTCTCCCATAAATTTCAAGTTTTCTTTCGACCTCTTCTTGTGATAAACCATCTTTATCTGTATTCAACTGTCGAAATAATTCTTCAGGACTTTTTGTGGCAAAATCATATAATTGTTTAACAATCGAATGAGCAGTACCGTTTTTCTTTGGAATTTGTAACATTTTTCCACCTTCCAATCGTTATAAAATTATCGTTGTTGTTTTATTATTAATTTGAACTAGTCTATATAAGATTATGTATTAAGATTAAAGTTACAAACGAAAGTGAAAAAAGAGGAGAATTTATCTATGAAAAATAAAAGTAATAATATATAAAACCATCATACATATTTCATTCTATCAGAAAAAAAAGAAGTTAAGATATCATTTTGTTTTAGTCATGGTGACTGTTGAATGACTTTTATATTAAAAGATAAATTTGTGACAAAATGATAATTAGAGAAAAAATTCACAAAAACGAAAAATATTATCATAATTTCTTCATTAAAAAGTCTGTGAAATTTTTCATTAATTCGCTATAATAAAAATAAGAAATTTCAGAACTTTAATTTTTTAAATAAAAAGTGAAAAAAATAACAATCATATAAAAAATAAAAAATAATTTTAGCGTACTAAAAGTATCGAAGAAAGAAAACTAAAAGGAGGCTGGATATTTATGGCTGGAAGATTAAATGGGAAGGTAGCGATAATTACTGGTGCAGCAAGAGGTATGGGTAAAGTTGAAGCAGAACTCTTTGCTAAAGAGGGTGCAAAAGTTGTAGCGGCAGATATTTTAGAAGATGAAGTAAAGAAGGTAGCAGAGGACATTGTCAAGGCTGGACATCAAGCGATTGCTTTTAAACTCGATGTTTCCAAATCTGAAGATTGGAAAAAAGTCGTTGATAAAGTAGTCGAAAAATGGGGAAAAGTCGATGTTTTAGTAAACAATGCAGGAATATTTCCAACTTCAGGGATAGAAACAGCTACAGAGGAAGAATGGGATAGAGTTATGAATATCAATGCTAAAGGTCAGTTTTTGGGTATAAAATATGTCTTACCTGCTATGAAAAAAGCTGGAAAAGGTTCAATAATTAATATTTCCTCTATTGCAGGATTGATAGGTACTGGAATGGCTGTTGCATATCATGCTTCAAAAGGTGCTTCAAGACTTTTAACTAAGACAGTTGCAGCCGAACTTGCAAAATACAATATCAGAGTAAATTCAATACATCCAGGCATAATTAGGACTCAAATGGTTCAAGACTTCTTAAAAGACGAAGAAACTACCAAACAAGCCTTAGGAACAACTGTTTTAGGTAGACCTGCAGAACCAATTGAAGTTGCATACGGGGCATTATTCTTGGCATCGGAAGAATCATCTTACATAACTGGAGCAGAATTGGTTATAGATGGTGGATATACTGCTCTTTAATAGTGAATTTTAGTGAGCTCGTCCTCTCTTACTTGAGAGGACGATTTTTTTTACTTATTTTGAAGAGTCGTAAGGGATTATACAAATTATTCGTTTATAATTTTCTTATATTTTCATAATAGAAGTACCAAAATTCGTCAGCAAGTAAATCATAAGAGGTGTAATAAGATTCTGTCTTTTTTATTTTTTTATTAATTTTTTTCAACATTTTAATTCCTCCTTTAAAATATTTTAGAAAGATAATATAATTCTATTAAGATTTTATCATGATAAATTAAAAAAGTCAATATAAAAAATAAGAATATTAAAAAGGTAATAGAGCAATTTAACAAACGAACGGTTTCAATTGATTTTTATAAGGATAAAATAAAAAATATTAATTAAAAATTGCTTTTAAGATAAAAATTAAAAATTATTATATAAATATTGATTTTTTTAAATAAAGATGTTATAATTTTTGTAAGATATTAAATTAAATGCTAAAAAATAGCTATTTGTTTTTTAAGAAATTTAATATGATCTTTCAAATTATTATTTAGTAGAGATTAAGAAATTTCAAGTTTTACAACTTTGGCGAATTTAAGAGTTAAAATTTTTAAGTGAATAAAATACGTTTATCAAAGGAGGTTAAATATGCCAAAATATAGACTATCAAAATGTCCAGCTTGCGGAGGGAATTTAAAAATTATAAAGTATCAATGTGAGGAATGTGGAACCGAAATAACAGGGCACTTTGAGTTAGAAGAATTTGCTAGATTAACTGATCAACAATTATTATTTTTAAAGATTTTTGTAAAAACTAGAGGTAACTTATCCGAATTACAAAAAGAGCTTGGAATTTCATACCCTACAGCTAAAGCTAGGTTAGAAGAATTAGCAATTGCAATGGGATATGAGTCAGAAACTATTGAGAGTAGGGAAAAAACACTTGAAATTCTTGAAAAAATAGAAAAGGGAGAAATTACTCCAGAGGAGGCAAAGGAAATATTAAAAAAATATAAAAAGTGAGGTGGGAAGTTAATGTCTAAGCTAGATTTGATCCAGGCAAAGTCTATCAAAATTGAAGCTAGAAATTTTCATGGAGATATAAAAATTCAATATGCACCAGTTACTCATTTAGAATATCCTGATTCAGACGTAGAAGTCAAAACAGTCTGGAATTCTGACAATAATAGTGTCATAGTCTATATGGATTACGAAAAAGGAGATTTTTTATCAAAGTTTTTCTCTTTTTCACGAACATTTCATGAGGTACCAGTTAATTTGTATATAAATGAAGAAGTAAGCGATCTTAAATTAGATCTTTCCGCAGCGGACTTAAATATTATTTTAAATTCTACAAATGTTAATGTTTTGTCAATTAAAACATCAGCAGGTGATTTAGACATTAAAGGTTCACCAAACTCTAAATATATAGAAGATTTTCTTATTGATACCAAAGCGGGAGATGTTAAAATTAATTTAGAAGGGACAATTATTGATGAATTTATATTAAAAAGTGCAGCAGGTGATTTTGATATACTCAATATAAAAGTTGTTAATGGAGAATTCAATTTCGCAAGCGGGGATCTTTTAATTGAAAACAGTGAGATAGACGATTTAAGTATTAGGATGGCCTCAGGCGATATATCAATAAAGAAATCATTAATTACTAACGCAAGAATAAAAACCGCAAGTGGGGATATTTTAGTAGATTCTTTATCCAAAGATTTCTATTGTGAAATAGATTCAGCCTCGGCTGATATAGATTTAATAGTTCAAGGAAAAGATAGAATTTATTTAGAAGGTTCTATCAAAAGATTCTCATCTTCAATTAAATCAAATATTGATTTAATTCAAAAAGCTGACTCTTCATTATCTTCTCAAAGAAGAATTTTAAAAGCCAACGTAATGAGCGGAGACATTACGATTCAAGGAATATCGATAGAAGGAGAACCCGAAAAAGAAAGCCTAATCCAAGAAGAAATGCCTATTGGAGATGATCTCTTAACCGTAGAAGAAAAGAAGATATTGGATTTATTAAAAGGAGAAAAAATCTCTAGATTATTTGCTCTTGAACTTTTAGGAGAGCTTGGATATAGCCGAGAAGAAGCAGAAAACTTTTTAAAAAATAGGGGGTTATAGGTTATGGAAGGACGAATAATTCTAATTGCACTTGGTATACTAATATTTATATCTGTTTTATTTAATGAGCTTTTTGTCAATTTTGGATTGATAAAGTTTTTCTTTGGGGTTGTTTTTGTAGCCTTTGGAGTACCTTTTTACAAAAAAAAGAGTGCTGGAACCCTCGGAAACTTAATATTTGGAGCTATTTTAATATTAGATT
>Ga0116175_1000367_pt1 | contig 32656 bp, 35 predicted proteins | sample AD_UKC125_MetaG_FD_89802 | JGI IMG/M metagenome (GOLD analysis project Ga0116175, IMG submission 89802) | Active sludge microbial communities of municipal wastewater-treating anaerobic digesters from USA - AD_UKC125_MetaG | ecosystem: Engineered > Bioreactor > Anaerobic > Digestate | place: USA... | reverse complement strand
TGAGGGGCAGGTCAGCAGGAGTGATCTCGTCAAAGAGGTTATGTCCTCGGCTTCTTCCCTGCTTGGGGATGTCACTGCAAGTGAATGTGATATCAGAGTACTGGGATTCGAAGACTGTAAAGGCATTATCCAGTGCTCTCACACTAAAGTGAAAGAAACAAGGGCTTCCCTGGCAACTCTTACCAGGGTTGGCGGAAAGAGGGCGACTTTGCACGTACTTGGGATATCGGGCACGATTAAAAAAGCAACCGAAAAATTTCTCCAAAATCATACGGTTTTCAAGCCTGAAATCAGAATGAAATCCAGAAAGGTTGAAGAATAACAAGCCAGGCAGGATTCAGGAAAGCCAGATTAAGTAAGTTTAGGAGTCACTGATTTTTATGCCAGGCTTGGAAAGTTTGGGTCTTGAGACAGTAGAAAACTATTTAATGAACTATCAGGATGCTGTTTAATATATACTATAATGAATGACTATATTAATGAGTATATTAGTTGTAACAGGTATAATATTGATTGGCAGGACTGATTGATAGGAAAGTAGTTGGCAGGAAAACCAAATCCGGACGATTGCGGGTCTGATTGGAAAGCAGACAGAAACCCGAATAAGATGATGCTGTAGAAGTAAGAGTTCTTCTAAGATTTCAAAATCCGGCTTTAAATGCTGAAAAACTCGAAGCTTCACAAGCATTATAACTGAGTAAATACACTTTATTAGCGAACTTAGTTAACATTGGAACTGAAATTAAAAACTTAAAAAAGCTCTTAAAGTGTGCGTATTCAGATCTGGAAACATACTTTGCAGGGTAGAAATACCTTTGAATTCCTGCAACTGGGGTATTTTCCGCAAGTTTCGTCCGAAAATTTCTTTCAGAACTGAAAGTTCCGAATGGAAGGTTAAAAACTCTAATAAGGTAGAAATACGTTATAGGAAATCAAAAGTCGGTTTCCTTACCTGAACAATGGGTCGGGGACTTTCAGTCTTTCAGTCCTGAATTTTCGGAATATTCGCGCAGCAGTTCATAATCACTGACCAAAGCCTTTTTGGGGAAGGCGGTGATTTAGCTGACTAGCCTGCGAACAGGAGATACTTAAAGGAAGAAAGCCCGGTTTCTTGCCGGGAAGATGAAAATAATACAAAATAAAAATTAAGGGAGATACGGAATATGCAGATGGCACCACAGATGGGCTATGACAGGGCGATTACTGTTTTCAGCCCTGATGGAAGACTTTTTCAGGTAGAGTATGCCCGCGAAGCGGTCAAAAGGGGAACAACAGCCGTGGGGATCAAGGCAGTCGATGGGGTAGTGCTGCTGGTTGACAAGCGAATAACAAGCAGGCTTGTGGAAGCCGAGTCAATTGAAAAAATTTTCCAGATTGACGACCACATAGGGGCAGCAACCTCAGGACTTGTAGCGGATGCCCGCTCCCTTGTTGACAGAGCCCGTGTAGAAGCGCAGATCAACAGGGTTTCTTATGACGAGCCCATAGGTGTGGAGGTTATCTCTAAGAAAATCTGCGATCACAAGCAAACTTACACTCAGTACGGCGGAGTTCGCCCGTATGGGACTGCACTTCTGATTGCAGGCGTGGATGACAATCTGCCCAGACTCTTTGAAACTGACCCGAGCGGGGCGCTCCTTGAATACAAGGCAACAGCTATCGGAGCAGGCAGAAATGCGGTCGTTGAGGTCTTTGAGGCTGAATACAGGGAAAATATGAACATGGACGAAGCTATCCTTCTTGGCATGGATGCGCTCTATAGGGCTGCTGAAGGCAAGTTTGATGCATCTACCCTTGAGGTTGGTGTTGTGTCGCTTAAGGATAAAAAATTCAGGAAATTGGTTCCTGAAGAAGTTGAGAATTATGTCCAGCAAATCCTTATGAAATATCGCGAAACTGAGCGCAAAGAATAAAATCTATATAATATTTGAGAGTGAGTAATCAGAGAATCTTCGGATTCTCAAATAATGTTTTGGAGAAGGTATTCGAAAATGGTGTCCCTGGACGAGGCAGTGACTGCACGGCTCAAGAGAGGCAACAAACACTTCGAGGTCCTGGTCGAGCCCGAAGGGGCTCTGGCCTACAAACGAGGAGAGGACGTAAACCTTGAAGATATCCTGGCGGTTGAAACTATCTTCGAAGACGCAAGCCGAGGGGATCGAGCAGCAGAGTCCGATATTGTCAATGCTTTTGAGACGACCGACCCTTTAAAGATTGCTGCCATGATTCTGAAAAGTGGGGAGCTTCAGCTCACTGCTGATCAGAGAAAACGCATGATCGAAGAAAAAAAGAGAAAAGTTATCTATACCATTTCCAGAAATGCTATAAACCCCCAAACAAAAGCACCGCACCCCCCCGCTCGGATCGAAAGAGCGATGGAAGAAGCAAAGGTGCATATAGACCCCTTAAAAAGCGTGGATCAGCTGGTCAATATTACAATGAAAGCCATTCGCCCGCTTATACCTATACGCTTTGAGGAGATCAATATTGCTGTGAAAATCCCTCCCGAGTATGCTCCCAAAGCATACGGAGAGATTTCCAGAATCGGAAGTATTACAAAAGAAGAATGGCAGCCTGATGGCTCTTGGATTGCAGTTGTAAGAATCCCTGCAGGAGTCCAGACTGATTTTTACGCTCTTATAAATCATCTTACAAAGGGAGAGGCTCAAACTAAACTTTTATAAGAGGATGTTGGATGGATAAAAAAATAGTGATCCCTGGTGACCTGCTATCCGAAAATTCCAAGAAAGCCGGATACGGGACTTATGTCAAGAACGATAAGATCTATTCTTTGTTTTGCGGTATTGAAAGTCTTAAAGAGGATAAAGTTGGAGTGATCCCTCTTGCGGGAGCCTATATCCCTTCCGTGAATGATGTAGTGATCGGGGTCGTTATTGCGGTTACGCCATCCAACTGGATAATGGATATTGCCTCTCCTTATGAAGGCCTGTTCCATGTATCTGAGTATCCCAGAAGAATAGAACCCCAAGAAATGTCCGAAGTTCTGGATGTAGGCGACTCTGTAATTCTCAGAGTAAAAGATGTAGACAGTTCTATGAAAGTCGAGCTTGCCCTCCGGGATTCAACCCTCCATAAACTTAAAACAGGCCATATTGTCGAAATTGAGCCTGTAAAAGTCCCACGTGTGATCGGACATGGCGGTTCCATGATCTCAATGCTGAAGAAAGAGACAAACTGTAGCATTTTTGTTGGCCAGAACGGTAGAATATGGATCGATGGAAAGGACGACGATGTGGAGCTTTTAAGCAGGGCTCTCAGAAAGATCGAAGCCGAAGCCCAGCATTCCGGATTGACAGATCGGGTCTACAATTTCATAAAAAATGAGAAGAGTAAACAAAAAGAATCTAAGCCCGCTAAGTTTTTTAAAAGCGAAAAGAAAGAGGAAAAGCTGCCTAAAGAAGATCATTCCGAAGAAATTTACAGGAAGATCGATGTGCTGCTGGATCCAAAGAACTGAGTTCCGGATATTATGAGGGATTTTAGGAAAGCTTCTGTAAAGTAGTTGTTTTAGGAGTTTTTTGGAGATTAAAGTATGAGTGATAAACCTGAAAAATTAATCACTGACGATGGGCTGCGCCTTGACGGGAGGCGTGCGGATGAAATCAGGCCCATGAAAATTGAGGTCGGAGTACTCTCTAGAGCCGACGGTTCATGTTATCTTGAATGGGGGAAAAATAAAATTCTCGTAGGTGTATTCGGCCCGAGAGAAGCCCACCCCCGCCGTTCACAGCGTGCAGATAATGCAGTTATCCGTTATAGATATAATATGGCTTCTTTTTCTGTGGAAGACCGTGCAAGACCCGGACCAAGCAGACGGAGCATTGAAATCTCAAAAGTTTCCAGGGAAGCTTTTGAACCGGTAATTATGACAGAGCTCTTCCCGAAGACCGCAATTGATATTTTTGTGGAGGTGCTTCAGGCTGATGCGGGAACAAGGACAGCAGCAATCAATGCCTCAAGCATAGCTCTTGCCGATGCAGGCATTCCAATGAAGGGACTGATAACTTCCTGTGCTTTTGGAAAAGTTGACGGGCAGATAGTACTCGACCTTAACAAGGAAGAGGATAATTATGGTGAGGCGGATTTTCCTGTTGCAATGACTCAGGATGGAGATATTACCCTGCTCCAGATGGACGGACATCTCACTCCCGAAGAAATCAAGAAAGGTCTTGAACTTGTAAAGAAGGGCTGCAAAGAAATTCTTGAAATTCAGCGGGCAGTCCTGAGAAAGAAGTTTGAAACTCCTGTCGAGGAGCCTGAAGAAGAGACCGAAGAGGCTGAAATTGAAGCTGTGGAAGCTGAACCTTCTCTTGAATACGCTCCGGAAGCAGCGGTTGTAGAAGAAATTATTGAGGAAGCCGGGGAGTTTGAGGAAGAGCTTTCCCAGGAAACGGTTGAAGCCTGTGCTGTTGATGAAGAAGCTTCCGAGTGCGAAAAACTCGAAGAAATCATTAAAGAGGCTGAGGCTGAAGTAATAGAAGCGGAAGCTATAGAAGAAGTAATTGAAACAGAAATCGAAGAAGAAGCTGAAGAGGAAGCTTTAGAAGCTGAAACTGAGTTTGAAGCTGCTTTTGAGGCTTCTTATGAGGAATTTGCCGAGTCTGTGGTGACTGGAAAACTTTGTCCCGAAAAAACTGTTTCTGAAAAAGCAGAATTAGAGCCTGAAATCGAGGAATTTGCTGAAGAAAAACCCGAGATTGAGGAAAAACCTGAGATTGAGGAAAAACCTGAGATTGAGGAAAAACCTGAGATTGAGGAAAAACCTGAGATTGAGGAAAAACCTGAGATTGAGGAAAAACCTGAGATCGAGGCAAAACCTGAGATTGAGGAAAAACCTGAGATTGAGGAAGAAGCCGGGATTGAAAAGGCTGCTTCAGAAGAAGCTTTTGAATCCAAACCAGAGATCGAGCCTGAAGCTGAATCCAGGGAAAAGGCAGTAGAAGCCGAAGAAGTGCCCGTAGAAGAGGAGTGCAAAGGACCCTGGAAGGTAGTGAAGGATCCCTCTGAATCTGGAAGCAGAGGTGAAAACTATGAGTGAAGTTATTGCCACACTTAAGAAGGACTACATTTACAACCTTATGATTAAGGGGAAACGCCAGGATGGGCGCGGCTTTAAAGATTTCAGGGATATCAAGCTCGAGACGAATGTTATCGCAAAAGCTGAGGGTTCGGCAAAAGTGACATTGGGAAATACCCAGGTGCTTGTAGGTGTCAAGCTTCAGACAGGAACCCCTTTTCCGGATTCTCAGGACGAAGGCGTGATTATTACCAACCTGGAACTCAATCCTATTGCTTCCCCCGAGTTTGAGCCGGGCCCACCCAGAGAAGAAGCAATCGAGATGGCAAGAGTTGTAGACAGGGGAATCCGGGAATCGGGCGCAATTGATATAAAGAAGCTTTGCATAACCGTTGGAGAATCCGTCTGGATCGTCTTTATAGATGTCCACGTCCTCAATGACGATGGAAATATCATTGATGCATCCTGTCTCGCTGCTATTGCGGCTCTTATGACCACTATTATCCCAAACGAGCAGCAGGGAATCGGGCCAAATGTGCCCCTTCCAATGAAAGAACTTCCTGTGGGCGTGACTCTTGCCAAGATAGGTTCAAAGCTCATGGTGGACCCTTCTCTGGATGAGGAAGCCGTTTGTGAGACAAAACTGACTGTGGTCTCAGGTTCGGATGGAGCCGTTGTAGGCATGCAAAAAATGGGCTCTGCTCCTTTAACCGAGGCTGAGGTGCTGGAAGCAATCGATATAGCGTGCGAAAAGGCAGCCGAACTCAGGGAACTTTACCTGAAGGATCTGGTAAGACAGGAATGATTTAGTAGGAATGGTTCAGGCAGGATTAATTAAATATAAATATGAAATGCCAGTATTACGGTCTAAGTACACGGCAATAAGTGACAAAGGAATCTGAGAAGCTGGGTTTCAGGGATCTGACCCATGTGCCAGCAGGTTCAGATTGAGTCTTTTCGAATTAAACGTTTACATTTATAAGGAGTTATTAACGATGGCAAAAAAGTTTACTAAGAAAGGAAGAATTTCCAGATCAGCAGGCAGATTTGGTCCCAGATACGGAAGAAAGGATAGGAAGCTTGTTGCAGACCTGGAAGAACGCATGCGAGCTCCGCATGTATGTGTAAAATGCGCCCGCCCGACCGTTAAAAGAATCGGAACCGGTATCTGGAAGTGCAGCAAGTGCGGGCACACCTTCGCTGGGGGGACCTATATTCCATATACCAGTGTAGGTCAGACTCTTCTGCGCACCATGAAGAATGTTGCTGAGGCAAAGTGAATCTGTAAGGTTGTGGTTGTATGGGATACAAATGCACTCGATGTAAGCAGAAAGTGGAAATCGACTACGAGTACACAGGTATAAGATGTCCCTACTGCGGGCACAGAATCCTGGTAAAAGAGCGTCCTACAACCATCAAGCGCATTAAGGCCGAATAAAGGAGTTTCTTTATAATTTTTCGGCAAGCAAATGAAGTATTAGATAAAGACCGGGCTTCTGTGAACATGAGCCCTACTATCTAATCCTACTATCTAATTATTCGATGTATAGGATAAACAGAAAAACGAATACTTTTAAAAATATATTTTCTATCAAGGTTAAAGATCTGAAAATTTATTTTGAAATAATCCCCTGATTTCTTCTGTAGTATCTGGGTTCAGTTCCAGAAATGGCTTAATACCAGGTTTATATGATCTTGTTTCCCAATGGAAGTAAAGATCGACATCTTTGCCGAAAATTTCTTTTTAACTTCTTTTGCTTGCTAATTGAGGTTGTTCGAAGAAAAGAATTGAACGGTATTGCCTAAGATTTCTGACAGTTTATTTTTTAACAATTTAAAAACCTAGTTCCCCTGCAACAGAGTTATAATAACTATCTTTTAACAGCCTTTATACAATAAATAGGATGAGCATAGTCGAGCTTATCCAGAAGGCTCCCTTTTTTCCTGGCTGAACGGCAGAGGGAATCCATACGCTCAATATTAATCTTCTCAAAACCTGCATCGTTTAAGAACCTGAATACCCGGTCAGGTTTCAAGCTATAAAGAGGCAGGTCGTTTTTAATCAGGTTATAGTGTTGCTTATAGGGATTTTGGTGTTTTCTTTCCTTTATGGAACGTATGCAATCCGATACCGTACGTATCGATCTCAGGAATATCCCTGAGTTGAACCAGTCGCCGTCGATAGCAATGACCATTCCGTCTTTCTTCAATACCCGCCCCCACTCGGACAGAGCTTTTTGCGGGTTAGGAAGCGTCCACAGGAGAAATTTGCTGGATACTACGTCAAATTGCATGTCCGGAAACGGCAGATCCTCTGCATCTCCCTGAATGAAATTTATGTCCAGAGATCTCTTCAAGGCATTTTTTCTAGCTTTATCCAGCATATTGGTTGAAAGGTCAACTGCAGTCACATGATGTCCCATCTCTGCAAACATCAAAGCAAGTTGACCTGGACCTGTACCGACATCGAGAATTTCGAGCTGTTCTCTTCGGTTTAATGCTGATGAAAGCATGTTTTTCCAAGCAGTGCGCTCTTCTTCTGAGTATTCTACAATGCCAGTGCTATAAACCTCACTGCGGTAATCCCAGTAATCTCTAATCATTTCTTTAATTTCCATATGTTCACCCATAAGATGAGTTAAGAAAATCATTTGCCTAAGGGCAAATTAATTAAAATGACCAAGTGTGTGAATAAATATCTCATTAAACGTAACACTATATCTTATAAGCATATAAAATATTAACTTTTTTTAACATTAGTTTGAATCGATATAATAAAATCCGTAAGATTTGATATAATAAAATCCATAAGAATGAGTAAGATAGAAAAAAGAAAAATCCGCTTAAAAATGTAAGTTTACAGGAAACAATGAGAAAACAGAAATGAGAAACAATTGATTTTTCTGTCATAGGAATGAGAGAAAAGAGACAGTAAATCTCTAACCAAATACCTGAAAATCAACATTAAATTTATTAAACTCCTGTAAAGCAGAATTAAACTATTCTCAGAATTATTTAGCAGCAGTTTTGATCAATAATAACCTTAAATCAAAATTTAAGGTATGTCTTAAAAGCCGTATCTTAAAAAATGCATCTAAAAGGTATATCTTAAAAGAAACATTATTGTTACTTTTATCCTCATATTTTTGCAATAAAAATGAACCAATATTATTACTTTTACATACAGGATAAATTCGAAAGTTTTATAATGATCATGTTTTATGTTTATTCCTAGCATAAAAATTTAGAAATTATTAATATTTAGTTTTATTAAATTCATTATTCATATGATATAGTGTTTTAAAAATGAAAAACATTGGAAGTATCTGTTATAAAAAACTACTCCAGCAAATGCAGGAGCGTTGCTTTATATCCAAATTAATAAGAGAGTGATTTTTATTGAATTTACTCACAATTTCCAGTTTATACGTGGATTTTCCCACTGACGACGGTCTGGTCAGGGCAGTAAATGGGGTAGACCTTTCCATAAAAATGAATGAAGTTTTAGGACTTATCGGGGAATCAGGCTGTGGCAAAAGCGTACTTGGACTTTCTGTCATGAGGTTACTGCAGGAAGATGTTATTCTCAAAGGGGAGATTCTCTACTGTGGAAAAAACCTGTATTCGATTGAAGAAGACGCCATGAGAAAACTCAGGGGCAAGGAAATTGGCGTGATACTCCAGAACCCTGGAAGTTCTCTTAATCCAGGATTGACAGTCGGCTCTCAGATAGCTGAGCCTATAATGTTGCATAAAAAAGTAAAAGGCAGCCTGGCTATTGAGATGGCAGAGAAGCTTCTGGGGCTCGTAAAGATCAAAGAACCTCGGAAAAGAGCAAAAAATTACCCTCACCAGTTTAGCGGAGGGATGAAAGAGCGGGCAGTAATAGCCATGGGTATTGCCAGTGAACCTCGATTTATCATTGCCGATGAACCAACAAAGGGTCTGGATATAACTGTAAAAAGGAAAATAGTGAGACTTTTAAGAGACATTTCTGAAAAAAATACGATGTTAATCATCACCCATGACCTGGAGGTTGCAGAGAAAGTATGCAATAGGGTTGCTGTGATGTATGCAGGAGAATTAGTGGAGATTGCACCTGCAGCATTAATATTTAAAAACCCGCTGCATCCCTACACAAGGGGCTTTTTTAACTCTCTCCCTGCAAGGGGGCTTAAACCAATAAAAGGCAGCAGCCCTTCTTTAATCGATCCTCCCAAGGGATGCAGATTCCATCCTCGTTGCAGTTATTGCAGTGATAGGTGTAAAACCGAACACCCTCTCATGCTCGAAAAAAATGGCAGGACTGTGAGGTGTTTTCTCTATGCTTGAGGTAAAAGGCCTTAAAAAAATATTTACTTCCGGCTTCCTTCCCAGAACCAGAATCAAAGCAGTGGATGATGTATCCTTTCACATAGAAAAAGGGGAGACTCTTGGCATTGTAGGGGAAAGCGGGAGTGGGAAATCTACTCTGGGACAGTGTATCCTCAGGCTTATAGAACCAACAGCAGGAAAGATTATTTTTAATGGAATAGAATTGACCGCGCTTGATAATAAGGCGTTGAATAACATCCGTCCCTGCATGCAGATGATATTTCAGGACCCTGACTCTTCCCTTGATCCCAAAATGACAATTGGGCAGAGCATAGCTGAACCACTAAAACTTAAGGGTAACAATCGGGAGGCGGTTAAAAGCAGGGTCTTAGAGCTTATCAGGCAGGTTGGGCTGAGTCCCGAACATGTCAACCGCTTTCCCTACCAGCTCAGTGGAGGCCAGAACCAGAGAGCAGTTATCGCAAGAGCGCTTGCTCTTAAACCTGTTTTTATTGTTGCTGATGAGCCAACCGCCTCCCTGGATATCTCGGTACAGGCACAGATATTGAACCTGCTAAGACACCTGAAAGAAAAGTATGCCCTTACTATGCTGTTCATCTCGCACGATCTTGAGTTGATCAAACATATGTGCGACAGGGTAGCTGTGATGTATAGGGGAAAGATTGTGGAAACTGGAAAAATAGAAGACATCTTTCACTCCCCTCTACACCCTTACACACAATTGTTGCTGGCAGAGGAAGCTGATTCTGAGGTTAATGTCAGTGAAATCAAAAAGACTTTGAGAACTACCTGTCCGTATTATCAGGAATGTCTCCTCAGGTCAGAAATCTGCCTCACAAAAACTCCAGAATTGAAAGAGCTGAAAAATCAACTTGTTGCATGTCATCATGTACTTGAAAAAAGTACTCAGCAGCCTTATCAGGACAGGTACGCAGGTAAAACGGGTGTTACCAGTGATCAGCTTGTTGCCTGACCTCGTTGCTGGATCTTAGAAATGAAAGAATGAATGTAATATGGATAGGGTTCTATGTACATCAATAAAAAATATAGGATTACAGTTCCCGTCATGCTGGTAGTCATGGCTACAGTCCTGGGATCGTTGTGTATCGACCAGAGTAGTGGAGAAAAAACGGCATCTGCAAACCAGACCAATATATCGAGCCAGGGAGGAATATTGAGATATGCCGATGCTTCTATCCCTACTGATACTCTTGACCCGGCGATAAAATGGACTGGCTGGTCTATGCGAGAAGCCGGGATATATGAAACCCTCTTCAGTTATGATGAAAATATGGACCTTCAACCCGAACTTGCTGAGAAATATGAACAGATCTCAGATACTGAATGGAAGATCCATATTAGGGAGGGAGTAAAGTTCCATGACGGCACCCCATTGGATGCAGATGCGGTAATATATTCTCTTAACAGGGTGCTGGACTCTAATAATTCAAGAAAAGGGGAATATGACTTTATTGAGTACATAACCAAAGATTCTGAGAATGTCGTCACAATAAAAACAAAATATCCATACGCTCCTACCATAGCAAGCCTCACAGACCCTGTTACATCAATAGTCAGTCCTAGTGCGAAAGATCTCAGTACCAATCCAGTTGGGACAGGTCCTTTTAAATTTAAAAGCTTCAGCAGGGATGTAAGCCTTGTTGTGGAAAGGAACGAAGATTACTGGAACGGTATTCCCAGGCTCCATGGGGCAATCATATATTACGTACCTGATGAAATGTCCAGAATCTTCAAGCTGGAAAATAATGAAGTTGACATCGCTAGCGATATTCCCCAATCCGAAGTGGAGAGGCTGAGCAATAATATTGATTTTACTGTATACGACAAAGAAACGCTAAGAACATATTTCCTGTATATCAACACGAAAAAGGCACCATTTGATGACGTAAAAGTAAGACAGGCTCTGAATTGTGCCCTTGATCGCCAGCAAATTGTGGATTCTGCACTTGAAGGTGTAGGGGGAACCCCTGCAAAGAGTATATTCCCATCTGTAATGGAATGGTCGATTAATGATAAGATAGATGCTCTTTCCCGTGATGAGCAGAAAGCTAAAAAATTATTGACAGAAGCAGGTTTTAGTGATGTTGATGCAGACGGCTGGCTGGAATATAATGGAGAGCCCTTTGAATTAAATATAAAGACTTATACTACCCGCCCACAGCTTAAGCCTGCAGCAGAGGTAATCGAATCTCAGTTTGAATCAATTGGGCTAAAAACCAGTGTCAGTATCCTGCAAAGTGGTGCAATTGAAACCGACATGGATAACGGAAACTATGACCTTTCTCTCTATGCCTGGGGAGTAGCTCCTACTGGAGATCCTGACTACATCCTTTCTAAACATTTTGAGTCTACTGGGAGCGAGGCACAGAGAACTGGCTACTCAAATCCCCAGGTAGATGAATGGATTGAAGCGGGAAGGCAGACCATGGACCCGGCACAAAGAAAGGAATACTATGACAGTGTGCAAATGCAGGTAATGGAAGACTGTCCTGAACTTTTCGTGTTCTACCAGAATTCTATAGTCGGAGCAAATGCAAAGGTTGGCGGATTTAAACAATTTCCAAATGAAGTGTCATTCCTGACCAAAGACATTTACCTGGAGGAATAATATGGACACTAAAAAAATTATCCAGAGCTACTGGGATTACCGCAGTGAGAGTTATAACAACGGAGTTATCGAAAATTCTGAAGAAGGACGCAATGCCTGGAAAGCTATGCTTTTAAAAGCTGTAGAGGGAAAAAAAGGCTTGAAAGTCCTTGACGTAGGAACCGGCCCTGGTTTTCTGGCGCTATTATTCGCTGAAATGGGAAATGAAGTAACAGCGGTTGATCTATCAAATAACATGCTGGAGAAGGCGAGAAGAAATGCATTAAAAAGATCACTTAAGATAGACTTCCTCCAGGGGGATGCGGAAAACCTCCAGCTACCTGATGCATATTTCGACGTAGTTGTTAATAAATATCTACTCTGGACTCTTCCAGATCCCAGAAAAGCATTGATGGAATGGAGGAGAGTCCTGAAAGATGGCGGAAAAATAATTGCAATAGATGGAGAGTGGAATCAGCAAAGCCTGTCCGGAAGAAAGAAGGAAGAAAATTACATGAAGATTTTCAGAAAGCAGTATGAGCCCATTAAAAAAGATCTTCCTTTATTCAGTTTAAAGCCTGAGTATTTATCTAAAATCTTTAAGGATTCCGGATTTGGAACTGTCAGTATAACACGGATGGAGGACTTTTGTAAATTTGAAAAGGAGAAAGACAGTTTGTTTGATAAACATGATTCCTCCGATCCGATTTACTTCATCAAAGCAGAAAAATAAGCAACCTGGAAAGAAATTTTGGACATATAAAGGAGAAATGACCTGTGATAGAGTTCATAACTCGAAGGTTTTTACTTCTTCTCCCTGTCCTTTTCTTGGTCTCTGTTATCAGTTTTTCTATAACCTATATCTCACCTGGAGATACGGCAGAGAATGCACTTATGAATCCCATGGGAGGTGTCGATCAGAGAGCCGTAGAAGAATTCAGGGCTAAAACAGGGCTTGATAACCCTGTACATATCCAGTACATTAACTGGATGGAGAAAGTCCTCCGTGGAGACCTTGGAGAATCGTACATGACAGGTGAGAATGTCTCGGAGGCAATTCTCAGATGCTTTAAAGTCACCCTGAAACTTGCTGTAATCAGTATGCTGGTCTCCCTTATCATTGCAATCCCCTTAGGCATTCTCTCAGCCCTGAGAAAAGGAACAGCTGTGGATGCTGCCTGCAGGTTATTTGCCCTTACAGGAGTCTCAATGCCCAGCTTCTGGCAAGCTTATATCCTGATCATAGTCTTCGCGCTTATCCTGGAGATTTTGCCTTCATCAGGATATGGAGATGGAAGCCTGACTTACATTTTTTTGCCTGCCATCACCCTTGGAACGAGTTATGCAGCTGTAACCATGAGACTGATGAGAGCAAGTATGCTGGACGTGATGCAGCAAGATTACATCCGGGCAGCCAGAGCCAAAGGAGTTCCTGAACATATAATAATTCTTAAGCATGCTTTAAAGAACTCACTCATCCCTGTTGTAACGGTTGCAGGGCTGAATTTCGGGTATCTTCTGAACGGCTCTGTCATAGTTGAGACAATATTTTCCTGGCCAGGGATAGGCAACCTCATCGTTTCATCCATACTCAGCAAGGATTACCCCATGATACAGGGCTGTGTGCTTTTCATTGCTGTGATATTTGTCCTGGTTAATTTTGCAGTGGATATATCCTATGCTTACCTTAACCCAAAGATCAGATATGAAAGCAAGACTTAAAAACAACAATCTGGGACTGTTTCTCAGTGCAGGGATCCTCATTTTTTTCATACTTGCAGCACTTTTTGCAGGATATATAGCTCCCCACGACCCTGAAAAAGCAAATCTTGAACTCCGACTTAAAGAGCCGTGCAGAAAGTACCCGTTTGGAACCGATCATCTTGGCCGTTGCATACTAAGCCGCATAATTTTTGGCGCAAGAGTATCGTTATTAGTAGGACTTCTGGTAGTGAGTTCCTCCTTTGTTTTAGGTCTTGCCATTGGTACTCTGTCTGGATATTATGGGGGGTGGCTAGATGAGATAGTTATGCGGGTTGTTGACGCTTTCCTGGCTTTTCCTAGCCTGCTGCTGGCACTTGGTATAGCCGGGCTTTTCGGTGCAGGATTCATGAATCTGGTCATAGCCCTAATAACAGTGGATTGGGCTGGCTATGCCCGTCTTGCCAGGGGTTCTGTCCTGACAGTAAAAGAACAGGATTACATCAAGGCTGCTAAAGGGCTTGGGGCAGGAGATATGCATGTGATCCTGCGCCATGTAATTCCAAATATCATATCTCCCCTCATAGTAATGGCAACTATAGGAATGGGATATGTGATACTGTCTGCAGCAGGGCTCAGCTTCCTGGGTTTTGGTGTGCAGCCGCCTACTCCGGAATGGGGTTCCATGCTAAGTGAAGGAAAAACATACATTCGATCCGTCCCCTACATCATGATTTTCCCGGGGATTGCCATCATGCTTACGGTTATGGCATTTAATTACCTAGGAGATGAATTAAGGGACCTGCTTGACCCAAGAGAAAAGAAGGACATTGACTAAGACCCTATGTTCTATATTTCTTCAGAGTAGTTACCATGAGAAAATACCCATCATTTAACAGTAAGCTTGTTCTAAATACAGCCATAAGTGCGGTTGCCGGGTACAGGGCAAAGCTAAACGGCTTCAGTAGAAATGCATGCTTGTTTTTAGTATACGTATTTCTCATCTCTTTGAGTCTGGGAATCTACGAAGTGATTTTCAATCTATACATCTTAAGGCTTGGATACAGAGAGGATTTTCTCGGTTTTATGCTCTCACTTGTTTCCATATCTACCGGACTGTCCGCAATACCTGCAGCCATGTTCTGCGATAGGGCAGGTAGAAAGAATACCTTGTTATTGTCCTGCTCGCTTCTCCTATTATCCTTTTCAATCCTGTACACTACCACCTCAAAATTCCTGCTAGCTTTTTTCAGCATTGTCTACGGTGTATCCTCATCGCTCAAGATTGTTACAGCGCCCACATTCATGGTTGAGAACTCTACGAGCTATGAGAGAATGCACCTGTTTTCGATGTACTACTTGCTATACACTGTAGGGGTCATGATAGGAAACTTTGCAGGAGGCAATTTGCCGCAAATATTCACCAGTTTCCTCGACATTAACCCTACAGGACCGGCTGCTTACCAGCTTTCATTATATGCGTCACTTGCCGCTGTATTAATTTCCCTGTTACCTTTAATATTCATTGATAGTAAGAGAAACAACCTGGTGGAAAGATCAGCCGCATTTTCCACCCTTTTTTCCACTTTAAGGTCAGTGACAATTCGAAAATTGATTCTTGTAAACGGGTTAATAGGCATGGGATGGGGACTTGCCCTTCCCTATTTTAATGTATATTTTGATATTGTATTAGGAGCCAGCCCGGAGCAAATAGGCGCAATCTTTTCTCTTTCTCAGCTGGTGATGATGTTTACCTTACTGTTTGTTCCCATACTTACAGAAGGTCTCGGGAAGGTAAAAGTTGTAGCCCTGGTTCAGCTTGCCTCAATACCTTTTCTCCTGCTCTTTATATCCACATCCATACTTGCAATAGCTGCTTTTGGATTTGTTATGAGGTCAGCTATAATGAATATGTCAAATCCAGTATTGAGCAGTTTCAATATGGAGATAGTCAGTGAAGATCAAAGGGCAACTGTGAACAGCCTGATCTGGATGAGCTGCTACACCTTTGTAGGATTAAGTACCTATGCAGGCGGCCTGATGATGGCTCATGGTCTCTATACCCTTCCCTTCCTCCTGACATGCATCCTATATGTAGCGGCTACTGTCCTTTATTATATCTTCTTTGAGAAAATGGAGAAGAAACAAAAAATAATCGATGTGTCAGTATAAAAGAAATATTAAAAGAGATATTGAAATAGTTAAAAGAGATACTGGCAAGTTGTCAGGCGATTAAACAAAACTTAACTTTTCCGTGGTCATTGCATTTAATAAGCTCTCTGGTATTCCATCCCTATTTTAGCATACCTTGCTTTTGAATCTCTAAAGGACAGTCTATCAATACGATCCCATACAACAACCCATAAATACTTAGCATAAGAGAACGGATAATTCACCCAGAAAATCAGTTTCTTGAAAAGCGATAGGTTTCTATAGTCATCTATCCACATAGATTCGCTTAGAAATCCTCTCCAGACAGGAGATTTTTGCATATGTTTCCACCGCCTGAACATATGTCCTACTATGAGTAAGGAGGTAAGAGCGATTGCAACTATTCTTTTAGCCATATTTTTCACCCCTCAACAACTCAATAATTAATTCAATAAACGTAATAATTGGCTAACAGGAAAACACATTAAAAGCAACATATTTCTTATAGATCTTACCTTAACCCAATGCAAATAAATATCTTTTCAGAAATATATTTTCTCTTCAGAGTTATGCTTCTTTATACTTTCTTTCTCCCCATTTTCTTTCGTACATATCGTAAAACCCCATACGAACAACCAACCAGAAGCATAATTTTAACAGGTTTCTCACCTGCTCTGAGGAGTTCTTCGATTTTTTCGTGATCGAATTTTGGTTTCTGACCTCTCCTTTTTGGAGGAGATCGGCGACTCATTAAGATTCCACCCCTTTCTACAATTTGCTGTACTTTCAAATTTACGAGGGCTAGTCATTTAAAGGCTCAAGTGTAGCTGAAAAAACACCTTAGCTTCCATAATCCTGACAGAATCTCAGGAAAGTTGGGAAATTACTTAACAGCCCCACATTATCCTACCACAATATAAGGATATTATAACAAAAATATAAAAGCCTTTCATGTTAATTATTAATTTGAACTATTAATATTTCCTGTATCTTTTAGGCAAGAGGAGTAAAAGTTATCAAAAGATTTATTTTTAGAGTCAACTTTAAAACTATATTTATTATAAAATATCAGAAAAACTATATTTATTTTAAAATACAGAAATTTCTAAGATTAGCTGCATAGTGTTAGCATGACTAATCACTTAAAATATGAGCTCCAAAAAGTAAACCTTGAATATTGGGATAGGCTTAATGTGGAAAACTCATTAACAACCTCTAAACAGAATAAATCTTAACCCTGCGAGGAGAAATTAATATATACTTCCAATCTATCAGGGGAAGTATGCTAATTACCACCTCTCGAAAACCTTCTGTAAGGACCAGGTCGCTTTGCAAGTTAATTTCACGGTTTATAGCCGGCAGGTGTATAACACGCGGAAAAATGGGCATGAAAGAACTCCTGGAATTTGCGGATGGCGGACCTCTCATAATTATAGGGGAGTACCACGGAAATCCAGGAGAACTCAGCTTTTATGATGAAAATGGGAAGCTCCTTTTCTCGATCAGGTTTACGGACTGGTATTCCGAGGAAGCTGATTCCTACTGGTTCCCTGGCGCCGAACCCGCGCTCTCAGGTCAGGGAGAGATTGCAGACGCCTTTGAGTCCTTTTTCCAGTTCAAGAGGGTTGAAAGCGACAAAATCGATCAGCTTCCTCCGAATTCCACTCTGATAGTTATCAGGGAAGAGTATATCGATTTTATTGGCAGCGGAAAGTCACTTTTTAAACTTAATCTCCGGGGTTTTAAAAAGTACTGACCTCCAGACTTTTATTTTATAACTGGCTTTTATAAATCGATTCCTCTATCTAACTCAAAAACCGTTAAAACGATTAAAATACTAAAAACAGGATTCTTCAGGAGGAATTCCTTGAAACTTTTCGCAGAATTCACCTTTGAAACCGAAACCGCAGAAATAATCTACAGGGCTCTCCTGCCCGAGCTCAGTGAGAGCTTTTCCGAAAGGTCTGTAATAGACCTGTCCCTTGAGGACAAAAACAGGCTGGTATTGAGCGTAAAAGCCGCAGATGTCGTTTCCCTTCGTTCAGCCCTCAATACCTGGCTCAGGCTTATCCAGATTGCCCAGGAAATCCTTGAAGTCACAAATGAGGCACGCTCTCCATGTCAGATCAGTTGATAGATATGGTTTGAAATTAGTATTTTAAAAAATTTTGTTATGTATAAAATGCGACATGGATGCCATTATGAAACATAAAGTATGCAGGAATAGAAAAAATTAATAGGATTTCTTTTAGCTCGTTTAGTTCCGGCAGCAAAGAAGCAAAGAAAAGTAATTAATGCTCCGGAATTTCTATCAGGGCTGGAGGTTGTTTCAATTCATTTTATACGTTAACCTCTTTTTTGAGTTCTTTTTGTAAACTCGAACTTCTTATGCCTTGCTTTAACTTCTTATGCCTTACCTTATCTACCTTTGTTTTTCACATTCTCTTAATAACTGTGGGCTCCGGATTTTTTTGATTTATGTCCTTTGTTTGGTCTGAAGGCCCTCTCCGGGCATTTCTTAGAATCGGTTTTCCCATGCACCTCAAAGCCCAGGCTGAAACATTCGCCTTTAATCTCATCAATAGCCGTATAAAATCTACAATCTTGGCATGTAGGCATTTGGATTACTACCTCCAAATATGTAAAAGCCACCCGGTTTTTATCCCAGAGTGGTTGCCCGGATACAACCTCTGAGGCAAGAAATCATTTCTCCTCAGATTTCTTAATTACAGGGATGTATCCTCTAAATAATATGTATCTGTAAATAAAACATTTTTGGTGGCTATCAGAAACAAGGTAGGTCTACATCAGGGCAATCGCCGGAGAATTACAACAAATAATTAAAGTTATTTATATATTAGAAAGCTTTTGCCAGCAGTTTGCCATTTGCCTGTAGTTTGTCATTTGCCTGTAGTTTGTCATTTGCCTGTGATTTGCAGCTTTACAGACTTGACCTTAAATCAGATTTTCCTCATTATCCTCAAATTCCACATCGAGTACAGGCAGCTCAATAATCTCTCCTTCTCTGTTATAGCATGTCCAGCTTTTTTTATTGTAGGGGCGCCCCACTATGATATGGTAGTTCCCTGTTCTCGAGAAGAGACGAAGATCAGCCTGAGAGGGGCTGCGGTTCGTGCCCGGATGGCTGTGGACCGAACCTACGGCTTTGATGTTTGGCATCATATAAAGCCTGAGAATTGCGCTCTTATTACTTGATTCTGTGCCAGGCAATATAAGAACTTCAGTGATGATGCCCCCTTTTTCCTGCAAAAGTCCGGCAAATTCTTGAGGAGCCATGGATTTGCTAGCCTCAAGAATAAAGTCGAGGGTATCGCGGGCTATTCCTTTAATTTGCATAAGGGATTATTCTCCTGAAAAGGTATATTTTCTGAGGTAATGACTGCCGAGTGCGCCGATTAGATTAGAGCGATTTTTTACCCCAACTGCTTAATAACTGAAGTTTTCGCGGGTTTAAAAGGCTGCTAATTTTGTGAGAACATTTTGCTCGACAGGTCAGACTCTGAAATTATCTGGCAGCGGGTTTATTTATGGTTTGCATAGAACTATTGTACAGGAGATTTTATTTCTCAGAGCCTTGTTGGATTGAAGCTTAGCTCTCAGTGCTGAATATTGTCAGGGGGTACTAGAATAAAAGATATACACTCGGTTTCAGACCCAGAAACGAGCCTGGAGAAAAACTCTGGAATGGATGCTGGAAAATACCAAGAAAAAGGCAATGATACACACATATCCCTGTATAAAGAATCGCTTGCAATTCACCGGCAGCTTGGGGGTGTACTGGAGGTTGCAAGTAAAATCCACCTTCGAACTATACACGATCTCAGCGTTGCTTATACGCCAGGAGTTGCCGAGCCGTGCAGGAAAATAAGCGAAGACCCGGAGCTCGCTTACCTTTATACCCTGAAGAGAAATACCATTGCTGTTGTCACTGACGGGTCTGCAGTGCTCGGGCTTGGGAATATAGGACCCCATGCTGCCCTGCCTGTCATGGAAGGAAAAGCGATAATTTTCAAGGAATTTGCAGGCATTGATGCCTTTCCTATCTGTCTGGATACACAGGAAACCGAAGAGGTGATAAAAGCAGTAAAGTACCTTGCTCCTGCTTTCGGAGGCATTAACCTTGAAGATATCAGTGCTCCCCGCTGCTTTGAAATCGAATCCAGGCTGCGTGAGGAACTCGAACTGCCAGTTATGCACGATGATCAGCACGGTACAGCAATTGTAGTTTTTGCTGGGCTTATAAATGCCCTTAAAATTGTGAATAAAGAGTTAAATGAGCTTAAAATCGTGATCTCAGGTCTTGGTGCTGCAGGTGTTGCGATTTTTCGGTTTCTGGTTCGTGCAGGGGCAAATCCCGCCAAAATTCTTACCTGCGACAGCAAAGGGCTCGTTTACCAGGGCCGAAAGGATGGCATGAACTCTGTAAAGGAAGAAATTGCCAGGCTTACAAACCCCGGAAAATTGAAAGGAGGACTCGAAAAAGCTTTCCCGGGAGCTGATCTTTTCATAGGGGTCTCGGTAGGAGGCATAGTTACCGAGGATATGGTTCGCTCTATGGCAAAAGATGCAATTATTATGGCGATGGCAAATCCTATCCCTGAGATTATGCCAGATGCTGCAAAACGGGCAGGAGCAAGAATTATTGCAACAGGCAGGTCGGATTTTCCAAACCAGCTTAATAATTGCCTGAGCTTCCCCGGGGTTTTCAAAGGGGCTCTGAGCACCTGTGCAAGGAAAATAACGCCTGAAATGGAAATGGCTGCAGCCCATGCGCTTGCTGACGTCGTAAAAGTCAGTGAGCTTTCAGAAGATTACATAATTCCTCATCCTCTTGATAGACGTGTAGTGCCCGCGGTTGCAAAAGCCGTCGCAGATGCGTCACTTGAGAGTTGTGTTGCCAGGGAGATTGACGAATACAAAGCCTGAAAAACCGGTTTAAAGTTCAGTTTGCAGGAGTTTTTCCACTTTTTCTGGTTCATCACTCCCTTTTACTTTTTTTTTCTTAATCTTAACTCCAGGTTCACAAACCAAACTTCAGAATTGATGTTTCGCAAGCAATTTGAATCTAAATTACATACTTTTTCATCAGGTATATAGGGGTGATTGAAATGAATTGTAATGATCTGAAAACTGATCAAATTCTTGTTTGTGAAAGATGCGGGATTGAACTTAAAGTGATAAGTGAATGCATAGATCACGACTGTGCTACAGGCTGTGCGGGGGATATGGACTGTTGTGGAGAGCCAATGAAACTGAAAGAATAAACAGCAGAATAAGCAATAGAATAAAAATGCTACTGTAATCATATATAGAACGAAAAACAATAAGTATGAACATTATGACTTCAATAAAAAGGGAAGATCCTACCTTCCCGGAATTTGTCATAGGTGTAGAGCCGCCAGCCAATAGGACCGAAAAAGCACTCTGGTTTATTTTCCGGGACCGTGAGATTCTCCTCAAGCTTAATAAAAATCCCGGAGCAATTCCCAGGCTGATTGACCTGGGAGAGCTTGGGCTTTCAGGTATCAGGGAACAGTATCTTGGAGCCCTTGGCGGAACACACTGCTATTCCGTGGAGCTTCCGAAAAACGCGCAGCCACCTGAAGGAATGGAATTTATGGATCTCAGGCAGGCATATACAGAAATAGGTGAAAAGTGTTTTGCACTTGTTAATAAAGCCGTTCAGATCATGGAATGGGACCGGACGAGCCAGTTTTGCAGCAGGTGCGGGGCAAAAACCCTGCAAAAGCCCGGAGAAAGGGGAAAGGAGTGCCCTGATTGCGGGGAGCTGTTTTATCCGAGAATATCGCCTGCCGTTATCGTACTTATCCGGAAAGGACATGAAATTTTACTTGCCAGATCTCCAAACTTCCCAGAGGGCATGTATGGTTTGATAGCCGGCTTCATTGAGCCCGGAGAGTCTGCTGAAGCCGCAGTTGTTAGGGAAATCAGGGAAGAAGTGGGAATCGAGGTTAAAAATATCACTTACTTCGGAACACAGGCATGGCCGTTTCCTAATTCTCTTATGATCGGGTTTACTGCAGAATACAGTTCAGGGGAAATCCAGCCCGATGGGTTTGAAATCGAAGACGCCCGGTGGTTCCCAGTTGGGGATTTGCCTGTATTGCCTGGAAAAATAAGCATTGCAAGAAAGCTGATAGACCATTTCCTTAAAGAAGAAGGGATGGAAGTTTAAGTACCAATGAGGGTCCTGAAAAATTTCGTCTATCTTGCTAAATATGATTTTCAACTTTCTTTTTGTCTTTTTTGCCAGCTTTTCAACAATTTTTGAACTTCTGATCTTACCTGTAACTGTACTGAATTGAAAAAAAGATCAGTGATGTTGAATTAGCGCTATTTTGACTCCGTTTGGATCTTCTAAGAAGGCAAGGGTTCCAACAGTTATGGGTGTGGGTTCCATTGTGATTTTGGCACCTTTGGATTTGAGTTCTTTCACTGTGGTGCTTATGTCTTCAACATCCATTCCCACTGAAAACAAGCCAGTATCATGTTCTGTATCCTTTATAAGCTCTATCATAGCATCTCCTTCCCCTTTCAATAATGTGATTGTTACTCCAGGTTGAGGGTTGTGCTGGCTATCTATTTTAAGTCCCATAACTTCCGTGTAAAATTTAATCGACTCATCCATATCCTCAACTATGATGGTAGCGTATTTAACTTTCATATTTATCACAATATGAATACTGTTTATCTTTATTTATTAATGTTGAATCTGTAATTTTTATCGCCGAGCTGCCCCAGAAGCCATTTTTAATCCTTTTTGCCTCTTTTACAAAATGATACATCTCAATTCTATACTGCCGTGAACAACATTTACACATATTCTGCACACAAATCTCAGAAACAGGGAAAAAGTGCAGCCAATATTTCATTGGGGAGATATTACGAGAGAAGACAGATTTATAATGCCATTTGCAGTCCAGGCTCATAATGAACCTGTTCGATAGTATTCATTTCGGGCGCGGTAGCGATTATTTTCAGACAATTTTGATTCCCAGAAACCTTGCAGCAAGTTCTGTTGCTTGCCAGGCATTGACTATAGCCCCTCTTAGTTCGTTGCATATATCAGATACTATCATCCCGTCAATGATACAATCCGATAAGTCGATGTCTTTGAGTGAAGTTTTAAAGAAGTCTGCTCCTGTGAAATTAACCTCTTTCAGCGTGGGCTTCTTTAACCGAATCTCGGATAATAAGGCTTCCATGAAATTGCAGCCATGAATGGCACAGTTCTCCAGTACAGAACTTGAAAAATTTGCATATCTGAACGAACTATCCGCTAGAGAGGTTTCTTTCATGTGGCTTTTGCTGAAGTTGCTGCCATCACCCTTGCACGTTAAAACTTTGGAGCCTTTCCAGTAGCTCCCTATAAAAATGCAATTTGCAAAATTGCAGTTATCAAACACAGAATTATAAAAGCTGGTTTTTGAAAAATCACATTTGTTGAACTGGCATTGTATAAACTCTACCGATTCAAAATCTATCCTTGCAATATCGAGGTCCGAAATAATCTCGCTTTCAAAGCGCATCCTTTCTATAAAATTGTCATCCGATTGTGCGGCTATAATTTTGCTTTCCAACATGCTTCCATCTCAGATATTGAGGTTTCAAAGGATGATACTATACAGGACTTAAACACTGGCGGGCAAAGATATAGTAAGAGAGAACCGCAAGTTTTAGCTGAGGATAAGTTAAGATTTGAAGTATTTGTACTTCTCACTGAAGGATAGTTTGGACGAAGGTTAAGAGGAAGACTTTATCTCTGTTTCCGCCTCTCTTGCCTTTCATAGTCAGAAAGTCCCGAAGCTGCAGATCTATAAAGCACCTATCTTTCATACCCTATCCTCTGGATTCTCTTATCTGAGGCTCTTGAATGCATCTTAGCTCCGGGGATCAGGCTTAATAATCTACTGACATGCCTGTAACGCTCAAGAAGGCACTGCTCCTGGCTGATATCATCAAGCTTTTGAAAAATAGACATATTTTCAGGAATAAAGGGAATTTGAACTCTAAGAGTGCTGAGCAAAGACTCAAGCTGCCTGTCCAGTTCTTTCCTATCTTTCTCAAGATCCTGGAAACTCCATGTCTTGACCCTCTCATTTACAGCACATGTAATTTTTTCCGTAGGCTTGCCTTTTGCCTTAAAGCATGCTGTTCTTGCTTTATACCTGATTCCGGAAAGAATCTCTTTTAGCTTCTGTTCCGTAATTACTTTTCCTGTTATTGAACACTCTTTTCTCAAGTTTTTTTGCTCAAGAATAGCGTCTTCTTCCATAATGTCCAGAAGTCCTGAAGCTCTTTCAAAAGCCTCAATGCTGGCTTCAAGAAGTTTCTTCCGGACAGGTAAATCTCCAGCAGTCAGATTTCCTGCTGCTAGAAGGAGGTCTGAGAATTCTTCCATAATTTTAAGAAGCCTCTTGTCTTCTTCCAGATTGATCTTATGGGTTACCTCTGAGATATATCGTTCACTTTCAAGTTTTGAGGATCTTTCCCCGAAAAGAATCTGTAAGAGAGCATTGTAAAAGGGATAGTATAATTCGGGAATAGCAGTGCTGGTAGAAGCCTCATTCGATTCTTTAAAATATTTGACCGCTTCTTTAAGCCCGAAAAGATAAGTAGCTTCGTTTTCAGCCTTGAGAGCCTTCCAGAGGGAAGCTTTTCCAAGGGATCGAAGTGCGTAAATCTGGACGTAGATATAAGGGTTGCCAATAAGAACCTGCAAGTCTTTAAATGCCTGTGTTTTATCAGGCACATAAAAAAAGGCAGATCCAAGAGTTCTTGCTGCTACCCTTTGAACAAAGCTATCACCATGAGTCGAAAGTCTGATAAGGTCGCTCCAGACTTTCGCTTTATCCGGAACTTCTGAATAACCTGACGAAAGAGCGAGTACAGCCTCTCTTCTTACCTCTCTGTCTTCAGCAGATGTAAGCTTCACAAGATCATTCCATGTTTTTTGTTTATCATCTGAGTATGCAAATGCGGCAGTAAAAAGCTCTGCAGCTTTCTTCCTGAGCTGGGAGTCCTGACTCTCAGTAAGCTTTACAAGGTCAGAAAAAACGGTAGATTTTTCCTCAACTACCGGAAAGACACGCGAAAGCATGCTTGCAGCACCTTTTCTAACACCTGTGTCCGTATCACCAGATATTCTTAGAAGTTCATTCCATATATCCTGTTCTTTGCCTGATTTTAGCGAATAAATAGTAAGAAGAGAATCGATTGCGCTTCTTCTTATCTGCGGGTTCGGATCCGAACTGAGTCGAAGGAGTTCTTCTATTATTTTCTCTTTTTCTGGAAGACTTGAATATGATTTTGCAAGAGGCTCTTCTGAATCTTTTCTCAGATATTTATATCTGTCATCTGCAGGTTCCAGGAAACTAAAGGTGGATATTCGGCATTCTTTTTCTTTGACCTGCTCACATTCGTTCCTATCCTCACTTCTCATTTCTCTTTCCCTTGTCATTCCTTTTTTCTCCTCTTTCCATCTCTCCTTCTCCCTCAATTTCTTCAAACTTACATATTCTTCAAATGAGTTTGAGTTATGTATGGAAAGTCGGAATGATTAATAACAGTACTCTTTTGAAATAGGGTATGGGGATATTGAGTATGCTATAGAGGGGAAGGGAAAACTGTCTTATTGCTACACGGCTCAGGAGGGGTTTATGATCAGGGACTTTGGGCTGGCAAAGTATTTTTCGGGGAAGGGCATAAATTCTCTCAGTTTTACGATAAGGCTATCCTCATTCATCCATCCCGATGATGCTAGTAATGCACAAAGGTTGGACAAATATAACAAAAAATGTTAACCAGAACTAATATAAGGTTCTAACTGTATAGTAAACTAAGTAGCAAAGAAATTTGCTTTTATAGTTGAAGAGATTTTGAGGCTCGTCAGGTCTATGGGGAAGAAATAGTTTACATGCTTAATTTCTGCTGGAAATGGTTTTTTTTCTAATGGACTTGATAACTTCAAATGTGAATATGAAAAAGTTACGTGAGAGCATATAGTTGAGGGTATTTTATGATAGGTGACAACTATAAAAATCCAATGGATAAAAATGAATTAGGGGAGCCACTTCCAAGCAGAAATCAAACAGTGGGAGACACTCCTGAGTTAACTACGGTAGCAGGAGCTCCAGTGGAAAACAATCAGGACAGCATGACAAGCGGTAGACGCGGACCTCTTATGCTACAGGATATCTGGTTTCTAGAAAAATTAGCACATTTTGACAGAGAAGTAATTCCAGAACGCAGAATGCATGCAAAAGGCTCAGGAGCATTTGGAACATTTACTGTAACTCATGATATTACCAATTACACTAAAGCAGCTATATTCTCTGAAATAGGAAAGCAAACCAAAATGTTTGCACGCTTTTCTACTGTAGCGGGTGAGCGTGGAGCAGCTGATGCAGAGCGTGATATTCGTGGTTTTGCTTTGAAGTTTTACACTGAAGAGGGCAATTGGGACATGGTAGGGAATAACACGCCTGTATTCTTTTTCAGAGACCCTCTAAAGTTTCCTGATTTGAACCACGCTATTAAACGTGATCCGCGTACCAATATGCGTAGCCCGAATACTAACTGGGACTTCTGGACATCATTACCGGAAGCTCTGCTACAGATAACTATTATTATGGGTGATCGTGGAATACCTTCTTCTTACAGGCACATGCATGGATTTAGCAGTCATGCTTACAGTTTAATAAATAAAGATAATGAACGGGTATGGGTAAAGTTCCATTTCAGGTCACAACAGGGTATAAGAAACCTCACTGACCAGGAAGCTGAAAGAGTTATTGGAATGGATCGCGAAAGCCATCAAAGAGACCTTTACGAAGCCATTGAAAAAGGCAATTTCCCAAAATGGAAAATGTATATACAGGTTATGACAGAGGAACAGGCTAACTCTATGAAGAATAACCCCTTTGATCTGACCAAAATGTGGTATAAAAAGGATTTTCCACTGATACCTGTGGGTGAATTTGAGTTAAACAAAAATCCTGAAAACTACTTTGCAGACGTGGAACAGGCTGCTTTTTCACCGGCTAACGTAGTCCCAGGAATTAGTTTTTCTCCGGACCGCATGTTGCAGGGACGTTTGTTCTCTTACGGAGACGCACAGAGGTATAGATTGGGTGTGAATCACCATCAGATACCTGTGAATTCTCCTCAGGGTGTTAAAAACTATCACAGTTTCCATAGAGACGGAAAGATGAGAGTTGATGGCAATAGAGGAAGTCAACTGAATTATGAGCCCAATAGCTATGGAAACTGGAAAGATCAACCTCAATATGCACTTCCAGTTGAAAAAACAGGTTCAACAGATATCATGAGGTATGATTTCAGAGAAGATGACAATGACTATTACACCCAGCCAGGAGAGTTGTTCAGAGCTATGACTCCTGATCAGCAGCAGGTTTTGTTTGAAAATACCGCCAGAAATATGGGCGATTCTACTCTCCAAATCAAACACAGGCACATTTACAATTGCTATCAGGCAGATCCTAAATATGGTGAGGGCGTTGCAAAAGCACTGGGGATAGACATCTCAACTGTTGATTTAAATTTGCCAGCGCGTACTTCAAGACAAGCCAACTATGAAGCAAACAATAAGCATCCTGAATTAAATCAACCTACAGAGAAAAAAGATTCAGGTAGGGAAATTGATACTAACGGCGATCCTTACATTGAGCCCGAAGATGATCCGTGGCTTTTGTAACTATTAAAATTGCCATTAGCGGTACTATCAGGTCTAGAGGAATAAACAATTTACAGGCTTGAATGTAGCTGAAATAGTTCTTAATCCTCATAGACTTGATAATTCCTTTTTTTAATTATTTTGGAATATTGTAATATTTACTTTTTAAATACTGATGGACACATATCATAAAAGAGAAAGCAAACTTATGATGCTTTTGCAGTCCAAGTTCATCGTTGATGGAATTCATATTGGCAAACTTGCGGATAAGCTGCAGAGATACCTAGATGAAATGTAGATTGTAAGCATAATGGAAGAGCAAACAGTTCGCGAATCTTACTTTCCTAAAAGTTATGTCCCTAGAATATATAGGCTTACTTTAAAACCTGTGCTTGCGGAGTTTTACTCTACGTCTGAGTTTTTACGGATTAGTGCCTTCAAAAAGGCTTGAAAAACTCCTTTTTACTTCCGCAGAACTGAACGGTTTCCAGTGAGCAATATAAATCTTTCCGGATGTAATGTCAATCAGTTTTTTTATGCTCCTTCTGGCCTCAGCCGGATCATCTGCCCAGAAAGGAAGGGACGGCTTTCCTGAAAGAATTGAAGGAAATATAAGGTCTCCTGTAATTGCATCCCCATTTTTCAGAAGGACGAAAACGCAGCCCGGAGAATGGCCTGGTGTGTGGATCACCCGTCCTCGGACTCCATATTCCTCCAGTTCCAGGGATTCGTCAATAAGAATATCAGGTTCAAAAGCCGGGTATCTGGAGAGTGCTTCCTGACCTAAAAAGAGCCCAAGAATCCTTCCCGTAATTCCAGTAGGAAGTAGCTTCCCCCCTGCCTTCCTTCGCGAACTTTGTCTGCATCCAGGCGGTGCACAGCAACCTTTGCACCTGTTTTTTCCCTGAGGGCAGCGGCGCTTCCTGCATGGTCCGCATGTCCGTGTGTGAGGACTATGAGCCGGATATCTTCAGGTCAACCCCCTATCTCATGCAGTTTTTCAAGTATGGTATCTTCACTCCCCGGACATCCAGAATCGACCAGGATGGTCCCTTCATCTCTGATAATAAATGCATTTATCATTTTCACAGATACAGGTACGATATCTATAGAAAGATCCATTCAAACCCCTCTCAGAACTCACTCAAATACTACTTTTTACTCTAAATCCTATGTTTTGCAGTTATAAAAATAAGTAGTCATGGTTGTATTTGATCTCCTAAACTACAGACAAAAAACATATGAAATAACTCCTGATGAAAATAGCTGCATTCCCACCTTGAGATGTTTTTTGTTGAGAATCTATAGGAACAAATTAGTTTGTCATCTATTGATTGGTCTCACACTTGATGAACAAAGAAAAAGTCCTGAAGTTTTCAGCCTTGAAAATGTATCTCCTTTACTTGGCATGAAAGTACGTTATTATTTATCTTTCACGTCCTTTTTCTTTTCTTTTTCCTCATATATAGCTCCAAAAACCATTCCAAGAGCAGGTCCGAGAGCAATTCCCAGGATCATATCGTCTATCAAAAGGCCAAGTATCAAACCGAATGATATGCCAAGGGAAAGATCAAGCGCCACCGAATCCTCTTTTTCATCCTCGCTCTCATTTTCTTTCTCTTCAGTAGAGCTTCCAATATATTTTTCAGCCTTATAGAGCCTTTTCCATAAATGTAAGGGTATAAGTAAAATAGCTATAACGATGACAATAAAAACTGCAGTTATTTGTAAAGATGCAGAATCGATCATTATTTTGAATTTACTACTTTACTATAAAAAGAATTTGAAAATAGAGAAAAAGGGAAGTAGAGAAAAGGGATTTATAATAGAGCCAGTTATCGGGCAGGAAAACTTTTGCAGCCGGCAGGAAAGAAATTTTCAGGAACAATCTGACCGAGAAAAGGCAAATATCAAAATATTTATCCATTTAATCAGATACTTCCACTTCATGAACAATCATAGAGAAACAGAGAGTTCAGGTCATAATTCAGTCCACAGCGACGCCGATACTATTCCAGGCTGGAACAAAAAGCTTGAACTGGCTTTTTCTGCTTACAAGGGTTCTTACATTCCCGGAAGAGTCGCATCAAGGCATAAAACGGTCTGTGAGGTTCTTATCCCTGGAGCTGTCGTGCAGGCTGGAATTTCCGGTGCACTCCAGAAAATCGGGAAGCAGCCAGCTGTAGGAGATTATGTCGTTTTGTTTGACCAGCCAGAACTGGGCTCCCGAATGATTGTTAATGTCCTTCCCAGGAGAACCTGCCTCTCAAGAGGGGCAGCAGGAAACGAGGGTGAGGAGCAGGTAATTGCTGCAAATCTTGATACCATTTTTATTGTGACTGCCGTGGGAAAGGATCTCAACCTTAAAAGACTTGAAAGGTATCTCGCAATTGTATATTCCTCCGGGGCAAGACCTGTAATTTTACTTAACAAAAGCGGCTTGAAAAGGAAAGATTCAAGAAAATAGCGGTGGATATTAAAAATATAAGAGATTTACTGGAAAGTCGTAAGATAAGATTTATAAGATATTTCGATTTTAGGCAGGAATTACCAAGAATTAAGAATTATCAGGAATTTATCGCCATCCAAACATATTTTAAATTTTTTACAGAATCTTTGTGATATGTGAACTTTATTGACCAGTAACTTTTCTTTCCATCCAGCGCAATACCTAAAAATAAAAAACACTTTCTTAACTTCACACTTTTAATTTCACATTCAGGATAAAGCATAAATCTAGATTAGGAGGGACGTAAACGGCAAGTAAAGTTTATTTTGCAGATCTCAGGGCTAGAAACCCACAGGTAAATACCATCAGCAAGATTCAGAGGCTTTTTGATGAAGCAGGGTTTGTTGAGCTTCTGGGGTCAGACGACCTGACTGCAATAAAGGTTCATTTTGGAGAGTATGGGAACGATGGATACATAAATCCGGTCTTTGTACGGCAGGTTGTAGAAAAGGTCCGGGCAGCCGGGGCAAAACCGTTTATCACGGATACGAATACACTTTATTCGGGCAGCCGGCATAATGCCGTCGATCATCTGACAACAGCAATAGAACATGGTTTTGATTATTCCGTCGTCCGGGCTCCACTTATTATATCGGACGGCTTGAAGAGCCAGAACGCGGCAGAGGTCGAGATCGGGCTGAAGCATTTCAATTCCGTAAAAATAGGGTCAGATATTGCTGCTGCGGACTCCATGATTGTGATGTCCCATTTTAAGGGGCATATCGTAGCCGGTTTTGGAGGGGCTATCAAAAATCTTGCTATGGGCTGTGCTCCCGCAGCCGGCAAGAAAGAACAGCACTTCAGGACAAGCCCGCACGTTGTTGAAGAAAAGTGCGTAGCCTGCGGGAAATGCGTTGAGATCTGTCCGGTTGGAGCTTCTGCTCTTGTAGGCGAGGTTTCAATGATCGAGCCTAATATCTGCATAAGCTGCGGGCAATGTATGGAAGCCTGTCCGTCGGAGGCAATTGATATCGACTGGGAAAACGACATCCCGGAGTTTCTGGAATGCGTTACAGAATACGCATATGGCGCGGTGAAAGGAAAGGAAAACAGGGTAGGTTATATTAATTTCCTGCTTAAAATTACACCTGACTGCGACTGTGTGCCCTGGAGCGATGCGCCTATTGTGCCGGATATAGGAATCCTGGCTTCAACTGATCCTGTTGCCCTTGACCAGGCAAGTTACGACCTCGTAAATAATCAGAAAGGGCTTGTCAGCTCCTCCCTGCAATTTAACCACGAAGCCGGAGCCGATAAATTCAAGGGCGCCTGGCCAAAGGTTGACGGAACTCATCAGCTCAAATATGGAGAAGAAATCGGGCTTGGAAGCCGGGAGTATAAACTGGTTGAGATTTGAATTGATTTGTTTAAATCAACTCTCAACAATTTTTCCTTTTTACTCATTCCTCTCAAGAAACCCGGGTGTCAACCCAATTTCAAGATCAATTCCCAGATCAAACTATAACTCAACTTTACTTGCTTTGATCGCAATTCTATTTTTTAAAAAGATAAATATAGCAGATGCCACAACTTAATATATGAGTTAACTTTACCCAACTTTACTGGAGATGATTAAATGACCATCTGGGAATATGATGTTAAAGAGATAAGGTTCAGTGAGTGGTCAAAGACAAAAGAAGATCTTAACCGACTTGGAGTTGAAGGCTGGGAACTCATCAAGTTTGCGGATGAAATTGATGAAAACGGTATGATAACAGCTGTTTTTAAAAGACCGGTCGATTACGTAGACGCGTCTTTCTAAATTCCTTTTTTAAATTATTTTCTTGCTCTGAATTTTCCATTTAAAGTGTCAGTTTAAACAAGAGTACATAAAAAATAACAAAATATCTGAAATGATCTATCCAGATTTTAGATTCTTCTTCCTTATCCATAAATTCTATAAATTTTTCCAATGTACGTGCTGTTTTTGGATTAAGGATATGCTCAATTTTGCAGGCATCTTCTTCTGCGGTGTTTCATCAAGCCCGAAGTGCATGAGAAAATCCTTGAGCATGCTGTATTTTTCCCTCGTCTTTCTGGCAATTTCAATTTTCTAGTAACAGAAAAGAGTATTTCACTTGCTTCTAGAACAGAGGGAAATATAATAACAGCAACCGTTATTATACAAAAAAACAATTTCTAGATGGGGATCGATGTGATAAAAGATGCCATGCTTTACGAGAAAATCGGGGACAACAAAGTACATTGTAATCTCTGCGCCCAGAGTTGTAAAATTCCTCCGGGGAAAAGGGGCTTTTGTGGGGTCAGGGAAAACAGGGACGGACAATTATATACGCTTATTTACGGGACAGTCTCAAGCGAAGCCGTTGACCCTATAGAAAAGAAACCTCTTTATCACTTTTATCCGGGATCTTATGCTTACTCAGTAGGGTCGATAGGATGCAATTTCCGCTGCAAGCACTGCCAGAACTGGGCAATTTCCCAGGCTTGCCTAGAAGAAGCTTATACAATGGATATCCTTCCTGGTGAGCTGATTGAAAGGGCGCTTCTCTCACGTTCAAGTTCAATTGCCTGGACCTATAACGAACCCACGATCTGGCACGAGTACACTTACGA
>Ga0116175_1000365_pt1 | contig 32756 bp, 30 predicted proteins | sample AD_UKC125_MetaG_FD_89802 | JGI IMG/M metagenome (GOLD analysis project Ga0116175, IMG submission 89802) | Active sludge microbial communities of municipal wastewater-treating anaerobic digesters from USA - AD_UKC125_MetaG | ecosystem: Engineered > Bioreactor > Anaerobic > Digestate | place: USA... | reverse complement strand
CCCGCAGACGAGTTCATGTTCATTTCCGCAACGATGGTGCGGGAAATCGCCCGTCTCGGCGGCGATGTCAGCAAGTTCGTGCATCCATCGGTGCTTGCGCGCCTGCACGACAAGGTCAACCACCGAAAGTAATTACACAAGCGACAGCAAGGAAGCGAAAACCATGGCTCTGATGATTACCGACGAATGCATCAACTGCGACGTCTGCGAACCCGAATGCCCGAACGAGGCGATTTCCCAGGGTGCGGAAATCTACGAGATCGACCCCAACAAGTGCACCGAGTGCGTCGGACACTACGATGAGCCGCAATGCGTGCAGGTCTGCCCGGTCGATTGCATCCCCAAGGATCCGGCGCATGTCGAAAGCGAAGACATGCTCTGGGTCAAGTACGAAAAGCTGACCGGCAACAAGCGTCCGTGAGTTTGCCGGGCCGACAGCAAACCCGCGGATTCCGCGGGTTTTTTGTTGTCGACCGCGCCCGCCGGATCACCCGGCCCACGGCCCGGCAAGCCGCCTGATCAGGCGGCCCGGCGCCGGGCTTCGGGCGGTATCAGCAATTCGCGCACGCGCCCGACCACATCCTCCAGGGCATGGATCTGCTGCAGCAGGTCCCGGTCGACGCTTTCCAGTTCGCGGATGCGGTCTTCCAGCGTATCGGTCGCCTGATGAATGCGCTTGATGCTTTCCAGACGGCGCTTGAGCTGGATCTGGTGCTCGCGGACCTGGGTTTCCATCGGCGCCATGATGGCCCGCAGCCAGATTTCGGCATCCTTGTTGGCCCGCTCGAAGGCACACCGGACCTGCACCGCGACCTCCTCGAAAAACTTCTGCATGAGATTCTTCTTGTCGGTGGTGATCAGGCTGCGCATCGAGTTGAGGTGGGTGTTGCACCAGGCTTCGAGGCGATCCAGATCCTTTTCGTAGCGCAGGAGCGAGAACCCGGCCGGCGTTCCCAGCTTGAGGCCGTGCTCGACCGAGAACTTCTTGTAGACCGCTTCCATCATGTTCCGGATCTCGCCGATCTCGCCCGCCGACCTGGCCAGCGCGTAACGCGAGCGGCCGAAGAAATTGCCCATCGCGTCGGACAGCGTCGTGGAAAAGTTCGCCTCGACCATCGCGGTGCGGGTTTCGTGGGTCAACTGGCGCAGCGCATCGAGGCCGAGATGGCCGAACAGGTTGTTGGTCAACGAAGAGAAGACGCTGCGTACCGCGTAGTAACGCTGCAGACCCGACTCGAATTCGACCTTCTCGGCGCGCACCTTGCCCATCATGTACTCGACGACGCCCTTGTTCTTGCCGCGCAGTTCGATCAGTTCGGTCAGTTGCTCGCGCAGGCCGGCGAGGCGCGATTCGAGCAGGCCGCGCACGCGCCGGCTGACTTCGCCGAATTCGCTCTCGGTGTTTTCGCGGACGATGTCCTGCTTGGCCGGAATCAGTTCCCCGGAGAGCGCCGCCTCGAGGATCGGCAGGCGACTCCTTGCCAGCAACGCCTCGTCTCCGTTGATCTTGGCCACCAGTCCCTTCTGCGCCGAGACCGGAAATATTTGACGTTCCGGCAGGTTGAGGATGGAGGCGCAGGACGCGACCTGGCGGTCGATCTCGCTTTCGATCTCCGCGAGCGTCTTCAGTTCGTCCCACTGGCCGTCGATCTTGTTCAGCACGACCACGCGCCCGCGCCTGCCCGCGCCGCCGGCGCCTATGTGTTCTTTCCAGATCGTCAGGTCCGACTGCGTGACCCCGGTATCGGCGGCAAGGATGAAGAGAATGGCATGCGCATTGGGCAGCAGCGAAAGCGTCAGTTCCGGTTCGGCGCCGATGGCGTTGAGGCCCGGCGTATCAAGGATGACCAGACCCTGCTTGAGCAGCGGATGCGGAAAGTTGATCACGGCATGGCGCCAGCGGGGCACCTCGACCAGGCCGTCCTCGCCAATCCGGTACAGCGTGTTCTCCGCGCCGCCAACCTCGAAGCCGAGACGTCCGGCCTCCTCCGGCGCAACCCGGATGGTCTCGCTGACATGACGCAGCCCCTCCTGCATCACTTCCGCCGAGTCGACCGCGAGCGGTACCATCAACCACTCTTCAGGATAACGCCGGTAGTCGCTGACGCTGGCATTGCCGGCCCGCGTCTGGATCGGCAGCAACTCGATGTGCGGCGTCTTTTGCGGGTCGTAGAGCAGCTCGGTCGGGCACATGGTCGTGCGCCCGGCCGATGATGGCAGGATGCGGCTGCCGAAGTCCGCGAAGAAGATGGCGTTGATCAGTTCCGACTTGCCACGCGAGAACTCGGCGACGAACGCCACGTTCAGGCGATCCTCGCGCAGGCGTTCGAGAAGCTGCGAAAGACGCAGATCGGTCTGCGCATCCGACAGGTCGTTCTCCGACAGCCAGGCCTGGAACTCACCGATGTTGGTGGACAGACGCGAGCGCCACTCGGCATAGGCAGCAATCTGAAGGGTAAGTGTCATGGTGGTCAGCGGTCGCGGTCGATGCCGCAATCTATCACAAAAACATGGACTTGCGCGCCTTTTTCAATGTTGGCAGGAAGGACAGTGGAAGGTCGACCTCCCGCCTTGGCGAACCTGGCGAACGAGAGTGCCACAGCGGCGGCAGGGCTCGCCGGCGCGGCCATAGACCGCGCATTCCACCTGAAAGCAACCGGCGCCGCCGTCGCTATGCACGTAGTCGCGAATGCTGCTGCCGCCGGCCGCAATGGCATCCGCCAGCGTCTGGCGGATCGCCGGCACCAGCCGCCGGTAGCGCTCCCGGCTGATCCGGTCGGCCGCGCGCAGCGGCGAGATGCCGGCGCGGAACAGGCTCTCGGCGGCATAGATGTTGCCAATGCCGACTACCAGATGGCTGTCCATCAGCACCGGCTTGATCGGTGCGGCCCGGCCTCGCGTCGCGGCGAACAGCCAGTCTCCTGTGAATTCGTCGGCCAGCGGCTCGACGCCGAGCACCGCCAGCAGCGGATGCAGCGCCGCACCGGCCGGCTGCCAGAGCACCACGCCGAAGCGCCGCGGATCGGCGAGACGCAGGGCCTGACCGGCGAAGAGCAAGTCAACGTGATCGTGCTTCCCGGGCGGCGTGCCATTCGCCACGAAGCGCAGGCTTCCCGACATCCCGAGGTGGATGATCAGGCAGCCGTCCTCGACGCCGCCGCGGCAGTCGAGCAGCAGGTACTTGCCGCGCCGCCTCACCGCCACCACCTGTTGCCCCGCCAGCGTATCGCCCAGCGTCGCCGACAGCGGCAGGCGCAGGCGCGGCGAGCGCACGATGGCGCCGAGCACCCGCTCGCCCACGACCTCCGGCTGGAGCCCGCGTCGACAAACCTCGACCTCCAGCAATTCCGGCATTGCTTGTTCCTCCGGCGAAACCAAAATAACATCGCAAACTTATCGGATTCTAAGCGCTCCAAGGCGCGTCCCCTGACTGAAAGCAGCGCATGTCCAAGAAGTTGATCGTCGCAGCCCTTGCCCTGGCCCTCGCCGGGCCGATTCACGCCGCCGGCGAAGAGGTGGCCAGGGAACCCGCGAAGGCGCCGGCGAAAGCGCCGACAAAGAAGCGGTTGACCGCTCAGTATGTCGGCGAGGATATCCTCGCCCGTACCGTCTTCCAGTCCTTGGTCGGCGAACTCGCGCTCAAGCGCGGCGATACCCAACTGGGCATCAGTGCCTGGGTCGATCTCGCCCGGCGTACCCGCGATCCGGCGGTGATTGCGCGTGCAATCGAGGTGGCGGCAGCAACCCGGCAAAATGAGCTGGCGCTCGAACTGGCCCGTCTCTGGTTGCAGGTCGAACCCGACTCGACCAAGGCGCGTCAGACCGAATCTTCGCTGCTGGTCCTTGCCAACCGCATCGACGACCTCGGGCCGCAACTCGCCAGTCTGCTCGCTCAGGACCCGGTGAATCTCGCCAACAATCTGATGCACCTGAACAGCATGCTGGCCCGGCACGGCGACAAGAAGGCCGTGCAACGCCTGATCGACCGTGTCGCGACCCCCTACGCCGACGTCCCGGAAGCGCACTTCGCCATGGGCGTGGCCGCCGCCAATGCCGATGACCTGATGCACGCCCAGGGCGAATTCCAGAAGGCGCTGGAACTGCGCCCCGACTGGGAGGCCGGCGAACTCGCCTACGCCCAGCTGCTGGCCAGGACATCCCCAGCAAGCGCGGTCGAGAGTCTCAACGAGTTCCTCGCGCGCAAACCCGATGCCCGCGACGCCCGCCTGACACTCGCCCGCCTGCTGCTCAGCGAACAGAAGTACGCCGAAGCGCGGGCGCAGTTCGACATCCTGCTCAAGGATGCACCGGACAATCCCGACCTCATCTATCCGGTGGCCATGCTGGCGCTGCAGCAGGGCGACCTCGACAGTGCGCGAGCCCAGCTGACGCGGCTCCTGAATTCCGACTTTGCCGACATGAGCACCGTCCATTTCTTCCTCGGCCAGATCGAAGAAGAGAAGAAGAATCCCGAGCTTGCCCTCGAGTACTTCCGTCAGGTGACTGCCGGCAACCAGTACATTCCGGCCCGCGGGCGCGCCGCGCAGATACTGCTGCAGCAGGGCAAGCCGGAAGAAGCGCGGGCGCTGCTACGGGCCACACAGACCGGCTCCGAAGCCGAAAAGACCCAGTTGATCCTGGCCGAAGCGCAACTCCTGCGCGAAGCGGGACGCGGTGCCGAAAGCTACGCCCTGCTCGAAGCCGCGCTGGCGAAGCAGCCCGACAATCCGGAACTGCTCTACGAAACGGCGCTGTCCGCCGAACGCCAGGGCAAACCGCTGGTTCTCGAGAAGCACCTGCGCCGCCTGCTCAAGCTGAAACCGGATCACGCGCATGCTCTCAACGCGCTCGGCTACTCGTTCGCCGATCGCAACGTGAGCCTGGACGAGGCAAAGAAGCTGATCACCCGCGCCCTCGCGCTCGCGCCCGAAGACCCCTTCATCATGGACAGCATGGGCTGGGTTCTCTTCCGCCAGGGCAAGCTGCCGGAAGCGCTCAAGACCCTCGAGACCGCCTATGGCATCAAGGCGGACCCGGAAATCGCCGCGCATATCGGCGAGGTTCTGTGGACCCTGGGACGCAAGGAGGAGGCGTCGCGCGTCATGATGGAGGCAGTGAAGAAATTCCCCGACAGCGAGATTCTGGCCAGCGCCCTGAAAAAATTCCGGCCTTGATGCGTCGCATCGGCGCAGTGCTCGCCTGCAGCCTGCTGGCTGCCTGCGTCGGCGTCCCCCCGGGGCCGCTGGCGCCACGCGACCAGATCGGTGACTTCGCGCTCGAGGCCCGCTTTGCGTTGCGTGTCAGCGTCCCGGACGGGCCGCCTGAGAGCTCCGGCGGTCGACTCGAATGGGAGCACCGAAACGGCAACGACCGCATCCTGATTTCCAGCCCGCTTGGCATCGGCGTGGCCGAAATCGACGCCGGCCCGAGCGGCGGGCGCCTGCGCACCGCCGACGGCCAACTTCGGGAATCCCCCGATGCCGATGCGCTGATGGAAGAAGTGACCGGCCAGCGCCTGCCGGTCCGCCAGTTGCCGAACTGGCTGCTCGGCCGCAGCGGCGCCGCTGCCATTGTCACGAGCGACAGCGCCGGTCGCCCGGTGCGCCTGACCGAAGCCGGCTGGCAGATCGACTACGCCTACCCGGACGACACCCTGGGCGCGCTGCCCACGCTCGTCAGCCTGAGACGCGACGGTGAGATCGACCTCCGCCTGCGCATCGAAGAGTGGAGGGCAGCGCCGTGAGTCGCTGGACCTGGGACAGTTCCTGGCCAGCGCCGGCCAAGCTCAACCTGTTCCTGCACGTGGTCGGGCGCCGTGCCGACGGTTATCATCTGCTGCAGACCGTCTTCCGCTTCATCGACCGGGCCGACACCCTGCATTTCGCGCCGCGCGCCGATGGCCGCGTCGTCCTGGCGACGCCGACCCCGGGGGTCGAAGCGGGGAACGACCTTACCTTCCGCGCCGCCCGCCTGTTGCAGGAAGCGACCGGCTGTCGCCACGGCGCCACCATTCACCTGAGCAAGAGCCTGCCGCTGGGCGGCGGACTCGGCGGCGGCAGTTCCGATGCGGCAACCGTCCTGCTCGCGCTCAACCACCTCTGGCAAACCGGCTTGTCACGAGCCGAACTCCAGCAACTGGGGCTGCAACTCGGCGCCGACGTGCCGGTCTTCGTCCATGGCTGCAATACGTTTGCCGAGGGCATCGGCGAAGCCTTCAGCGATGTCGAACTGCCGCCGGAGACGTACCTTGTGCTGCATCCTGCGGTCAACGTGCCCACGGGAGCCATTTTCGGCGCGCCGGAACTGCGCCGTGACACGCCCCCCATCCGCCCGGCGGACTGGCGGCATGGTACCGGCCACAACGATCTCGAACCCGTCGCCTGCGCGAGATTTCCGGAGGTTGCCGGGCATCTGGAATGGCTCAGGCAGCACGCGCCCCGCGCGATGATGACCGGATCCGGGGCCTGCGTCTTCGCCGGGTTTGCCGACCCGGCCGCGGCCGCAGCGGTTTTTCGCCAGCTGCCGCCCGGCATGGCGGGCTGGCTGGCCGCCGGTCTGACCGCACATCCATTGGCATCTCTCTGACAAAGCGCTGGATTTTCGCCGGCGACTCCTGTAATATCCCGGCCTCGTTCGCACGCGAACCCGTGCAGACGACCCGCTGGGGAGTCGCCAAGTTGGTCAAGGCACCGGATTTTGATTCCGGCATTCGAAGGTTCGAATCCTTCTTCCCCAGCCAGTTTCCTTCGGGCAGGTCTTGAGCCTGCCCGAATTTCATTGTGGCGGGCAGGCGCTTGCAGGACATGCCCGAAGGGAAGTGACGCATATGGCCTACAACAGCTTGATGGTCTTCACCGGCAACGCCAACCCGAAGCTGGCGGCCGCCGTGGCACTTGAACTCAACATCGAGTTGGGACGCGCCAATGTCGGCCGTTTCTCGGACGGGGAACTGAGCGTCGAACTCCAAGAACATGTGCGTGGCCGCGACATCTTCGTGCTGCAATCGACCTGCGCACCGTGCAACGACAATCTGATGGAACTGCTGGTCATGGTCGACGCGCTGAAGCGCGCCTCGGCCGGCCGCATCACCGCCGCCATCCCCTATTTCGGCTACGCCCGCCAGGACCGCCGCTCGCGCTCCTCGCGCGTGCCGATCGCCGCCAAGCTGGTTGCCAACATGCTCGTCGCCTCGGGCGTCGACCGCGTCCTGACCATGGACCTCCATGCCGAGCAGATCCAGGGCTTTTTCGACATCCCGGTCGACAACATCTACTCGCTGCCGATCCTGCTCGACGACATCCACAAGCAGACTTACGAGAATCCGATGGTCGTCTCCCCTGACCACGGCGGCGTCGTCCGCGCCCGCTCGCTGGCCAAGCGCCTCGAATGCGATCTCGCCATCATCGACAAACGCCGCCCGAAGGCCAACGTTTCCGAGGTCATGAACATCATCGGCGAGGTCGACGGCCGCACCTGCATCATCATGGACGACATGGTCGACACCGCCGGCACGCTGTGCAAGGCCGCCACCGCGCTCAAGAGCGAAGGTGCCAGGCAGGTTGTCGCCTACTGCACGCACCCGGTGCTTTCCGGCTCGGCGGTCGACCGCGTCAATCGCTCCGACCTCGACGCGCTGGTCGTCACCGACACCATCCCGTTGCGTGATGACGCCGCCGGTTCGCCGCGCATCCGCCAGCTTTCCGTCGCGGAAATCATGGCCGAAACCATCCGCCGCATCAGCAACGACGACTCCGTCTCGTCGCTGTTCATCGACTAAGCCTTTTTCAACCCTCCCGTTCTGGTCGCGGACCGGGAATACTCTGGAGTAACACGATGAAATTCGAACTCAACGCGCAAGCGCGCACGCTGCAGGGATCGGGTGCGAGCCGCCGCCTGCGTCGCGCTGGCAAGGTACCGGCCATCATCTACGGCGGCGAAGCCGCCCCGCAGGCGATCGAACTCGACCATAACGAACTGCTGCTGGACATGAAGAAGGAAGCATTCCACGCCTCCATCCTGACCATCGCGCTCAACGGCAAGAAGCAGCAGGTCCTGCTGCGCGACACCCAGATGCATGCCTACAAGCCGCAGATCCTGCACGTCGATTTCCAGCGCGTGAGCGCCACCGAAGAACTGCACATCATGGTGCCCCTGCACTTCGTCAACGAGGACACCGCACCCGGCGTCAAGCTCTCCGGCGGCCTGGTCAACCACGTGCTGACCGAAGTCGATGTCCAGTGCCTGCCCAAGAACCTGCCCGAATTCATCGAGGTCGATGTCGGCGCCCTCGAGGTCGGCGAAAGCATTCACCTTTCCGGACTCAAGCTGCCGAAGGGCGTCAAGCTCACCCATGATGATGACGACGCACTCGTCGTCGGCATCGTCAGCAAGGGCGGCGGCGCCGAGGAAGGCGAAGAAGGCGAAGCCGCCGAAGGCGAAGCGGCCGCCTGACCGTCTCGCACACCACGCTGCAAATGGCCGCCGCTGGCAACATGCCGCCGGCGGCCATTTCATTTGTTCAGCCATGAATCCACCGCGCCTGATCGTCGGCCTCGGCAACCCGGGGCCGCAATACGAAACGACCCGGCACAACGCCGGCTTCTGGTTCGTCGACCATCTGGCCGACAAGCTCAAGGTCGCGCTCACGCCGCAGTCGAAGTTCTTCGGGAAGGCGGCACGCGCCGGCGATCTCTGGCTGTTCGAGCCGGCCACCTTCATGAACCGCTCCGGGCAGGCGGTGGCGGCACTCGCCGGCTTCTACAAGATTCCCGCCGGCGATATCCTCGTCGTCCACGACGACCTTGACCTGCCGCCCGGCGGCATCCGCCTCAAGCAGGGCGGCGGCAACGGCGGCCACAACGGCCTGAAGGACATTCAGGCCCGGCTCGGCACGCCCGACTTCTGGCGCCTGCGCCTCGGCATCGGCCACCCGCGGACGCTGAATCTGACGCAACAGGTCGTCGACTTCGTGCTGCACCCGCCGCGCAAGGGCGAGTTGCCCGAAATCGAACACGCCCTCGCCCGCTGCCTGCTGGCCTGGCCCAAACTTGCCGCCGGCGACTATGCCGGCGCCCAACAACAGTTGCACGGCAACGCCGTCTAGCTGGCAACCCCTAAGGAAAACAAATGTCCTTGAAATGCGGTATCGTCGGCCTGCCCAACGTCGGCAAGTCCACCCTGTTCAACGCACTGACCAAGGCCGGCATCGACGCCGCCAACTACCCGTTCTGCACCATCGAACCGAACGTCGGCATCGTCGAGGTGCCGGACCCGCGCCTCGCGCAACTGTCGGCCATCGTCAAGCCGCAGAAGACCCAGCCGGCCATCGTCGAGTTCGTCGACATCGCCGGCCTCGTCGCCGGCGCCTCGAAGGGCGAGGGCCTCGGCAACCAGTTCCTCGCCAACATCCGCGAAACCGATGCCATCGTGCATGTCGTCCGCTGCTTCGCCGACGACAACGTCGTGCACGTCTCCGGCAGCGTCGACCCGATCCGCGACATCGAGGTCATCGACACCGAATTGGCCCTGGCCGACATGGCGACCGTCGAGAAGGCGCTCAACCGCTACAAGCGCCCGGCCAGCTCCGGCGACAAGGAAGCCAAGATCCTGGTCGCCGTGCTCGAAAAGTGCTTCGCCCAGCTCGACCAAGGCAAGCCGGTGCGCGCCCTCGACCTCGCCAAGGAAGAATGGGCCAGCCTCAGGCCCTTCTGCCTGATCACCGCCAAGCCGGTGCTCTACACCGCCAACGTCGCCGAGGACGGTTTCGAGAACAACCCGCATCTCGACGCCGTGCGCGCCCATGCCGCCGCCGAAGGGGCCGAGGTGGTCGCTCTGTGCGCTGCCATCGAAGCCGAGATCGCCGATCTCGAAGACGCCGACAAGATCGAATTCCTCGAATCGATGGGCCTCCACGAGCCCGGGCTCGACCGCCTGATCCGCGCCGGCTACAAGCTGCTCGGCCTGCAGACCTACTTCACCGCCGGCGTCAAGGAAGTGCGGGCGTGGACCATCCACAAGGGCGATACCGCCCCGCAGGCCGCCGGCGTCATCCACACCGACTTCGAGCGCGGCTTCATCCGCGCCCAGACCATCGCCTTCGACGACTTCATCGCCTGCAAGGGCGAGTCCGGCGCCAAGGAAGCCGGCAAGATGCGCGCCGAAGGCAAGGAATACGTGGTCAAGGACGGCGACGTGCTGAACTTCCTGTTCAACGTCTGATACCGCACAACTTCGCCGGCAAGTAGAATGGGGAGCTTTCAGGCTCCCCTTTTTCATCGCCATGACCCAGCAACTGCTCACCCCCGTCCGCCTCGGCGCCCTCGATCTGAAGAACCGCGTCGTCATGGCGCCGCTCACCCGCTGCCGCGCCGACAACCCCGGCTACGTGCCGACCGAGACGATGGCGCGCTACTACGCGCAGCGCGCCAGTGCCGGGCTGATCGTTTCCGAAGGCACCATCGTCTCGCCGCAGGCGCGCGGCTATCCGTTCACGCCGGGCATCTGGTCGGCCGAGCAGGTCGCCGGCTGGCGGCTGGTCACCGACGCAGTGCATGAAAAAGGCGGGCTGATCGTCTGCCAGCTCTGGCATTGCGGCCGCCTGTCGCTGCCGGAATTCCACGACGGCCAGCCGCCGGTGGCGCCTTCCGCGGTCAACCCCAATTGGAAGATGTTTTCCACCACCGGCCACCCGGACACGGTGACACCACACGCGCTGACCCGCGACGAGATCAAGGGCATCGTCGACGACTTCCGGCGCGGCGCCGCCAACGCCATGGCCGCCGGTTTCGACGGCATCGAGATCCATTCGTCGAACGGCTACCTGTTCCACCAGTTCTTCTCGCGCCAGGCCAACCAGCGCGACGACGAATACGGCGGCAGCCACGAAAACCGCGCCCGCTTCTTTTTCGAGGTGCTCGATGCCGTCGGCGAGGCCATGCCCTTCGACCGCGTCGGCTTCCGCCTCAACCCGATGATGAACCGCTTCCACGGCGTGAACGTGGATGCAGACACGGCGCCGATGTGGGAGCACGTCGTGCGCCGCGCCAACGGCTACGGCCTCGCCTTCCTGCACCTGACCGAGCCCTTCCTGCCGCACCAGCTCGACGACACGCCGGACGGTCTGGCCGATGTCGGCACCCACTTCCGCCCCCTGGCGAAGATGCCGATCATCGCCAACGGCGGCCTCGACCGGGCCAGGGGCGAGGCGCGGCTGGCAGCCGGCCTGTGCGATGCCGTGGCCTTCGGCCGGGCGTGGATCGCCAATCCCGACCTCGTCGAGCGTTTCGCCCGCCAGGCGCCGCTCAACGAACCCGACATGGCGACCTTCTACCAGGGCGGCGAAAAGGGTTACCTCGACTACCCGACGCTCGCCGCATGAAACATCTGCTCGCGCTGCTGACGCTGGTCGTTGTGGCGCTGCCGGCGCTGGCCGACGGTCTGCCGCCGTCGGTGCTGGCGGCGCTCAAGGCGGCGCAGATTCCGGCAGGCAGCGTCGCCGTCGTCGTCCAGCCGGTCGACGCGCGGGCGCCGCTGGTCGCGCACAACAGCCAGAAGGCGATGAACCCGGCGTCGGTGATGAAGCTGGTCACCACCTACGCGGCACTCGACCTGCTTGGCCCGGCTTACACCTGGAAAACTGCCGCCCTGGCCGATTCGGCTGCGGTCGACGGCGTCCTGAGCGGCAATTTGTACCTCCGTGGCAGCGGCGACCCGCGCTTTTCCATCGAGCACCTGTGGGGCCTGCTGCGCCAGCTGCGCGTGCGCGGCGTGCGGCACATCGGCGGCGACGTGGTGCTCGACCGCGCGGTGTTCAACGTGCCGGCGATCGACCCCGGCGCCTTCGACGACAAGCCGATGCGCCCCTACAACGTCGGCCCGGACGGACTGCTGATCAACTTCCGGGCACTGCGCTTCACGCTGCTGCCCGGCACCGGCCGCCCGCAGGTGCTGATGGAAACGCCGAGCGAAGGACTGCGCGTCGACAACCAGTTGCGCAGCGGCGAAGGCGGCTGCGGCAGCAACTGGAAGGACTTCATCAACGTCCGCCTGATCCCCGAAAACAACGGCAATCGCCTGGAGTTTTCCGGCACCTACAGTGCCCAGTGCGGCGAGAAGCCGCTCAACCTGGCGCCGCTGTCGGCCGACGCTCACGCCGCCGGCCTGATCCGCGTCCTGTGGCAGGAACTGGGCGGCACGCTGGCCGGCCAGGTGCGCGGCGGCACGACGCCCGCCGGCGCGCGGCCGCTGGCCGAGCACGAGTCGCCGGCACTGGCCGATGCCGTCCGCGACATCAACAAGTGGAGCAACAACGTGATGGCGCGCCAGGTCTTCCTGACACTGGGCAACGCCAACGGGCCGGCCAGCGCCGAGCGCTCCCGCCAGCGCATCGGCGACTGGCTGAACGGCCGCGGCCTGGGCTTCGTCGAACTGGTGATCGACAACGGCTCCGGGCTGTCGCGCAGCGAACGGATCAGCGCCGACAGCCTCAACCGCCTGCTGCTCGACGCCTGGAAGAACCCGGTCATGCCGGAATTCGTTTCCAGCTTGCCCATCGTCGGCATCGACGGCACGATGAAGAAGCGCCTCAAGGAGTCAGGTGCGACCGGCCGCGCCCACATCAAGACCGGCACGCTCGACGGCGTCAAGACGGCTGCCGGTTATGCGCTCGACGCGCAGGGCCGGCGCATGGCCGTGACCTTCCTCATCAACGATCCCCGGGCCGCGGCCGGTGGCCCGGCAATCGATGCCCTCATCAACTGGGTGGCGCAGCGGCGAACCGGCGAGAAAGCGCCGGTCCTGGAGAATGAGTGAGTGCTCGCCGATTCCAGCCGGCCGGCTCGCCGCGGCCGGGCTGAACCGGCAGCATGTCTTCGACCTCGCCGCGCTGCCGGCGGAGATCGCCGCCACGCTCGGCGCGACCGCAGGCTTCCGCCAGCTGATCCTGCTCGGCCACGGCGGCAGGCGCCTGTGGGAATGCGTCCAGGCCGCGGGGGGCGCTGGCGGCGACCCGGTCGACGACTACTGCGCGCGCGCCGTGGCGGACTGGTTCGCCGCCGAACTGCCGGGCCACCGCTACCGCATCGTCTATCCGGGCAGCGCGGCGGTTCCCTTGCAACGGCTCGGGACACTGGCCGGCTGGTACCACCCGACGCCATTCATGGTCGGTATCGACCCCGAATGGGGCACGTGGAACGCCTACCGTGCCGTCGTGCTGGCCGACACCGGTTTCTCCCCTTCCCGGCCCGTCGACCGCAGCAGCCCCTGCACTAGCTGCCAAGCCAGGCTCTGCACCACCGCCTGCCCTGCCGGGGCCATGAACGACGGCGGTTTCGCGCTGCAGAAATGCCTGGCCTACCGCAAGCGCGGCGACTCAAAATGCCGAAACACCTGCCTTGCCCGCATCGCCTGCCCGGTAGGCAGCGAGCATCGCTACGACGACGAGCAGATACGGCACAGCTATTCGATCTCGCTGGCGATGATCGAGTCCATCGCCAATACCGGACATCAAGCCCCGACCGTCCTTCCATCCCCCAGCGCCACCCAGCCGCGAACGACGCGGTAGCCGACCCACAGGCCGAGCAGCGCGATCATGATCCAGGCAATCGGGATGCCGATGATGGTGATGATCAGCAGGCCATAGACGATCAGCCACAGGAAGGTGAACCAGAAGGTGCGGATCTGCCAGCGGAAATGGCTTTCCAGCCAGGTGCCGTTGACGTCGCCGCGCTTGAGGTAATTGATGAAGACGGCGACCAGCGACGGCAGGCCGAAGACGAAGCCGCCGGCGACCGTCGACGCCGAGGTGACGCCGACCAGCACGGCGATGGCGTGCAGGCCGTAGATGACGTGGGTGAGTTGCACCAGCGATGGACGAACGTCCTGCTGATTCGGGGCGGGGACGGGTTCCTGCATGTTCAGTTCTCCGGAAGGGATTCTTGTAGAAACAGCGCGTGCCCGGCCACCGGGTCGAGCAGTTCGAGCCAGACTTTGGAAATGGCCTCGTTTTTGAGGTCGACCGCAACCACCCGCAGCATCACAGGCCGAGATCCTGCCACATGCCGTCGACACGTTTTTTCACGTCGGCATCCATGACGATGGGCCGCCCCCATTCGCGGTTCGTCTCGCCCGGCCACTTGTTGGTCGCGTCCAGCCCCATCTTGGAGCCGAGGCCGGCCACCGGGCTGGCGAAATCGAGGTAGTCGATCGGCGTGTTGTCGACCAGCGTCGTGTCGCGGGTGGCGTCCATGCGCGTCGTCATCGCCCACACCACTTCCTTCCAGTCGCGGATGTCGATGTCGTCGTCCACCACGATGATCGTCTTGGTGTACATGAACTGGCGCAGGAAGGACCAGATGCCGAACATGATGCGCTTGGCGTGGCCGGGGTAGGCCTTCTTGATGCTGACGATAGCCATGCGGTACGAGCAGCCTTCCGACGGCAGGTAGAAATCGACGATTTCCGGATACTGTTTTTGCAGCAGCGGCACGAACACCTCGTTGAGCGCCACGCCCAAAACCGCCGGCTCGTCGGGCGGCTTGCCGGTGTAGGTGCTGTGATAGATCGGATCGCGGCGCATGGTGATGCGCTCGATGGTGAAGACAGGGAATTCGGCCTGCTCGTTGTAATAGCCGGTGTGGTCGCCATACGGCCCCTCGAGCGCCATCTCGCCGGGGTGGATGACGCCTTCCAGCACGATTTCGGCCGACGCGGGCACTTGCAAAGCGGAGCCGAGGCACTGCGTCAGCTCGGTCTTGCCGCCGCGCAGCAGGCCGGCGAACTGGTATTCGGACAGCGAATCGGGCACCGGCGTCACGGCACCGAGGATGGTCGCCGGATCGCAGCCGAGCACGACGGCGACCGGGAAAGGCTGGCCAGGATTGGCCAGCTGGAACTCGCGGAAATCCAGCGCCCCGCCGCGATGCGCCAGCCAGCGCATGATCACCTTGTTCGGCCCGAGCACCTGCTGGCGGTAGATACCAAGATTCTGCCGGCTCTTGTGCGGCCCCCTGGTGACGACCAGGCCCCAGGTGATCAGCGGCGCCACGTCGCCCGGCCAGCAGTGCTGGATGGGTAGGCGCGACAGGTCGATATCCTTGCCCTCCCAGACGATTTCCTGGCACGGCGCGTTCGCCACCTTTTTCGGTACCATGTTGAGCACCTGTTTGAGGATCGGCAGCTTGTCCCAGGCGTCCTTCAGGCCCTTGGGCGACTCGGGTTCCTTCAAGTAGGCGAGCAGCTTGCCGACTTCGCGCAGCGCTTGCACCGACTCCTCGCCCATGCCCAGCGCCACCCGCTGCGGTGTGCCGAACAGGTTGGCGAGCACCGGGATCGCGTGACGGGTTTGGCCAGAGCGCGGCTTCTCGAACAGGATCGCCGGCCCGCCGGCGCGCAGCACGCGGTCGCAGATCTCGGTCATTTCGAGGCGGGTATCGATCTCGACGCCGACACGCTTCAATTCGCCGGTCCTTTCCAGTTGCGACATGAAGTCGCGCAGGTCGTGGTATTTCATCGGGTCCGGTACGAGTAATGACAGGCGGCGCAGGCCGCCGTCAAACTGGGCAGCAACACCAGCGCCTTGTCGCGGTCGCCGGTCGCGGCGACTTTCGCAAACTCGCTGGCCGCCTTGTGGCCGTCCACGCCGATGCCGTGCATGGCCGGCGGCATGTGCGGGCCGGGTCGGGCGTCAAAAGGCTGGGCGCGGTGCTTGCCCATCGCCGACATGCCCAGCTTGGCTTCGGCGACCGCACCGGCTTCCTTGACCTTGCCCTCGGCCATCAGCGACAGGACTTCATTGAGCGCGACGAGGTTGCCCAGCATTTCCTCGCGCAGAACCTCCTGGGCCGCGGGCGGCAGCTTGACCAACTGCCGTGCGTCGTCGGCGACGGCCGCGGCCGACACCAGAAAAAGGGCAAAAACCAGAGCCCTCATCCTAAGCCCCGTGCAGGTATGGGAAAAAGCGGCGACGGTGCCGCGGAAGATCGCCAGCCAGTTGTCAAGCATCATGAAGTACGTCATAAGCACTGCAACAGATCAGGCTCGCAGATCGCAAGTGGCATGGCCCCCAGGACCGGAATCAATACGACTCATCATGAGCAGGACTGACATGTAACCATCCCCCATTTCTCTTGCGACCAGATAACTATCCACCATAGCAGCTTTCGCCCTTCCGCTGTAAGCTTGCGCGCACAAGCCTTATCTGCACAAACTCATCTGCCTATTCGCGAATCGAGTGCCAGGCCAATGAGAATGGCTCGGAAACTCGGTACGAATTCAAACACTGCCGCTTGCCCTCGCTCTTGCTTAAAGCCAATCCGAAGTGGTAGAAACCAGTCCATCGTACTATAGCGCGCGTTGCCGTCAGACACGGATATATGCAGTCAGCAAGGGTTGGCACGCGGGGTTGGTCGTACCTTCAGAAGGCGTGAATTGCGCGGTTCCCGAACTGAAGGCCCGATTTGTCGGTGCGACACACTACGAAATCGGCTGGGGAGACCAAGGTTTCTATCAAGCGAGGAAGGCTACGCTACGCTTGGCATTTCAGGCGCTGTTCGCATCGAGGGGCTCCGTGATGCATGTCCTACCCATTCGAGACCCTCTCCCTGACTTTCTTCGACACCGCGAAGTCGCCGAGACATGTCTGACCGCTTCGGAGTACGCTTCGCTGGTGCGATTCATCTCGGAGAGCTTCGCGCGAAACGCCGACGGCGAGATCATCGCACGCGAGCGCGGCGCCTGCGCAGACAGTCAGTTCTTTCAGGGAAGGGGTGCGTACAGCGTGCTCTACACCTGCAACCGGTGGACCGCTACAGCGCTGCGATCCGCCGGAGTCGATCTCTGGCCCAGGATCACTCTGACTTCGGGCAGCGTCATGAGGGCCGTTCGCAAGAATACGAAAACCTGCAGCAGCGTATCCACACGCGAGGCGGCCGACGATCCCCCCAGTTGCGAAAGCCCCGGGAAACCGTCGAGCCATCTCGGACCGGGGAGCCATGACTGCCTGTCATAACGCCAAGCTGCTGACCAGCCTCCGGGTTGACCGCACATGCCCCCCGCCACGGGAACGAAGGCCGGGATCACCGCCCGTGCGTCCCCACGAAGTCTGGCACCTCGCACGAACGCCGGCGGCAAATTGCCGGCACGCGCATTGCGCGGGGTGAAGAAGAACCGAATGCGCGACCTTTACCTCCGCCTGCTTTCCCGCCTGCTGGTGCACTGTTATTACCACCGGGCACGACTCCTCAACCCGGAGAATCGCCCTGCCACCGGCCCCATTCTCTACGTCGGCCTGCATCGCAACGGCGCGGTTGACGGCTGCGTCTACAAGTCGCTTCTGCCGGAGGCGGTGTTCATGATTTCGGTGCAGTTGCGGCGCAGCCCGATCGGACGGATGTTCTTCGACGGCATCGAAGTCGTTCGCGACAAGGATCGCGGCCATGACAAGGGCGCCGAAAATAACGTCGCCATTGAACGCTGCATCGAACTCTTGCGCCGTGGCGGCGCCGTCTTCGTGATGCCGGAGGGCACCAGCGATCTCGGCCATCGGCACCTGCCGTTCAAGACGGGGGCAGCCCGCATCGTTGAGACAGCGCTGCGGGCCGGTCTCCGCCCGACTGTGGTTCCCGTTGGCATTCATTACGAACGCGCCTGGGCCTGGCAAAGCAATGTGGAGGTCGTCGTCGGCGCAGCGCTCTCGCTCGATCCGTCTCCGGAAGCCAGCGGTCCGGAGGCCGTCAACCTGCTGCACAGAAAGATATCCGATGCGCTGGAGGCGCTGGCCGTGGAAGCTCCCGATGCCGAGACCTTCGCCCGCCGCGAACGCGCCGCCTACGTCGCCATACTCGGCACCGGCCGCTCCTTCTTCGCCGCCATGAAGGGGATGGAAGTGGGCGTCCCGGAAACCGAAGCCGCGACCATCGATTTCCAGCGCACGACCGCCGGACGCGGCCTCTTTCTGCATCAAGGAGTCCCTTTGCTGCCCATTCGTCAACCGTGGGCACATGCGCTTCACGCCTTCCTGCTGACACCGCTCGTTGCCACCGCCGGCGTGCTGAATCTGCCGCCACTGCTCGTTGCCTGGCTGGCTGGTCGACGCTTTGCGGACGCCCGTAACACCATAGCCCTCTGGCGCCTGCTCGCAGGATTTCCCGCTTTTTTGGCGTGGACCGCAGCATCATTCGTCATCGCCGCCGTGACCGACCATCTATTGATCTGGCTGGCCTACGCCACCATCTCCTGGCTCGGGCTGCGCTCGGTGTATCGTCTGAAGAAACTGGCGGTCAGCCTCGGCAACCTGGCGCGTGCGCGGGACTTGCGCGCCCCGCTGCTCGCTCTGCACCGGAGACTTGACTCGGCATTGACCGCCAGAGGTTTCTGAATGCCGGCATTGCTCACCCATGAATGGCTTTTCGGCACCTACATGCTGTTCATGGCGCTTGGCCTTGTCTTTGCGAGGGGTCCGCTGGACGTCAATACGCTGGCCTACCTGGCCGGCCTCCTCATCGCCGCGGGGCTGATAGCGCTGACCGCGCACCGTAACACGTCGGCCACTTGGCGCACCAGGCTGCTTTTTTATCCGCTGGCGATGAATTTCTATTTCCAGTTGATGCGCACTGCCGTTCCCGCCGTCCATCCAGGAAAAATGGATTCACTATTGCGGGAAGCCGACCAGTTGCTGCTGCCCGACACTCCGTCGCTGCTACTGCAACCGCTGGTTACACCGTGGGCCACGGAACTGTTCAGCGCCTGCTATTTCCTGTTCTTTCCTTACCTCGCGTTCAACGTGATCAGCTACGCGTTCGGCGATCTCGGCCGCCTCCGGGCCTTTACGGTCGGCCTTTTTTCCCTCTACGGGGTAGGCTTTATCGGCTATGCGCTGGTTCCGGCTGGCGGCCCCTATCTCGCGCTGCCCGAGGAATTCACCATACCGCTTCGCGGCGGCCTGATCACCGAATTGAACGCCTACGCGGTACGCAACGGATCGACTGGCGTCGATGTCTTTCCCAGCCTGCATGTTGCCGTTTCAAGCTTCCTGCTCGGCTTCGATTTCCGTCATCGTCGGCGCAGCTTCTGGTTCTTCCTCTTGCCCTGCATCGGCCTCTGGCTATCCACACTTTACCTGCGCTACCACTACCTGATTGATCTGCTGTTCGGCTTCGCCCTAGCGGCCCTTGCGCTATGGCTGGCTGACAGGCAGTTTGCCCGAGAAAGGATTCCAGCATGACGCTCCATTCGTGTTTCGCCGTCGCCTTTGGCGATCCAATGGCCTGCCACGGCGCTCTGGCCGGTGGCAAGGGAGCCAACCTGGCCTTGCTTACCCAAGCGGGTTTCCCGGTGCCGCCGGGGTTTATCGTCACGGCCAGCGCTTACCGGGAGTTCATGCGCGGCACCGGTCCGTTGCGCGACCGGATCAGGAGTTTTCACGTCGACGATCCGGTTGCGCTGCGCGAGGAAGCATCAAGCTTCCGCAGTGTCCTGGAAGCCCTGCCCTTGCCGGCCGAAGTGGATAACGCGATCCGTCAGCAACTCGAAACCTTTCCGGGTCAGCTAGCGTTCTCCGTGCGCTCGTCGTCCACTTTCGAAGACCTCGCGGCAGCAGCCTTCGCCGGCCAGCACGACACCTACCTCAACGTGCGGGGCACCGACGCCATCCTGGATCGGGTGCGCGCCTGCTTCGCCTCGCTTTGGCAGGAACGGGCCATCGCCTATCGCCAAAGACATGGCTTCGATCATGACTTGGCGGCGATGGCAGTCGTCGTGCAAACGATGGTCCGTTGCGACGTCGCCGGTGTCGCCTTCACCGTCAACCCCGTCAGCGGTTCCTTGAAGGAAATGTTGGTCAACGCCAATTTCGGTCTCGGAGAATCCGTGGTCAGCGGTGACGGCGAAATCGATCAGTATGTCCTCGACCGCGACGGGGCACTCTGTTCAAGCAGCATCGGCCGCAAGACCGAACGCGTGATCTGCACCGAACACGGATCCCGGACCATCGAAGTTGGCGGCGACGAAGCGACGCTTCCCTGCCTGTCGGAGAGCGCCCTCGCCGAACTGGCGGGATTGATGCGTCGGGTTGAAGCAGTCTATCAATTCCCGCAGGACATCGAGTGGGGTGTCGCCGACGGCCATCTATGTCTCCTCCAGTCGCGCCCGGTAACCGCCATCCCGCCCCGGTGGACCCGCGACGAATCGGCCGAACGCTTTCCCAACGCCCTTACGCCGCTGACTTGGGACATGGTCGAGGAAGCTTTTCACCAGTCGCTGAACCACTCCTTCCATCTGATGGGCTATCCGCCGTTCACCGGCAAGTGGTTCAGCATGCATGGCAACTACATCTACGGCAACCAGAACGCGGTGGAACTGTACGGCGGCCGGGCACCCATCCAGGTCCGTACGCTGGCTGAATTGGAAGCTGCCTTGCCCACCCTGCGCGAACGCTTCGCGTGGGTCCAGGAACTGCCTCTCGAATGGTCCCGCGACCTTGACCACTACCTCCTGAACATCGGGGAGTTCATGGCTGAACCGCTGGACAACAAGGACTTGCGCGAGACATGGGATTTCGTACTGCGGGTGAACCGGCTTGGAACCGCCTATTTTCTGCCGAATATCGCCATCTCGCTGACCCAGAGAACCCTGTACAAGGTCCTGCATGGCATGCTCGCGCTGCTGACCGGCGATGCACACGCGGGCGCCCGGCTGTTCGACGACCTGATGGCCCACTGCGAGACAAAAACCGGCATCATCAACAAGGAAATCTACGGCCTGACGCAGCAGATCAACGATTCAACGGCGCTCAGGGAACTGGTCCGCCGCACGCCCTCCCGCGAGTTGCTTGCCGCCAACGCCCTGTGCGCATTCCCCGAATTCGCCGCCCGCTTTGCCAAGTTGCTGGCGGACCACGGCCACCGCGAAACCGATTTCGACCCTTATCATCCGACGTGGGCGGAAGCGCCTTGGGTGGTTCTCGACAACATACGCCTGATGTCGGAAGCAACTGTCGATCAGTCGCCGCGTGACAAGGAGCTCGACCTGCGTCTGCGCCAAATGTCTGCCGAAGCTTCGGTGTTCGCTCGCCTGCCATCCAATCTCCACTTCTTTTTCCACGAACTGTTGCGCCTGGCACGCGCTTACACGACGCTGGACGACGTGGAACATTATCAGACGACCCGCCTCACCCTGCCGCTGCGCAAGGGTCTCCGCGAACTGGGCCACCGCCTGGTGCGGCGCGGCGTGCTGGACGAGGCGATGGATGTGTTCTTCTGCCGTTTCGAGGCATTGGACGAGGCGATTCGCGGGAACGACGATGGGAGATGGGATCAACTGGCAGCGGAGGTCCGTCGGAACAAGGGCGACTATCTGGTGCATCGCGCCACCACCCCACCGTGGGTGCTCGGCGAGGATCATCCGCCGGCGCAGGACGACGGCGACGGTCTGAGCGGTCTTTCCGGAAGCCCGGGGCGTGCCGAAGGCGAGGTCTTCCTGGTTCTGTCCCCGGACGACTTTGCGGGCTTCCCGAAAGGTGCGGTGCTAGTCGCCCGTACCACGAGCCCGGCATGGACCCCCCTCTTCTACTCGGCTTGTGCCGTGGTCACCGAAAGCGGCGGCCCGCTCTCCCACGGAGCGGTCACCGCGCGGGAATTGGGCATCCCGGCGGTGATGTCGGTGCACGGCGTGCTATCAACCCTGAGAAACGGCCAGCGCGTAAGCGTAGACGGCAGCATCGGCAAGGTAAAGGTGCTTGTCGAAACCAGTCCCCATGCTCCTCGATAAGCAGATCAGCCAACCGCCAGCGAACATCAGCCGACCAGGAAACCCAGTGCGATGCCGGCGAAGATCGCGGCGCCGACCCAGTTGTTGTTCAGGAAAGCCCTGAAGCAGGCCATCCGCTCGCGCTTCCGGATCAGGGTGTAATGCCAGCCCATGATGCCGGCGGCGGCGGCCAGCCCGGCGTAGAAGGCCCAGCCGAGATGCCGCGCCCAGCCGACCCAGGCGATGATGGCCAGCGTCGTCGCGTAGCAGGACATCACCGCCGCGACGTCGACGCGGCCGAAGGTGATCGCCGCGGTCTTGATGCCGATCCTGAGGTCGTCGTCGCGGTCGACCATCGCGTACTCGGTATCGTAGGCGATGGCCCAGAAGACGTTGGCGAGCAGCAGCCACCAAGCTTCGGCCGGCACCTCGCCGAGTTGGGCGGCGTAGGCCATCGGGATGCCGAAGCCGAAGGCGACGCCGAGGTAGGCCTGCGGCACGGCAAGGAAGCGCTTGGTGAACGGGTAGCTCGCCGCGAGGAAAAGCGCCGGCACCGACATCCAGATCACGAGCGGGTTGCCGAGCGTGAGCACGAGCGCGAAAGCGCACAACGACAGCAGCGCAAACAGGGCCAGCGCCTCCTTCGTCGTCACCTTGCCGGCGGTCAGCGGACGCTCCTTCGTGCGCTCGACGCGGCAGTCGAAATCGCGGTCGGCGTAGTCGTTGATAACGCAACCGGCCGACCGCATCAGCACCGTGCCGAGAATGAAGACCCAGAGGACGATCCAGTCCGGCTTGCCCAGCGCCGAAAGCCATAGCGCCCACAGCGTCGGCCACAGCAGCAGTAGGATGCCGATCGGCTTGTCGAGCCGCATCAGCTTTTCATAAAGATCGAGGCGTTCCCGGATCGGGTCGAGTTGCCATGCCATGACGGAATTCTATCCGATCGCCTCGCTACTTCCAGTCGCCACGCAAGTGCGCAATGATCTCCTGCAGGTTCTCCGGAGTCGCCTCCGCCGGCACCACCGGCGGCGCGCCGACGACCGCGATCCTGGCGAAGAGGCCGCGACGGAACGGCTTGCTCATCGCCGGGCCGTCCTTGCGCGAGAAGAAGCTGCCCCACAGGCCCTGCAGCGCCAGCGGGATGACCGGCACCGGATCGCGCTCGAGGATGCGCGTGACGCCGGGACGGAACGGGTAGATCTCGCCGCTGTCGGTGATCCGCCCTTCCGGGAAGATGCCGACCAGTTCGCCGTCGCGCAGCGCCAGCGAGACCTCGGCAAAAGCCGCTTCCATCATCGCCGCATCTTCCTTGGCCGGGGCGATGGGGATCGCCCGAGTATGGCGAAAGATGAAGGAAATGAGCGGCGTCCGGAAGATGTGGTGGTCCATCACGAAGCGGATCGGCCGCGGCGACACGGCCATCAGGATGACCGGATCGACGAAGCTGACGTGGTTGCAGACGATCAGCGCCGCGCCTTCGTGCGGAATGTGCCCGACACCGCGCTTTTTCAGGCGATAGAAGAGGTGGATCAGTACCCAGGCCAGGAAGCGCAGCAGGAACTCGGGCACCAGCCCGTAGATGAAGACGGCGACGGCCGCGTTGCAGATGGCGGCGACCGCGAACAGCATCGGGATCGACAAGCCCGCGGCGAACATGGCGGCTGCGGCAAGCGCCCCGACCACCATGAAAAACGCATTGATGATGTTGTTGGCGGCAATGATCCGCGCCCGCTTGTCCGAAGTGCTGCGCAGCTGCACGAGCGAATACAGCGGGACGATGAAGAAGCCGCCGAACATCCCGAGCAGAAGCAGATCGGCAAGCACCCGCCACACACCCGACTGGCCGAGCAGCACGGCGACCGGCAGCTCGCGCGTCACCGGCGGCAGCGCCATCGATGCCAGGGCGAGGTCGAGCCCGAAGACGGTCAACCCGATCGATCCGAGCGGCACCAGCCCCAGCTCGACATGACGCGCCGAAAGCCGCTCGCAGAGCAGCGAGCCAGCACCGATGCCGACGGTGAACACCGCCAGCAGCAGGGTGACGGCCCCCTCTCCGCCGCCCAGCACGATCTTGCCGTAGGCCGGAAGCTGCGCGAGAAACAGCGCACCGTAGAGCCAGAACCAGGAGATGCCGAGGATCGACAGGAAGACCGTCCGGTTCTCGCGCGCGAAACCGATGTTGCGCCAGGTTTCGCTCAACGGATTGACGTTGACCACAAGGTCCGGCGCCGGCGGCGGCGCTTCCGGGATGCGGCGACTGGCGAGATAGCCGGCGACGGCGACGGCGAAGCCGGCCATGGCGATCCACACCGCATCGACCCCCGCTCCGGCCAGCAGGCCGCCCGCGAGGGTTCCGATCAGGATGGCGACGAAGGTTCCGGCCTCGACCTGGGCGTTGCCGCCGACCAGTTCCTCCTCGCTCAGATGTTGCGGCAGGATGGCGTACTTGACCGGCCCGAACAGCGTCGATTGCAGGCCAAGCAGGAACAGCGCGCTCAGCAGCAGGGCAAGGCTGTGCAACAGGAAACCGGCAATGGCGACGATCATGATCCCGATTTCGAGCAGCTTCGTCAGCCGCGCGAGCATGGCCTTGTCGTACTTGTCGGCAAGTTGCCCGGAGGTCGCTGAAAAGAAGAAAAATGGCAGGATGAACAGCCCTGCAGCCAGATTGGCGAGAATCTCGGGGCGCATCGACGTCCACTGCGCCGACTGGAAAGTCACCAGCACGATCAGCGCGTTCTTGTAAAGATTGTCGTTGAACGCGCCGAGAAACTGGGTCAGAAAAAGCGGGGCGAAGCGCCTGCTCCCCAAGAGACGAAACTGCCCGCCGGCAGATTTTTCGGTCGCATCACTCATTCGTAATCCATATTCCCGTGTCACAATTACACCTTGATACGCGGCATTATCTCCGACATGCTCACTTCACGCTCCGAATTTCTCGACCTCCCCGACGTGCGCCTGCACATCCGGCGCTGGGGCAACCCGAAGGCGCCGACCCTGTTCATGCTGCACGGCTGGATGGATGTCTCGGCCTCGCTCCAGTTCGTCGTCGATGAATTCAAGCAGGACTGGAACATCATCGCCCCCGACTGGCGCGGCTTCGGTCCCTCGGACTGGCTGAGCCGCCCCTATTTCTTCGCCGAGCACATCGGCGATCTCGAGGCCATCCTCGACCGCTATGCGCCGAAAGGGAAGGTCAGGATTGCCGGACACAGCATGGGCGGCATCATCGCCTGCCTGTATGCCGGCATTCGGCCCGAGCGCATTGAAAGCCTGATTTCGCTGGAGGGCTTCGGAATCGCCCCGCACACGCCCGAGATGGCGCCGGAGCGCTATCGGCAATGGCTGGACACCCTGCAAAGGCCGCCGCGCATGCACGTTTACCAGGATCGCGCCGCGTTCGCGCGCCGTCTGCTGCACACCGACCGTTTTCTGACGCCGGAACGCGCAGAGTTCCTCTCCAAGCACCTCGCCCGCATCGGCGACGGCGAGAACAAGGCCGGCCAGCGCCGCCACGGCATCATCTGGAACGGCGACCCCTTGCACAAGGCGCCCGCCCCCTACCTGTTCCGTCTGGAAGAGTCGATGGCCATCTGGCGGCAGATCACCTGTCCGGTGCTCTGGGTCGCCGGCCGCGATTCCTGGATCATCCGCGACTTCGCCACCCGCCCAGGCGACTGGGAAGCCCGGCAGGCCTGCTTCGCCGACCTGAGCGTGGAGTGGATCGACGACACCGACCACATGCTGCACCACGACCAGCCGGCCGAGGTGGCGCGGATCATCGAGGCGGCGTTCACTCGGGGAAGCGCCAATTGATGCCGCCCGCTCGCCGGCGGCGACCGACAGATCGGGGACGCTGGACAGTCGATCCGCGCGCGACAAGGACAAGCCGGTGAGCCAGGCCTCCGACTACCTGAACGAAGGCGTGCGACCGCGCGAGGTATGGTCGTGGGCGTGCTACGACTTCGCCAATTCGGGCTACACGACGGTGGTGATCACGGCGATCTTCAACGCCTATTTCGTCGCGGTGGTGGCCGGCAACGCCACCTGGGCGACCTTCGCCTGGACCGCCGCGCTGTCGGTGTCCTACGCGGCGATCGTGATCACGGCGCCATTGATCGGCGCCTGGGCCGATGCGCATGCAGCCAAGAAGCGGGTGCTCGCCGTCACCACCGTCGGCTGCATCGCCGGAACCGCAGCGCTGTATTTCGCCGGGCCGGGGAATTTCGCGATCGCCATCGCGGCGCTGGTGATTTCCAACTTCTTCTTCGGCACCGGCGAGAACGTGATCGCCGCCTTTCTCCCCGAACTTGCCAAGGGATCGGCGCTGGGCAAGGTCTCCGGGTGGGGCTGGGCGTTCGGCTACGTCGGCGGGCTGCTCAGCCTCGGCATCTCCTTCGCCTATGTCGTCTTCGCGCAAGGACAGGGACAGGCCGCCGAGCAGTACGTGCCGGTGACGATGCTGATCACCGCCGCGATCTTCGCGCTCGCCAGCCTGCCGACCTTCCTCATCCTGAAGGAGCGCGCACTGCCCCAGCGCCAGGCCAGCGGCGCCTATGCGCAGACCTTCGCGCGCTTCCTCGAAACCGTTCGCGACGCCCGCCGCTATCGCGACCTCGCACGTTTCCTCGTCTGCATCCTGCTCTACCAGGCCGGCGTGCAGACGGTGATCTCGATCGCCGCAATCTACGCGCAGCAGGCGATGGGCTTCGGGACGCAACAAACCTTGCTGATGCTGCTGGTGGTCAATGTCACCGCCAGCATCGGCGCCTTCGCCTTCGGCCAGTTCCAGGATCGCATCGGCCACGTGCGCGCCGTCGCCTTCACGCTGGCCTGCTGGCTGCTGACGACGCTGGTCGCCTGGCGGGCCGACGGTCCGGGGCTGTTCTGGCTCGCCGCCAATCTTGCCGGCCTGTGCATGGGCGCCAGCCAGTCGGCCGGCCGCGCGCTGGTCGGCTACCTGAGCCCGGAGGCGCGCCGGGCGGAATTCTTCGGCCTGTGGGGCGTCTCTGTGAAACTGTCGTCGATCTTCGGCCCGTTGACCTACGGCGCCGTGAGCTGGGTTTCGGGCGGCGACCACCGCATGGCCATGCTCGCCACCGGCGCCTTCTTCGTCGCCGGGCTCCTCATCCTGGCCGCCGTCGATCCCGAAAGAGGCCGACGCGCCGCCGAGGCCGGCTGACCAGAACACAGGCAAACGTCCTGGCGCACGCCAGAACGCCGCACTCAGCACAGCCTGTCGCGGTCGACCCCGGATTCGGGGCAAATTTCAGCCGCCGGCCGGAAGGCCTCCGGAATCTCGAAGCGCTCGTCGCCACCGAATATCACGCTGATCGAAGCGGGGGTTGCCAGGGGCCAGCCGTTTTCTATCACGATTTCAGCAACTCATCCCGAAACCCCAGCCAGCGCTGCAGATGGCGCTCGGCCAGTTCGGCATGTTCGGTCAGCATGTGTTCGGCGATGTCGCGCGCCATCTCGACCAGATCGGCGTCCATTTCCAGATCGGCGTAGCGCAGCAGCGGCACACCGCTCTGCCGGCTGCCGACGAATTCGCCGGGGCCGCGCAACTGCAGGTCCTGACGGGCGATCTCGAAGCCGTCGCTGTTCTCGTAGATGATCTTCAGGCGCTGGCGGGCGACTTCGCCGAGCGGGCCGGCGTAGATCAGCACGCAGCTCGATTCGTGCGCCCCGCGCCCGACGCGGCCGCGCAGCTGGTGCAGCTGCGACAGGCCGAAACGCTCGGCATGCTCGATGACCATCAGGCTGGCATTCGGCACGTCGACGCCGACTTCGATCACCGTCGTCGCCACCAGCACGTCGATGTCGCCGGCGACGAAGGCGGCCATCACCGCCTGTTTTTCGTCGGCCTTGAGGCGGCCGTGGATGAGGCCGATGCGCAGATTCGGTAAATCGGCCGACAACTGCTCATACGTTTCCTGCGCCGTCTGCAACTGCAGCGCCTCGGATTCCTCGATCAGCGGGCAGACCCAATAGGCCTGGCGGCCTTCTTCAATATGCTTCGTAACGAAACCGACGACGTCGTCGCGCCGGCTGTCGGCGACCAGGCGTGTCTTGATCGGCGTGCGGCCGGGCGGCAGTTCGCCGAGCACGGTGACGTCGAGGTCGGCGTAGTAGCTCATGGCGAGCGTGCGCGGGATCGGCGTCGCCGACATCATCAGCTGGTGCGGGTTGTTGCCCTTCTTGCGCAGCGCGAGGCGCTGGGCGACGCCGAAGCGGTGTTGCTCGTCGACGATGGCCAGTCCGAGCCGGGCGAAGTCTACGCCCTCCTGGATCAGCGCATGCGTACCGACCACCAGTTGGGCCTCGGCCGCCGTCGCCGCCAGTTGCTCGCGCTTGACCTTCGTCTTGAGGCTGCCCGACAGCCAGGCGACCCTGACGCCGAGCGGTTCCAGCCAGTCCTTCAATTTCAGGTAATGCTGCTCGGCGAGGATTTCGGTTGGCGCCATGAAGGCCGCCTGCCAGCCGGCCGAAATCGCCTGGCAGGCGGCCAGCGCGGCGACGATGGTCTTGCCGGCGCCGACATCACCCTGCAGCAGGCGCTGCATCGGGTAGGGCTGGGCGAGGTCGGCGCCAATCTCGGCCATCGCCCGCGACTGAGCACCAGTCAGGCCGAACGGCAGCCGGTCCAGCAGGCGGGCGCCGAGGTCGTTCTGCGCCACCAGCACCGGCGCCCCCTGCTCGCGGCGGGCCAGCCAAGCGCGGCGCAGAGAAAGCTGCTGGGCCAACACTTCGTCGAACTTGACGCGCCGCCAGGCTGGATGATTACGTGCGTGCAGCGTATCGAGATCGGTGCCGGGCGGCGGCCGGTGCAGGAAGCGCAGGCTGCGCGCCAGGCCGGCCAGTTGCAGGCGCTGGCGCAATTCGTCGGGCAAGGTGTCGGAGAGGTCGCCGGCCTCCAGCGCCGCGCCGATCAGCTTTTGCAGAGTGGCGTTGCCGACGCCTGCGGTCGACGGGTAAACCGGGGTCATTTCCGTCGGCAGCGGCGTATCGTCGCCGACCTTGCGAAAACGCGGATGCACCATCTCGGCGCCGAAGAAGCCGCCGCGCACCTCGCCGAAGGCACGAACCCGCGCCCCTTCGCCGAGGGCGGCCTGCTGGCTGGGGTAGAAGCTGAAGAAGCGCATGACCAGTTCGCCGCTAGCATCCTGCGCGCGAACGACCATCTGCCGGCGTGGGCGGTACTGGACTTCGCAGGAACTGACGACGACCTCGACCTGCACCGGCTCGCTCCACGGCGCCCGGGCGACGGGCGTGATGCGGGTTTCGTCCTCGTAGCGCAGCGGCAGGTGCACCAGCAAATCGGCCTCGCAGTGGAGGCCGATCTTTGCCAGTTTCCTGCGCAGCGCCTCGGGGGCGCGAATCGGGGCAGCGGCCCCGGCCGGGGTCATCCGCCGCCGGTCAGCCGATCAACATCACCGCATCGGCCTCGACCAGCGCACCGCGCGGCAGTTCCTTGACGCCGACGGCGGCGCGGGCCGGGAAAGGCTCGCTGAAGTATTTGTCCATCGTCTCGTTGACCCTGGCGAAGTTGGCAAGGTCGGTCAGGAAGACGTTGAGCTTGACGACATCGGCCAGCGAGCCGCCGGCCGCTTCGGCGACAGCCTTGAGATTTTCGAAGACCCGAACGATTTGCGCGTCGATACCGTCTACCATTTGCATGGAAGCCGGATCGAGGCCGATCTGCCCCGACATGTAGACGGTGTCGCCGACGCGCACGGCTTGCGAATAGGTGCCGATGGCGGCCGGGGCATGGGGGGTGGCGATGACGGTCTTGGCCATGAGGTGCTTTCTGTGTCCGGATTGCAAAACCCTATTCTAGTCTTGGTAGCCCATGAACCCGCGCATCGAATCCCTGGAAAAAATGCTCGGCGGCCCGCGCGACGGCGCCCTGCTCCGCTTCTCGCTCGGCAACGAATACCTGAAGGCCGGCGATCCGGCGCAGGCCGGAAAATGTTTCCAGGAAGCGATCGACCGCGACAGCCGGTATTCGGCGGCGTGGAAGGCGCTTGGCAAGGCGCTGGCGGAAGCCGGCGACGCGGCCGGCGCGCTGGCGGCCTACGAACGCGGCATCGCCGTCGCCGAGGCTAGGGGCGACATCCAGGCCGCGAGGGAGATGAAGGTTTTCGCCAGGCGCCTGCGCAAGGCGCCCGGCGCCGAACGGACGTCCTAGAAGCCGTTCGAGTACTGTATGCCCAGCAGATGCCCGCTGTCGCTGTAGGAGCCGCGAAGGTTGCTGATGCCGGGCGCGCCGGCCGGTGTCACGAACGTCTGGATCTGGTTGATGCTCGGATCCTTGATGTACAGGTAGGCGTAGCCCGCATCGATCCGGCCGTAGACTCCGCCGTTCCACTGACCGCCGAACGAGAACCAGATGCGGTCGTTGTCGGGCACCCGCGCCGTCCGGGTGGCGTCGGAGGTTGGCGTGCGGTCGTAGGCGATGCCGAACTTGATCTTCCAGGCATCGCTGGCCTTGTAGGCGGCGCCCCAGGCAATACGCCACGAGTTGTCGTAATTGATGGACGCGGTTTCGATGCCTGCGACGGAACGAACGTTCAACTTGTCGAGCGTACTCCAACGGGTGAAGGACAGATCGCCCATCGCCTCCCAGCGATCCGAAACCTGCTGCCAGACCGAGAGGATGACGGTATCCGGTAATTTGAGGCTGGCACTGGCCGAAGTCGCAGGCGCCGCACCGAGAGTACGATCACCGTCCAGCGTGTAACTCATCGTCGAGCGATAGGAAACCCCGACGCGCATCGCCGGCGACAGCGTGAACAGCGCCCCGGCATTCCAGCCCCAGGCGCCATCGTCGCCCTTGAGCCTGTAGAGGCCGACGGGCGTCATGTTGGTCATTTCGGCATCGATGGTCTGATAATTCAACCCCAGGCCGAGCGAGACCTTGTCGTTCACCTTCCAGGCCAGCGACGGGTTGTAATTGACCGTCGTGATCTCGGATTTCAGCGCCTGATAGCTGCCGATCCAGTTGTTGTCATATTCGGTGCCCAGCCTGAATGGCGAGGAAATGCCGAGGCCGATGAACCAGTCCGGGGCAATCTGCCAGGAGAAATAGGCGTTGGGCACCGCCGACCAGCCGCCGGCATCGCCGCCGTTGCCGCCTGTTCCCAGCAGACCGCTGGAACCTTCGTCGCTGAACTTGAAGCTCGGCTTGATCCCGGCAACACCGGCCGAGAGCCGGATCCCGGGAAGCTGGGTCATGCCGGCCGGATTGTAAAAAATGGTGCTGGCGTTGTCGGCGACAGCGGCGGATCCGGCGTAGGAAGTGGCAATGCCGCTCGCGTTCTGCTCCCAGAGCTGGAAGCCGGCCGCTGAGGCGGCACCGGAGAATGCAAGCAGAAGCAGCGCCGGCACGGTACGCATGGTCATATTGTTCATTTTCTCACCCGACTTGAACACAGTTTTGCATTTGTCTGATTTTACGTATTTTCCGGCGGAACGGCACGCTTTTTGCCAGTTCCATCGATGGCAACGTAGGTTAGTTGCGCTTCTGTCACCTTGACCTTTACCGGGTTGGCATAGTTCCGCTCGGCATAGACCTCGACATTGACGGTGATCGACGTATTGCCCACATGCACGATGTCGGCGTAAAGGCTGACCACATCGCCAACCGAAATCGCCTGCTTGAACTGGAAGGAATTGACCGAAACCGTCGCCACGCGGCCGCGGGCTCGGCGCATGGCAGGGATCGCCCCGGCCACGTCGACCAGGGCCATGACCCAGCCGCCGAAGACATCACCGTTCTGGTTGAGATCCGACGGCATCGGCACGGTACGCAGGACCGGCTGCTTTTGCGGAAGATTGATGAGGCCGACGCCCATGTTTAGCCCAACTTTGGATAAAACTCGATTTTCGCGGAAAGCGCCAAGTTTTCATATACTGGCGAAAAGACAATCAGGGCAACCCCCACCATGCGTCGCGCAAGCACCCTCCCCAACCCACCGGCCGGCCAGCGCGTGTCGGAAATCCACGTCTGGCCGACGCTGCGCCTGCTCTTCCCGTATCTCTGGGCCTATCGCCTGCGCGTGATGGCTGCGCTCGCCTGCCTGATCGGCGCCAAGGTCGCCAATGTCGGCGTTCCCGTCGTCTTCAAGAACATGATCGACGGCCTTTCGCCAGTCGATCAGGTGTTGGCGCTGCCGGTCCTGCTGCTCATTCTCTACGGCGCCCTCCGGTTTTCAACCGCTCTGTTCACCGAACTTCGCGAATTTCTCTTCGCCCGCGTCACGCAGCGCGCCGTCCGCCAGGTGGCGCTCGAGGTCTTCCGCCATCTGCACGCACTGAGCCTGCGCTTCCATCTCGAGCGGCAGACCGGTGGCGTCTCGCGCGACATCGAGCGCGGCACCCGGTCGATTTCCAGCCTGATCTCCTATACGCTCTACTCGATATTGCCGACCCTCGTCGAGATCGGTCTCGTACTCGGCGTACTCTTCGTCAAGTACGACCTCGGCTTCGTCCTGATCACCGTCGTCTCGCTGGTCACCTACATCGTGTTCACGGTCAAGATCAGCAACTGGCGGATCGATATCCGGCGGACCGTGAACGAGAGTGATTCGGCCGCCAATACCCGGGCGGTCGACAGCCTGCTCAACTACGAAACGGTCAAGTACTTCAACAACGAGACCTACGAGGCCAGGCGCTACGACGAGCAGATGCTCAAATGGGAAGATGCCGCGACCCGCAGCCAGACGACGCTGTCGGCACTCAACCTCGGGCAGCAACTGATCATCGCCCTCGGCGTCACGGCCATGATGTGGCGCGCCGCCAGCGGCGTGGTCGATGGCCGGATGACCATCGGCGACCTCGTTCTGGTCAATGCCTTCCTGATCCAGCTCTACATTCCGCTCAACTTTCTCGGGGTCGTCTATCGCGAGATCCGCCAGGCGCTTGCCGATATCGAGCGTATGTTCAACCTGCTCAAGGAAAATCGCGAGATCGCCGACGCCCCCGATGCCCGCGACCTGCCGGCTGGCGTG
>Ga0116175_1000362_pt1 | contig 32952 bp, 34 predicted proteins | sample AD_UKC125_MetaG_FD_89802 | JGI IMG/M metagenome (GOLD analysis project Ga0116175, IMG submission 89802) | Active sludge microbial communities of municipal wastewater-treating anaerobic digesters from USA - AD_UKC125_MetaG | ecosystem: Engineered > Bioreactor > Anaerobic > Digestate | place: USA... | reverse complement strand
TTTCCGGCACCTATAAATCCTATATTCATTTTTTTCACTCCTTATAATATAGTCTCATTCCCAAAGGATATGAGCTGTATAAATAATAACATAAAAAAGTAAAAAGAAGCAATAAAAAATTATAAATAATTATTTATAATAGCGTCTTTAGAAAAATACTCCTCAACTACCTCATTATCCTAAGATTCCATAACTTATAGTTGAGACTATTATTCCAGCAGTAAATACCCCTGACAAAATTGCAAATAAAGCATTTTTATAGTTTATTTTCAATAAAGTGGCAGCTATACAACCTGTCCATGCACCAGTAGTAGGTATAGGAATAGCTACTAATATAAAAAGACCTACTAAGCTATATTTTTTAATGGTTTTTCTAGTTTTCTTCATAGTTCTACTCTTGACCCAACTGATAAATTTAGAAAACAGAGTAGTATTCTCTAGATAATTCATAACTGGATTTAATATTTTAAGTAGTATAGGTACTATCATCATATTACCCAATATACTAATTACAGTACTATGTATAGGGCTTAATCCTAAAGATATACCTAAAGGAATAGCCCCTCGAAGTTCAGACAAAGGCATAGCTGCTACAATTATAACTAGTATTTCTCTTTTTACTTCTTCCAATAGTTCCCACATAAGCATATCTCCTTTTTTTGCTCTCTTAGATTATATTATATTCTATTCCTTATGTCCAAAGTCCTCTATTGATTTATAAAAATTATTTTCGGATTAGATGGAAATAAGTTAGCAAGTTAGTGCCGGGGGATAGATATTTACCGGGGGTGGATATTTGGGGGGGAAGGTGTTTAGGGAGCTGTCCCTGTTGTCCTATAGAAAATTCATAGATAAATTACGATTTAGTTATATTTTTAATGATAATCGTCCTTTTTGATTCTTTTTAACTGTTTTTGCCCTATTTTCATATCTTGCATTTATATCAAATATCCCCTATACTATAATAGTCATCGGTTACGGGGTGTAGCGCAGTTTGGTAGCGCACGTGGTTTGGGACCATGGGGCCGGGGGTTCAAATCCCTCCACCCCGACCATACTAAAAAGAAGGATTGAAATTTCAATCCTTCTTTTTTTGTTCAAAGTATTTGTCAATGGATTGTAATACTATTGTAATCATATTGATATATTCAAATTGTATAATTATATTATAATCCCATATATTATTGGGGATTTTCTTGTAGAAAGGTGAATATAGTGAAGAAGATATTAGGCCTTACTAGGCGATGTATTCAGGATTTTAATATGATTAAAGATGGAGATAGAATAGGGGTTGGAGTTTCTGGAGGCAAAGATAGCCTAGTCCTATTATATGCTCTAAAATTATATCAAAGTTTTAGTCCAGAAAAGTTTGAATTAGAAGCTTTTACTATAGATTTAGGCTTTGATGGTTTTGATGTAAATACCATTAAAAACTATTGTAAAAGTATAGATATTCCCTTCAATGTAAAATATACCAATATTAAAGATATAGTTTTTGATATTCGCCAAGAAAAAAACCCCTGTTCTCTATGTGCTAATATGCGAAGAGGTGCCCTTCATAATGCTTTAAAGGAGAAGGGTTTTAATAAGCTTGCCTTGGGTCATCACGCTGATGATGCTATTGAAACCCTTTTTTTAAGCATGCTATATGAAGGAAGATTCAAAACCCTCCCTCCCAAATCTTATCTAACTAGAAAAAAAATATACGTTATTAGACCATTTTTATATTTAGATGAAAGGGAAATAGAAAAAGCTGTAGACAAATTTAATATCCCCATAGTAAAAAACCCATGCTATGTGGATAAAAAAACTAAAAGGGAGGAAGTTCACGAATTACTTACAGACATCTACAAGAAAATTCCTGGGGCTAGGGATAGAATCCTAACAGCCATTAAAAATGGAGAAGAATTCAGTTTATGGTTTTAACTTAAAAGAGGTGATGATTATGAAAAGACATTTTAAAAAGCAATTAGCATTTCTATTGATTTTATGTACCATCGTTTCCTGGGCTGCTCCATCCCTTGCTGCTAAATCAGTTAACATGCCCTATGTAATTCATGAAACGGTAGATTCCCAATACCTAGGATCAGGAATCAAGTATGAAAATATAAAGAAGTTTACTTCCAAAGGATGGTGGAACATAAATGTAGTTAGAGTAGATTTAACAGATGAATATGCAGAAATAAAAGGCCTTATGAATAACAAAGGACTGTCCAATACCACTACTGTTACTGATATGGTTAATCAACAAAAAGCAGTAGCAGGAGTTAATGGGGATTTTTTCAATTTTAGTCCTATGCCCCATCCTATGGGAACATTTATTCAAGATGGAGAAGTAATATCTTCCCCTATTGAAAGAGCTTATGCTTTGCCCACATTTTATATAGATAGCAATAATAAAGCAGATATTACTTTCTTCGATAGAAGGATGAATATTACCAATATAAATACGGGAAAGAGCGTACCTATAAGCTTAATCAACAAAGCTGCAGATATGAAGATGGTCACATTATTAAACAAACATTGGGGATATAAATCCTTTGGAAACAAATATAATAAGGACACTGTAGAATTAGTGGTAGTAGACAATATAATCCAAGAGATAAGAATTGGCCAACCTCCTATTGATATACCAAAAGATGGATACATAATCACAGTAAGTGGAGATAGGAAAGAACCTTTACTTGAAAATTTCAATGTAGGAGACGAAGTCAAACTAAATATAGGGACTACACCAAATCTTGAAAATATTAAATTTGCTATTGGAGGAGGTAGTATAATCCTTAAAAATGGTGTACCTACCAATTCCAATATAAATATAAAAGGGGATCATCCTAGGACAGGCATAGGTATTACAGAGGATGGAAAAGAACTTATCATCGCTACTATAGATGGTAGGCACATCTCCTATAAAGGAGTTAGCCAAGAGGTATTTGCCCAAATTTTAAAAGATTTAGGCGCATATAATGCTATCAATCTTGATGGAGGGGGTTCCACTACAATGGCGGTAAAACCTATAGAAGAACAAGTAGCCAAAGTGGTCAATGTACCGTCAGATGGGGGGCAACGTCGAGTACCTAATGGTGTAGGAGTATTCTCCAATGCACCTAAGGGAGAACTTAACTATATAAAAGTAGTTACTGATGATACCAATATGTTCTTGAACACCTCTAGAAGATTTTCCATAAAAGGATATGATCAATACCATAATCCAATTGAAGTAGATCAATCTAATGTTGAATATAGCTTTGAAGGTATTGAAGGAGAAATGGAAGGTAATGTTCTTAAAGCCAATTCCAAAGGGAAGGCCACTGTTACAGCTAATTATAACGGTCTAACAGCTAGTATAGATGTAAAAATATTAGATGAAGTAAAATCCTTCACTCCTGAGTTGGATAAGTTCAACATAACCACCAATAGCCAAAGGAATATTGGTAGTCTATCAGGCATAGATAGGAATGGATTTAAAGCCAAGATATATCCAGAAGATGTGGAATGGTCTGTAAACAACGATATTGGGTATGTAGAAGAAGGCGTATTTTATAGCGGTGAAAAAACAGGCTCTGGTGCCATAACTGGCCGAATCGGTCAAGGAGTAAATAATATATTGGTTTCCGTTGGTGGTAGTGGTGTACTAGTAGAAGGTTTTGAGGATGCAAATAACTTTAAATTCAACTTCTATCCTGAATATGTACAGGGTAGTGTAGGAGTAAATCCCGAATCCAAAGAAGGAAATAATAGTGCAACTATTAGATATGATTTCTCCCAAGGTGATGGAACTAGAGCAGCATATCTAGATTTAACACCAGCTGGCAATAAGGGATTAACCCTTAATGGTGAACCTATTAGATTAGGTCTTTGGGTCAAAGGAGATGGACAAGGTAGTTGGTTAAGAGGAACTATAAGAGACAAAAATGATAAAGAATATACTATAGATTTCATAAAAACATTGGATTCTACCGATTGGCAATATGTAGAAGCTAATATTCCTAAAGTATCCTATCCTATTACGCTAGATAGAATATATGTGGTAGAGACAAATCCTGAAAAGAAACATACTGGTGAAGTATTAATAGATGGATTGACTGCTATATATCCACCAAAATATGATAGTACTGGATTGCCAAAACCGACTAGCTTTAGTGACGATAGAAATGTAAAAAGCGAAAAAACCCAAGATGGATTCTCCTTTATGGTAGCTAAAGCCCAGACTGATATAGATAAGGTAGCTGGATTTAACGCTAGTAGCACTATTAGAAACAAAGCCAATAGCCATGATGTAAATATATTCATGGGAGGAGCTAGTACAGAATTTATCAAAAGCATAAAATCTCAGCTTGTATTAAATACAGGTATAAATTATATGAAAAGGGAATTTAAGAATGTGTTATTTATCGACGCTAATAGCTCTAAAGGAGGCATAAGGCCTACAAATCCACAGCAATGGGTATGGTTAAAAAACGATTTAGCTAATACTGAAAAGGATCATATAGTGCTAATACTCAACACTCCTATATTTGGCGATGGTGGATTTAAGGATAAATTAGAAGCTCAACTACTCCACGACGTGTTAGTTGAAACTGGAGAAACTGGAAAGAGCATATGGGTTATCCATGGTGGCAATAGCACCAAAGTTGAAGTAAAAGATGGAGTTAGATATATACAATATGATAATAGAACTGGCAAAAATGTTGACGAAATAAAGAATATGAAAGCAATAGAGTTTATAGTAAATGACAAAGATATAACTTATCAAATAAATCCAATGTTTGGAAAATAAATTATATAGATAAAAGCCTGGATACGAAACATCCAGGCTTTTATCAATTATATAATATTATACCTACAGTTAATATGGTAAGTATGATGGCAAAAAAAGTATAAAAATATCTTCTCCTCATAAAAAAACCTCCCTTCAGCTGTTAATATTATAGACAACTGAAAGGAGTATTATTCTTATGTATTATCGATCTTGGATAGCCAATTCCCATATATCCATCCAGTATCCTTATTACCATCTACTTGAACCTTATAGAAATAAAATCCACTATTCAATACTGGTCCCTCTAATATGGTCATAGAAGTGCCTTTTTTGATCCTTCCTATTTCCTTACCTGCTGGTTTATTTAATAATAGTAAAAGATTGTTCCCATCTACTACTACTTTATCCCCTGGGCTATAGGTTAATATATCTCCTTTATGATGTACTTTAGGTGTAGGGATTTTTTTGCCTTTCTTAGGAACTCCTTTCTTAGATATGTATTTCCTATCAATAGGGGTAATCTTTTGACCATATTCTTTTAATGCTACCTGATATATTTTATCCTGATAGGTTTTATTATAGTTTACATTAGGATTGTTCCTCTCCAATAGACCATTGTAAGCCCATAGGGCAAAGTACCAATGTTCTAGTATATTAGGATCCATATTTCCAATTTGTGGCATCTTTTCATTAGCCCATTTCCATTTTTCCAACAAATGATCTGCTCCAGATTCGATATTATATAAAGGATCGTTTTTAAGTTTAGCCAAATCATACTTTTTGTTTCTTCCACTTACTTGCATTATACCAATATTACCACCTCTACTAACTTTAGGCTTACCATCACTATTAAACTGTGCCAGGCTAGATTCCACACTGGCAATGGATTTTAGTATAACACTTGGTATCCCTCTTTTAGTGGCTATCTCCTCTACAAGGGCCTCCATTTCTTTTCTAGAAAGATTCTCATTGGCACTAATTGCTACACTAGTAAATCCAAATACCAAAACACAGAAAAGTAGAATAGAGGCGCTTTTCTTTTTCATCTTCTTACCTCCTACCAACTTACATAGCCTTGTTTAAACTGCTGATACATCATATCTGCTATGCCTAACCCACTATCCTTTTTAGATATTTCATTGGATATCTCTTCAATATACATATCCTCAAATATTTGAGTTCCTAGACTTTTTTCTACAAGCCCACTCTCTGGTACTGTCTTTTTCATCTCTTTAAACATCATAGATAAGAATAGAGCTTCAAATTCTCTACATGCTTCCATTAAAGCTTCATCCCTGTCTATTTTTTCCATCTTTGCATGTAATATATGATGGTTTTCTAGTTCGCCAGTTAGTATACTATTATTTACTATTTGCATCTAGGTCACTCCCTTACCTTTTCAGATTATTTATCAGTTGTAGCATCTCATCAGCTGTTTGTATAGTCTTAGAATTTATCTCATATGCTCTCTGGGCAGTAATCATCTTTACCATTTCATCTACTACTTGAACATTTGATGCTTCTAAATATCCTTGTACTATTCTTCCCTGCATTTCATCAGGATCCATAGGAATTTCCTCCCCTGAGGCTGTAGTAGCACTATATAGGTTTAGTCCTTCACTTTGAAGGCCTTCTGGATTAACAAACTTGACTAATCCAATCCTACCTAGATCCACTATGTCCCCATACTCATCTAAGGCTGTAATATAGCCTAAATCATCTATAGTTATATCTGTAAGGCCTGAGTCTATGATTATTTCATCTTCATCCTCTGATAATACTATGTAGCCCTCAGAGGTAACCAACATGCCTTCGTCCCCTTCTACACTTAATTTAAAGCTTCCATCTCTAGTGTATCTAATATCTCCATTGGGTAATTCTACTACAAAAAAACCGTCCCCATCAATAGCCAAATCCAAAGTACCATTAGTTTCAATAAAACTACCATTTATAAAATCCTTTTTGGTGGCTGTAGGCATAACCCCATGGCCCACTTCTAAATTTACTGGTCTACCCTCTTCATCTAATATATTATTCCTCTTTAAATTAGCATAAAACAAATCTTTAAATTCAGCCCTTGATGTTTTATAGGATGTAGTGTTTACATTGGATAGATTATTGGAAATAGTATCTATATTAAACTGTTGTGCCTTCATACCTGTAGCGGCAGTCCATAATGCTCTCATAATTTCTTCCTCCTATACTCTTCCTATTTCATTTGAAGATTTCTCTAACATCTCATCTTGTGCCCTAATGGCCCTTTGTCCAGCTTCGAATTCCCTTAAAAGAGTAATCATCTCTACCATTTCATCTATAGCATTGACATTAGAACCTTCTAGGAAACCTTGAAGTAGTCTCCCTTCAAAGGGGATTTCTTCTGCTGGTATCTCTTCACCGTTTTCATCTAATGCCATTCTATATCGATTATCTCCTATTTTTCTTAAAAATTCCTTGTTTTCTATATCCACTATATCAATATTACCTACTATATTGCCATCTACTCTAACTATCCCATTTCCGTCTATTTCTACCTCTTCTCCGTCGATGGTTATTGGACCTCCAGTTCCTAAAACCATCTCCCCTCCTAAAGTAGTAAGATACCCTTCTTCATTTACTACGAAGGAACCGTCTCTAGTATAGTAGGTATAGCCATCTTCTCCTTGAATTTTAAAAAATCCTTCTCCTACCAGAGCCAAATCAAAGGTTCCCCCTGTTTCCATTAATTCCCCTGGAGAGTAGTCGGTAAATACTTTTTTAAATTTAACCCCTGCACTCATAGTCCCTATAACATGAGATGGAGGATAATATACTATTCCTTCCAATAGAGCCTCCATATCTCCAGCTCCTTGAACTGGATTTCCTACACCGTCAGTTATATAGTTTTCATAATCCGTCTTGTATTCCCCTTGATCATCTATGTAGTAAGTCCTTAGATATCCTTCATCATCAATAATAAACTGAATCTCCTTTACATAGCTATCCTCACCATAAGGGGTCCTAACTACGAAATATCCATTCTGAGTCCTTGCCCTATATACTTCACCATCTTGCTCATACTCTATTTCATTTGGGCCAGTAATCCTAACTCTAGGATTTGTATCATTTATCCTAGATAACAGTTTTTCTGGGAAAGTTTCCATCAAGGATAAATCTTTCTTATATCCTGTGGTATTTACATTGGCTAAATTATTTGCTAAAACATCTAATCTCTTTTGATTAGTAGCTAACGATGTAGCACTAATATATAGCCCTCGGTTCATCTAAAATCCCCTTTCTAAGCTAATAATTTCCTCATTGTATATTATCGTCACATAAAATATATACTTTAGTAGTTATTTGTACCTATAGAATCAGAATTTATTAAGTCATTTTCCATCATATCCACCCAGTCCAATGCTTTCCCCGTACCTATGGCTACAGAACCAATAGGATTATCTGCAATATGAACCTCTATCCCGGTCTTTGAGGTTATCAGCTTGTCCATACCATATAGTAAAGCTCCTCCACCAGTCATTAGTATTCCCTTATCCCCTATATCTGCTGCTAATTCAGGAGGTGTCCTTTCCAATACTGAGTGGATAGTTTCTGTTATTTGATATAAAGGTTCTTCCATAGCTTCTAACATTTCATCTGAAGATATTTTTATATTTTTGGGCAAACCTGTAAGTAAATTTCTACCCCTTACCTCCATGGTTACATCCTGCTCTCGGGGAAATGCTGTTCCTATATTAATCTTTAAATCCTCTGCCGATCTTTCTCCTATCATCATATTATATTTCTTCCTTATATAGCGTACTATAGCTTCATCACAGTCATCTCCTGCAATTTTAATAGACCTAGAAAGAACTATACCCCCTAAGGATATCACTGCTACATCCGTAGTACCTCCTCCTATATCTACAATCATATTACCATTAGGTGCTGTTATATCAATTCCTGCACCAATGGCAGCCGCAATAGGTTCTTCTATAAGGAAGGTTTTCCTAGCACCAGCATGCATACTAGCTTCTAATACCGCTCTTTTTTCTACCTCAGTTATTCCACTAGGAACACATATGATTACTCTAGGCTTAAAGAGGCTCCTCCCAATAGCTTTAGTAAAAAAATATTTTAGCATCTTCTCAGTTATCTGATAATCAGAAATTACCCCATCCTTCATTGGTCTCATAGCTACTATATTTCCTGGGGTTCGCCCTAACATCTTCCTCGCTTCTTCTCCTACTGCTAAAAACTTACCACTAGATTGATCTATAGCAACTACAGAAGGTTCATTCAATATTATACCTTTATCCTTTGCATATACTAATATACTTGCAGTTCCCAAATCTATACCCAAATCGGTTCTAAAAAAAGCCATATTCGTTTTTCCCCCTTTATCATCTACTATATAATAATATATCACAACATAAATATATTTCTATAAAAAACCAAAATTTCCTTCCCTTATATACAAATTTTTTCAAAAAGACTAAAAGGTCCCTAAGGGTTTCCCCTTAAGAACCTATTTAATCGTTTACAGCTTTGTATTTTAATTTAGTCGCTTTACCGCCTCTAATGTGCCTTTCCGCTTTGTTTTTTTCTAAAACCTGCTTTACCATTGATGCTATAAGAGGGTTTATCTTTGGAAGCCTTTCTGTAACATCTTTATGAACAGTGCTCTTGGATACTCCAAAAACACTTGCTGCTTGGCGGACGGTAGCCTTTTCGCTTATTATGTACTTTGCAATTTCTAATGCCCTTTCTTCTATATAATCTTTCACTTATTATTAACCCCCTTTAACTTATTTTGGGTTTTTCATCTTTGTAAATACTTATGCATATTAACTTTCTATTAGAACAAATAATACTATTGTAATTGGCTAAATGCTGGTGATGCTTTCATCGGATCTATATTTATACCATCTTTTATTACTTCAAAATGTATATGGGGTTCCATCATCATTTCAATAGATGCAGTCTTTCCAACTTTTGATATTATTTCTCCTCTACCTATCTTCTGGCCTTCTTTTACCATATCCTTAGTGGATAAATTAGCGTATTTGGTCATAAGATCTTCTCCATGATCCATTATGATTACTATTCCCCAAAGCTCGTCTTCATATACCTCCATTATGGTACCTGATAAAGCTGCTCTAACTTCACTACCTTCTTGAGCAAATATATCTATACCCTTATGACTGGTCCATTCTTCTAAGGTATGGGAATAGATTAGGCTATTACTAGTAAAAGCTGTACCTAGTTTCCCATCTACTGGTGGTAACATATATTCATCCTCTAATGGTTCTGGCTCCTCATCTGCTACATATTCTAAATCCTCTTCTTTGTCCTTATTTTCCTCTTCTATTTCTTCAGTTTGTCCTATAGTTTCAGTATGTCTTTTCCTTAAATATTCTTCGTGTATTATATCCTCCATTTGGGCTATTTCCATAGAAGGTTCAGTACTCCCCTCATCTACTATTAAAAAATCCTCCCCCTTAGATAGCTCATCCTTTTTATCTTCTTGGATATTACCCTTGGTGACTATTGTTGCAGTTATAGCTACAATACACACACAAATAAATAAAATAATATAAAATCCATCTTTCTCTAACATTCTTTTTAACCTATTTTTCATTCCCTCACCTCCAATAGATATTATTTCCACAAATAACTATTTAATACATGGAAAAATAAAAAAATAGAATTTTTTGCACAAAAAATTCCTGACCTTAAATAGCCAGGATCCTGTGGGACAGTAGAGTTAGTTCTCTATATCCCACTAATCTTTTTCAGTTGTGCTATGGAAATCATCCATTATAAACTCTTTAATTTCCACTCCAGTATAATAATGTTTTAAAATCTTTTCATAGTCACTACCTTTTTTTGCCATTCCATTGGCTCCCCATTGACTCATGCCTACTCCATGACCATAACCAATAGTCTCTATATCCACTATATTGGTCTTGGGATTATAGGTTATGGTGAAATTGGTTGAGTTTAATTCAAATAAATCCCGTATTTCCCTTCCATTGACTACCGTGCCATCTATAGCTATTTTTTTTATCCTTCCCGATTGAGTTTTCTCTACCAGTTTTATCTTCTCCCCTAAATTTTCTTTGGTAATATTAGAACCAGGATATTTCATGAGTAATTTTTTTACAAACTCATCTCCTGTTAATGTTACCAAGGTTTTAAACTTAGGAGCTTCTTCTTCATAGGGACTTGGTACGGATTTTAAATAGGGCCTATCTACTTGAAATACATTTAGTGCATCTTCTGTCATCCCTCCACTAGTAGAATGATATAGTGGTTCTATTAATTCCCCATCGTAGTATAGAACTTGCCCTTCTGTAGATTTTACCGCTTCTTCAATTTTAGGCCAATATTTTTCTTCCCAATCCTTCGCATGCATGGACTTTAGCTCCTCTAAAGTTAAAAAAGCTTGACAATGGATGCCTGTACAAATAGGAGCTTCTATATGATCAGGATGCCCATCGGGAAAATTTAAACTTCTACTTAAAGCATAGGTTCTACTGGCAATAGCCTGAGCCTTTAAAGCTTCTATATGGAACTCTGCTGGCATCTCAGCTGCCACTACTCCTTTAACATATTCCTCTAAATCTATAGTCTGAACCTTATCATTTCTAGTATCATATATTTTTATATATCCATCAAATATCAAATTACTAATTCCTTCTCCTGTTTTCCCTTGTTGGTCCTCTCGTGTCCTCCTTTCAGTTTTTAAAGAATCTATATTGAATTTATCGCCTATAGGAACAAATTTAAAAGTTTTTACTATGATAGTTGGCAATATTATGGTAATTATTAAAACTATCACAGTATATATAGCAAATTTTTTCATCTCTTCCCCCTCTTTAACTTCAGTATAAAATATAATATGCTAGTAGGGATAGAATTATAACAATAAAAAAGAGAGCCTATTAGCCCTCTTTCTGTCTAATCTATATTTACCTTTTATGTACGACCACGAAACAGTCGCTACAATCCAATAAAATTCTACATTGCAAATTATCTAAACCCTATATATTCTTGCACCTAATTTGCTAAATTTTTCTTCTATATTATCATAACCCCTATCTATATGATATACATCTCCTATTTCTGTCGCCCCATCGGCAACTAAACCGGCTAATACCAAAGCTGCTCCCGCTCTTAGATCTGTTGCTTTGACTGGAGCTCCCATAAGACTATCTACTCCTTGTATAATAGCAGATCTACCATCTATCTTAATATCTGCACCCATCCTTTTCAATTCATCTACATGCATAAAACGGTTTTCAAATACAGTTTCTATTACCACACTTGTCCCTTCACAGATGCTCATCAATGCCATAAATTGAGCTTGCATATCCGTTGGAAAACCTGGATAAGGCAATGTTTTTATATCTGTAGCTTTTAAATTTTCAGTTCCTATTACTCTTATTTTATCTCCATTTTCATATACTTCACAGCCTACTTCTCTAAGCTTTGCAATTACTGGCTTTATATGACTAGAGATTACATTTTCAACAACCACATCCCCTTTAGTTATAGCACCAGCTACCATAAAAGTTCCTGCCTCTATTCTATCGGGAATAATAGAATGGGTAGCTCCTCCTAATTCCTTTACCCCTTTGATCTTAATAGTACTAGTACCAGCACCTTTTATATCTCCACCTAATTTATTTAAAAAATTAGATAAGTCCACTATTTCCGGTTCCATAGCAGCATTATCTATTATAGTTTCCCCTTCAGCCATAACTGCTGCCATCATTATATTTTCCGTAGCCCCTACGCTAGGGAAGTCTAAATAAATTCTTGCTCCTACCAATTTATCAGCATAGGCTCCAATATTTCCATGATCCACATCAATCTCTGCTCCTAAAGCTCTAAACCCTTTTAAATGTAAATCTATAGGCCTAGTACCAATGGCGCACCCTCCTGGTAAAGAAGTTTTAGTCTTACCTACCCGGGTCAATAATGGTCCCATTACTAAAAAAGAAGCTCTCATCTTACTCATAAGCTCATAGGGTGTTTCATAATTATCTATATTTTTTGAATTAATCTTGATAACTCCTCTATCTAAAAATTCTACCTTTGCTCCTAAGGAGGTTAAAACCTCACATATTACCTCTACATCTTTAAGCTTAGGTACATCTTCTAAGATTATATCCTCAGTCCCCAATAAAGATGCAGCCAAAATTGGCAGTGCAGAGTTTTTAGCACCACTTACCCTTACATTTCCCTTTAATGGAGGACTTTTTTCCACCATTATCTTATCCAAATAAATCCCCTCCTACTTCTAATAACCAATAGTAATAATAGGTGTTCCTATCCAAATATAGCTTTTATTTTCATATTCATTATATCTGATGACTATGTTTAAATTCATCTTCTCCCTGCCTGTATATATATACTGTTCTATATATGGAGTAAAAATAGAAAAGCTTAATACCTGTTGATCCCTATACTTCTCTATTACCTTTCCCCTATATTCCCTTGCCCCTTTGAGAACCATCTTTTCCTTTTCATCTAATCTCATATCATCCTCAAAAATCCCAGCTATACAGGTAGTAATATTTACAGGTTTATTATAGTTTTGAAATATTTTTTCTACCTTTTCTATTATATCATTAATTTCAACAAATTGCTCCCTTTTTATCAAATTTATAAATAAAGAAGTCTCTGCGATATCCTCGTCTTCGTAGGAGGACAATGTAAAGGTTATTAAATCCCCTTCCTCATCATACCCTTGTACTATTAATTGATTAAATCCTTCTTCTTCTACCACTTCCTCCCAATAGTGCCTCTTTACATTCATATCTCCTTCTATCTTTTTGATCTCCAATTCCCTAGTAATCTTATCTCCAATAACTTCTAAATCTTCTAGCTGTTTAAATTCATCCATAATAACGCCACCTATATCCACATTTTCTTCTACAAAATCAGCTCCTAAATCCTCTAAAATACCCACTAACAAATCCCTTTCTTCTACATCATCCTGAGATATACCACATATTGGAATAGATAAAAAGATAATAATTCCTAATAGTAATAGATATTTTAAATTTTTCATACCCTTCCCTCCTAATTTAATGACTCTAATTGTTCTTCATATTAAGGAAGGGCATTTTGATAAAAATGTAAAGGGGGACAAAACACTCTTATCATAAAAAAATACCCTTTCCTTATGGTAAAAGTATTGCCAAGAAAGGGTACTTTTTATACCTTATTGGTTAAATTTTTCATCGTCAAATTTTTTAAGATTTGCCACTTCTAACCTATTTAACGCTCGCTTTAAGGCTAGTTCAGCTCTAGCTATATCTAAACCTTCTGGTCTTTCCTTTAAACGTTTTTCTGCTCTTAGCTTTGCTTCTTCTGCCCTTTTAACATCTATTTCTTCAGGCCATTCAGCAGCATCGGTAATAATGGTGGTTTCATCCTTAGTTACACTTATATATCCATCTACAGCTGCTGCAATCCTTTCTTTATCATCTTTAAGTATCCTAATCTTCCCAATGGCTAAAGGTGTAACAATAGGTGCTCTGTTTTTTAATACAGCCAAATCTCCTTCTACTCCACGGACTATTACTCTATCGACTTCTTCTGAGAAAAATTCCCTATCAGGAGTAACTATTTTTAACATAAAACCCATGAATTATCCCTCCATCTTCTTAGCTTTTTCCAATGCTTCATCTATGGTTCCTACCATGAAGAAAGCTTGTTCAGGGACATTATCATGATTTCCTTCTAATATCTCTTTAAAACCTCTTACTGTTTCTTTAATGGGTACATATTTTCCTTCCATTCCTGTAAACTGTTCTGCTACAGAAAATGGTTGAGATAGGAATCTTTGAATTTTTCTTGCTCTAGAAACTGTCAACTTATCTTCATCTGAAAGTTCATCTATTCCTAATATAGCTATTATATCCTGTAGGTCTTTATATCTTTGTAGTACCTCTTGCACACCTCTAGCCACTTCATAATGCTCCTTACCCACTACCTCTGGGTCTAAAATTCTCGAAGTTGAATCCAATGGATCCACTGCTGGATATATACCTAGTTCAGCTATTTGTCTTGATAATACTGTAGTAGCATCTAAGTGAGCAAAAGTAGTAGCTGGTGCTGGGTCTGTCAAGTCGTCAGCAGGTACATATACAGCTTGCACCGAAGTTATAGAGCCTTTCTTTGTAGAGGTTATCCTCTCTTGAAGGGCACCCATTTCTGTTGCCAATGTAGGTTGATACCCTACTGCTGAAGGCATCCTACCTAAAAGAGCTGAAACTTCTGAACCAGCTTGGGTAAATCTAAATATATTGTCAATGAATAATAATACGTCTTGACCTTCCACATCTCTAAAGTACTCTGCCATAGTAAGTCCTGTAAGTCCTACTCTCATCCTTGCTCCTGGTGGCTCATTCATTTGACCAAATACTAGTGCAGTCTTATCTATAACTCCTGATTCAATCATCTCATAGTAAAGGTCATTTCCTTCTCTTGTACGCTCTCCTACTCCTGCAAATACAGAAATACCGCCATGTTGAATTGCTATATTGTTTATAAGCTCCATTATTAAAACGGTTTTGCCTACTCCCGCGCCACCAAACAAACCTATCTTTCCACCTTTTGAATAGGGTGCAATTAAGTCTACTACTTTAATACCTGTTTCAAATATTTCCCTTGAAGTTTCTTGTTCTTCAAAAGATGGTGCTGGTCTATGAATAGGAGATGTTTGTTTTACCTCTACTTCTCCTTTTTCATCTATAGGCTCACCTAATACATTAAATAGTCTGCCTAAAGTTTCATTCCCAACAGGCACTGTTATAGGTTCTCCTGTGTCTACTGCTTCCATACCTCTTATAAGGCCATCGGTAGAGCCCATGGAGACACATCTAACAGTATCATCACCAATATGCTGTGCTACTTCCACTACCAATCTTTCTCCATGATTATCTATTTCAATAGCATCTAATAGCTCTGGCAAATTGCCTTCACTAAACCGAATATCTACTACGGGGCCAATTATCTGAACTATTTTTCCTATGTTCTTTTCCATATCCCCACTCCTTTCCCTATTACTTAAGAGCTTCCGCGCCTGAAACTATTTCTGAAATTTCTGCGGTTATAGCAGCTTGACGAGCCCTATTGTAACTTAATTGCAGCTCTTCTATCATCTCTTCTGCATTATCCGTAGCCGATTCCATAGCTGTTCGTCTAGCTCCTTGTTGACTACTAGATGATTCTATCAATGCCCCATATATTACAGATTCTATATATTTTGGAATCAAATAGTCTAATACTTCCTCTGGAGAAGGTTCAAACTCAATTACAGTTCCTTTTTGACTAACGCCTTCTCTTATATCTTCACTAGGAAGCAATTTCAATTTTTTAACTTGTTGTGAAATGGTAGTAATAAATTCAGTATAAACTATGTATACCTCATCTATTTCTTTCTTTTCAAACATATCCATTACCATTTCTCCTATATCTTTAGCATGGGAAAAATTAGGTTCTTCTGTCATCCCTATAAATTCCCCTGCTATATTGTATCCTCTTCTTTTAAAATATTCCCTACCTTTTAATCCAACTGTTATTAAATAAGTATTGTCCTTTTTATCTCTAATATCTTCTTCTGCTTTTCTAATCACATTAGAGTTAAAACCTCCTGCTAAACCTCTATCAGCAGTTATAACTATATATAGGGAGTTTTCCACATCTCTTGTATCTAGATAAGGATGGCCAAGGCTCCCTGTCTCATTTAAAACCTGTTTTATATTATCATATATTGTATTGTAATAAGGTCTAGACTTTGCCATTTTTTCCCTTGCTTTCCTAAGTTTTGCTGAGGAAACCAATTCCATAGCCTTAGTTATCTGTTTAGTATTGGATATTCCTCGTATTCGTCTCTTAATATCCCGTGTTGATTCAGCCAATTAATCCACCCCCAATTCTAGGGAATATTAAATACTCTTTTTAAATTCTTCAATAGCTTCTATTATCTTCTGTTCTGTCTCTTCTGTTAAATCCTTGGTTTCCTTTATAGATTCAACTATTTCAGGATAGTTATTATCTACAAAGTTTAAAAATTCTCTCTCAAATTGGCTAATCTCATCTACTGGTATATCCGTTAAATATTTGTTTAGTGCTACATATAGTATTACAACTTGATGTTCAACACTTACTGGCTTATATTGAGGCTGCTTTAATATTTCCATTATTCTTTCCCCTTGAGCAAGCCTCTCCCTAGTGTCTTTATCCAATTCTGAACCAAATTGAGCAAAAGCTGCCAAATCCCTATATTGGGCTAATTCCAATTTTAAACTTCCTGCTACTTTCTTCATAGCCTTAATTTGAGCAGCGCCTCCAACCCTAGATACAGAAAGTCCAGTATTTATAGCTGGTCTTTGTCCAGCAAAGAATAAGTCAGTCTCTAAGAATATTTGACCGTCAGTTATAGATATAACGTTAGTTGGAATATATGCTGAAATATCTCCTGCTAAGGTTTCTATAATGGGAAGGGCTGTAATACTTCCTCCTCCATATTTTTCATCTAATTTTGCTGACCTTTCCAACAGCCTTGAATGAAGGTAGAACACATCTCCTGGGAAAGCTTCCCTTCCAGGTGGCCTTCTTAATAATAAGGACATAGCCCTATAGGCTATAGCATGTTTAGACAAATCGTCATAAACAATAAGTACATCTTTTCCATTATCCATAAACTCTTCCCCCATGCTAACTCCAGCATAAGGTGCAATATATTGTAATGGTGCTAATTCACTAGCTGTAGCGGAAACTACAATAGTGTAATCCATAGCACCTTCTTTTTCAAATACATCTACTATTTGTGCTACTGTAGATTGTTTTTGTCCAATGGCTACATATATACATATAACATCTTGGCCTTTTTGATTTATTATGGTATCCACTGCTATAGCAGTCTTGCCTGTCTGTCTATCTCCAATTATAAGTTCCCTTTGCCCTCGGCCTATAGGGAACATGGAGTCAATGGCTTTTATTCCAGTCTGTAAAGGTTGATCTACTGATTTTCTAGTAATAACCCCTGGGGCTATTCTCTCAATAGGTCTAAATTTTGTGGCATTTATAGGTCCTTTACCGTCTATAGGTTGACCTAAAGCATTTACTACTCTACCTATCATTACATCCCCAACGGGAACTTCTACTATTCTATCAGTTTTTTTAACTGTATCTCCTTCTTTTATACCTTTATCTGAACCTAATAGCACACAACCCACATTATCCTCTTCGAGGTTTAGTGCCATTCCATATACTTCTCCAGGGAATTCAATTAACTCTCCAGCCATACACCCTTCTAATCCATGAACTCTTGCAATACCGTCTCCTACTTGGATAACAGTACCTACATCTACCATATCAAGCTTTTTTTCATATCTTTTTATCTGTTCTTTTATAACGGAACTAATTTCTTCTGGTCTTAACGCCATTTTATCACCCCAGCTTTCCTATAATGATACGTTCTTTATAGTTTTTCTCATGGATTCCAGTTGTCCTTTTACGGTTCCATCTATGATTTTATTTTCTATTCTTAGTAGTACTCCTCCTATTATATCCTTATCTACTATATTTCTTAAGTTTATTCTTTTATCCATTTTGTTGCCAAGTACTATTTCTAATCTATCTTGTACCTTTTTATCCATAGGTACTGCTGTTATAGCAGTGACTTCTAAAATATTTTCATGTTCATTAAACAACTTTTTAAACTCATTAGCTATACTCATTAAATAGCTTTCACGTCTTTTATCTATTATGACATATAAAAAGTTTATCATCTCTTGACATACCATTTTCCCAAATACATTTGATACAAAATCCTTTTTTTCATCCTTTGAAATCTTTGGATGGGATAATATATCTTGAATTTGTGGTTCCATATCCAATGTATGGACTATAGCCTCCAAATCCTTCTTAAATTCATCCAATTTATTTAATTCCAAACCAGCTTCAAATAGAGCATAGGCATATCTATTACTTATTAATTTTGCCATTCTTTTGTACCTACCTCATCTACAAATTTGTTTATTAAATCCTGTTGCTTTGCCATGTCTATATTTTGTTCTACTATTTTTGATGCAATTAAAACCGCCATTTCTCCTGCCTGCATCTGTACATCTAGCATAGCCTTTTCCTTTTCTACTTGTATTTCCCTTCTTGCCTTTTCTATTATATTGTTTGCTTCTTCTTTAGCTTCAAGGATTATATCTTCCCTTACTTCTTCTCCACGCTTTCTGCCTTGTTCTACTATGCCTTGAGATTCCTTCTTGGCTTCTTGAATTCTATTTTCGTATTGTTCCTTCAAGGCCAAAGCTTCTTCTTTAGAGGTTTTAGCTTCGTCAATATTTTTTTGAATATTATCTTGTCTATCTCTTAAGGCTTTTGAAACTGGTTTGTATAGTAGTTTTCTAAGTCCAAATAGCAATACTAAAAATGCTAATAGGGTCAAGATCATGGACATGAAATCTGGTATGACGTTTACATTTATATCCATTATGAAACCTCCTTTTCATAAGGCCCTTCTTAATTTAGGAGCCCTGAGGGCCCCTGGATGTGATTATAGTCCTAAGTTTACATATGCTGTTAATAGTGGTCTAACAAATAGTAGTATTATAGCAATTATTAAACTATATATACCAGTTGTCTCAGCTACTGCTTGACCTAGAAGCATAGTTCTAGTAATTTCTCCTGCTGCCTCTGGTTGTCTACCTACTGCCTCAGCACCTTTTCCTGCTGCATGACCTTGACCAATACCAGGCCCTAAACCTGCTATCATTGCAATACCTGCACCTAATGCTGAACATCCTAAAATAAAAGCTTCACTAGTTATACCTTGTAACATTTGTTTTCCTCCTCCCAAATTTTAAAAAGTTAGTCTAAATTGCCACCTATAAATACCATGGTTAGCATGGTAAATATAAAGCTTTGTAATACTCCTGAAAACAAATCAAAATAAGCATGAAATGGTGGCGCAATTAACGGCGCCAAAAATCCTACAGCACTATAAAACAATGTCATAATCAATCCCCCTGCCAATATATTTCCAAATAGACGGAAGGACAGGGACACTGGGTTAGCCAACTCTCCTATAACATTAAGGGGAGTTAAAAGAGCTATAGGTTCGGTGAACCCCTTTAAATACCCTACAAAACCATTGTTTTTCAAACCATAGTACTGTGTCAATGTAAAGGTGATCAATGCCAATGTAAGGGTTACACTATAATCTGATGTAGGCGGTGTAAGACCTATTAAACCAATTAGATTGGCAAACAACAAAAATGTCATGAGAGTAAATATATAAGGTCCAAACCTTATGTGTTTCTCTCCCATAGTATCACCAATTAGATTGTTTATCATCTCTACATACATCTCAATCACATTTAAGAAATTTGAAGGTTTTTCGTCAACGCTTGCCTGTTTCACTTTTCGATTTACAACTGCAGCAAATATTAATAGTGCGATAACTATGATCCAAACATTTACAATAGTTTCCGGTATTATAAAAGATTTACCAAACATATTTACTGTAAATTCTATTGTCAAATTCTCATCAACCTCCTTTCCAAAATCTCTAATTAATAGTATAACAAATTTCTCAAAGGTGATTAAGGATTATTGAAATTTATCTTTAAAATAATCAATAATTGCAAAGGATGTGATTACCATCTTTACCATAAGAAGCCCTGTAGCTACCGTAAGAAAGCTTAGATAATCGGCTAAAGCTCCTATGATTAATACTATAGCATATATGAAATATCTTATAAAATACTGACGTACTGAATAACCATAGGCCCTTGAAGGTTTCATAGTTACCGCCTTTTCAGCGGATTTTTCCATTAGTTTAAATGTTAGTATGCTAATAGAAGTTCCAAATATGTATCCTAGTATATAGGGTTTTGGCTCTTTAATTCCTATAAGCATTATGCCGATAATTATAAGGCCTAATACGGCAGTTCTTTTAATTATTATAGTTACTATATTTTCATCACCAAACATGCTGTCACTTCCCATAGCATTACTTTTTATCGATAAATTTAAACAAATTTAAAAAACCAGCCCCAGCTCCTATTACTATGAATGTTAATGTAAAAATCATTTCTGTCTTTAGTTTTTTATCCAATAATCCACCTAAATATACCCCTAATAATATAGGAGTTATAATGGATAAACCTATTTGAGTTATAAGAGCTAAATTTTTGTATATATTTTTGTTTTTCTTTTTGTTCAAACTAAACACTCCTATAATACAAACATTAAAGGAAAAGTTAATACATCTGAAAATATTGCAATATAATATATAATATACATAAAAACCTAAAATATTGCAAATGTTTTATTCAAAAAAAGTAAGGTTTATAGGTATAAATCTTTATTATTGCTATCATCTAACAATATAATATATTTTTTTCTTCTAAAAAATGAGACTACCAATTGAAATTGGCAGCCTCATTTTTTAGTATTTAATTGTTAAACTTCCTGTTTTTTTAATTCTTCTAAATCTAGAGGCTTTCCTATGATTTTAAGTATAGCATAAAGTAGTACTAATCCTATTAATAATATTATCACAGGATTTAATAATGTAAGTCCTGCTATTAAATAGCATATTATTGAAACCCCCGCTACTAACATACCATAAGGCATTTGTGTCTTAACATGATCCATATGGTCAGATCCTGCTCCCATAGATGCCATAATGGTAGTATCGGAAATGGGAGATACGTGGTCTCCTAATATGGCACCACTTAAAACTGTACTTATAGTTATAATAGACATTACTGGATCTGCTCCAGTTTGTATATAACTTTCCACCAAAGGTATAGCCAATGGAGTTACTATAGCCATAGTACCCCAAGCAGTACCTGTGGCAATGGAAATAAGGCCAGATATTATAAATACTATTACAGGTAAAATAGAAACTGGTATTTTCCCTGATACAGCTCCAACTAAGAAATCAGCAGTTCCTACATCTTGAGTTACACTTCCAATAGACCAAGCCAATACTAATATGGTACAAGCTATAAGCATGGATTTAGCTCCTTCTAACCAAGTATCAAATGCTTCCCCAACTGTAAATACCTTTTGGGCTATACCCATAATCATAGCCACCATACTTGCAATTAAGGACCCCCATAATAAGGCTTTGAAAGAATCTCCATTACTAAAAGCTTCTCTAAAACCAACAGCCCCTCCTGCATCAAGATAACCAGTATACCAAATCCCTAAAAATACTACTACCACCAGTGTAACTATTGGAACTACAGCACTTGAAATTTTTAAATCAACATCCTCTTTAACCTCCATACGTGCTATTTCATCGCCACTCATCGGGGTAGAACCATCAGCGACTAATTTTCCTGTAAGTCTAGCTCTTTTTTCTGCTTCATACATTGGCCCAAATTCTCTTTGTGTCAATATGGTCATTAGAACCATCAATAATGCAAATATACAATAATACATATAGGGAATGGTTTTTAAATAAGTGCTATATCCATTTATTTCCACTCCCATGTTCCTATATGTATCCGCTATTACTGATATCATATAACCAACCCAAGTGGAAACTACTGCAATACCAGTAATGGGAGCAGCAGTTGAGTCTATAATATAGGATAGTTTTTCCTTTGAAACATTATGTTTGTCTGTTATAGGACTCATGGTAGGCCCAACTATCAAAGAATTAGCATAATCATCAAAAAACACAAATATACCTAATATCCAAGTAAACAATTGAGCAGATTTTGGATTTTTAACTTTCTTTCCTAAACTTTCTGCAATAGCTAAAGTTCCCCCCATTTTGTTTATTAAACCAATCATTCCACCAATAGCTAATAAAAATATAATGACACTAGCTGAATCTGGATCCCCAAGGGAGCCAACTATATATTCATCCATAGATCTTAATAATCCAAAAAAGGGATTCCATCCATTTAGCATTGTACTACCAAGAAATATTCCAATAAATAAGGATAATAGTACTTGTTCTGTTACAAAAGCCAATACAATAGCAACTAATGGTGGTAATATAGATATCCAACCAAAATCTACTTGATTTCCCTCTGCAAATACTGGAATAGATAAGAATAATGTAAATAGTAACAATAATACTAAAAATGTCCTTCTTTGCTTTTTCATTTCATTAAACTCCTTTCTAAAATTAGCTAAGTACAGGCTAACATATAATACATATTTTAAAGGGATTTTACACATTTTTCACCTCCTTGTTCATATTTTATTCGTAGAACTTAGTTTTTTGTTATCGTTTTCCTAATATTCTGACAATTCCCTTTAGATAGCACCTATCCAAAAACTAGATGCTATTTAGTTTATTATTATACTTCCATATATTTTAAATCTTCTGGTATTATCAATTGGGCTTCTGTGGCTTCTTGTACTTGTTCTACTGTGTATTCTGGATTTATCTCCTTAAGTACTAATCCTCCTTCAGTAACTTCCATAACTCCCATTTCAGTTATTATCATATCCACTACTTTTACAGCAGTTAATGGTAAATTGCATTTTTTAAGTATCTTGTGGTTCCCTTTTACCGTATGTTCCATGGCAATAATTACCTTTTTGGCTCCTACTACCAAGTCCATGGCTCCTCCCATTCCTGGTACCATCTTCCCTGGTATCATCCAATTAGCTAAATTTCCTTCTTCGTCCACCTGTAAGGCTCCTAATACTGTTATATCTACATGACCACCCCGGATTATTCCAAAGGATGTGGCTGAGTCGAAAAATGCTCCTCCTGGTAATATGGTTACATATTGTCCTCCTGCATTTACTATATCCTTATCTTCCTTTCCTTCTTCTGGTGCTGGGCCTAAGCCTATGAAGCCATTTTCCGATTGGAATAAAACCTCCATCCCTTCAGGTACATAATTAGCTACTGCTGTAGGTAAACCAATGCCTAGGTTTACCACATCTCCATCTTTCAATTCCTGAGCAACCCTTTTAGCTATAAATTGTTTCATTTGGTTTCTATCCATTACTGGTCACCTCCAACCACTATATAATCCACAAACAATCCAGGAGTGACTACATGATTTGGATCTAAATCTCCTACTTCCACTAGATTTTCTGCTTCTACTATTACCCTATCAGCTGCTGTTGCCATTAAGGTGTTGAAATTCCTCGTGGCTCCTCTATAGGCTATATTTCCAGCTTTATCCACTTTATGACCAAGAATTAGTGCTACATCTGCTCTTAAAGGCAGTTCAAGTAAATAGGTCTTACCATTTACTTCTATCTTCTCCTTACCTTCTTCTACTACTGTTCCCAATCCAGTTGGGGTTAGAAAACCTCCTAATCCTGCCCCACCTGCCCTAACCTGTTCTGCTAATGTTCCCTGAGGTACTAATTGTACTTCCATTTCCCCTGAATTCATTTGATTACCTGTTTCCCTATTGGTTCCAATATGGGAAGCTATAAGTTTTTTAATCTGTTTGTTTACTACCAATTTTCCTACACCAAAATCTTCAAATCCAGAATCGTTGCAGATTAATGTTAAGTTTTTTACCCCTTTCTCTACTAATGCATCTACTAATTTGTGAGGGGTGCCACATCCTAGAAATCCGCCAACCATGATGGTCATACCATCTTCAATATAATTGATAGCTTCTTCAATACTTACAAGTTTTGCCACAAAATCACCTCCGAATTTCTAAATCCAGTTAAGTAATCTATTACCAATTATGGTTATTCGTTATAATATTATCAAAATTCTACTAATTTATCAATGAGTAATTTGTTTCAATTAAATTAATTTTTCCTCATCCTATTTGTGGAACATAGAGAACAGTCCCTGATGTCCCACTATCTTTTGACAATTATGGATATGCCTTGGCCTCCACCTATACATAGAGTTGCTAATCCAGTTTTTGCATCTCTTTTATCCATTTCATAAAGCAATGTAACCAATATTCTAGCTCCTGATGCTCCAATAGGATGGCCTAAAGCTATGGCCCCTCCATTTACATTAAGCTTTTCATCATCAAATTTCAATTCTTTTGATACTGCTAAAGATTGTGCTGCAAAGGCTTCGTTCCCCTCTATTAAATCTAAATCTTCTACAGTCAACCTAGCTTTTTCTAAAGCCTTCTTAGTAGCAGGTATTGGTCCTGTACCCATTATGCTTGGATCTACTCCTGCTGACGCATAAGCTTTAATAGTTGCTAAAGGCTTTAATCCTAATTCTTCCGCCTTTTCTTTAGCCATTAAAACTAAAGCAGCTGCTCCATCATTTATACCTGATGCGTTTCCTGCTGTTACCGTGCCACCTTTTTTAAATGCAGGTCTTAGTTTAGCTAATCCTTCTATGGTAGAGCCAAATCTTGGATGCTCATCTGTATCTACTACTAGTGGATCACCTTTTCTTTGAGGTACTTCCACTGGAACTATTTCATCTTTAAATCTTCCGCTTTTTATAGCTTCTTCAGCTCTTTGTTGACTTCTTAATGCGAATTTATCTTGTTCTTCTCTAGTCAAATTATATTTTTCTGCTAAATTCTCTGCAGTAATTCCCATATGATAGTCATTAAATATATCCCAAAGTCCATCTTTTATCATATAGTCCTCTAATACTCCATCTCCCATCCTTTGCCCCCATCTAGCTTTTTTTAATAAATATGGGGCTTGAGACATATTTTCCGTACCCCCAGCTAAAATTATATCTCCTTCTCCAACCATAATAGATTGGGCAGCTAATGTTACAGATTTAAGACCAGAACCACATACCTTATTTACAGTATAAGAAGGCACTTCTACTGGAATTCCTGAGTAAATAGAAATCTGTCTTGCTACATTTTGGCCTAGTCCAGCTTGTAGTACATTACCAAATATAACTTCATCTACCATATCTGGTTTAATATTTGCTCTTTTCATAGCTTCCTTGGCAACTATAGTCCCTAAACTTACTGCTGATACATCTTTAAAGCTTCCACCAAAGGTACCAATAGGCGTTCTAACTGCCGATACAATAACAACTTCCCTCATGCTTAAATACCTCCCCTTTTTATTTCAAATAATCCATACTCTTCCTCAAATAATTATAGTTGCAATATCCATGCCATCTCCATGTTTCTAAATTTTATATCTATTGTAACTATTGCAAATACTTGCTTTAAGAAATCATTTCCTTTCCTATATAACTATTTTGAATTTTCAAATACAAAAAAAGTGTAGAAATATTTCTACACAAATATTTGTTAAATATTTAAGTAATCTTAACTATGCCATGTTTATAGTGCTTTATAATGATAAAATAACAGCTTTGAATTGTAGCTAAAAAGATACATTATGTGTAAAACTGTATCTTTTTAGCTACAACTATATATCCAATCCATATTTATTTATCTTTTTATATAATGCAGTACGATGTATACCTAGTTTTTCAGCTGCTAAAGTCTTATTCCCTTTGGTTTTAGATAGAGCTTTGATGATTGCTTCCTTTTCAACTTCAGCTACTACTTCTCTTAATAGAGATATTTCATTAAACTTCTCCATCTCCCCTTCTATATTCATGAATATTCTCTCAGGTAGATGCTTAGGCAATATAGTACTTCCTGAAGATAGGTTAATCCCTCTTTCCAATACATTTCTTAGCTCTCTTACATTGCCAGGCCAATGATACTGTTTTAAAATGTTTAAAGTCTCTGGAGAAAGTTTTTTCTTTTGGGTATCCAACTCTTTTGCTAAATATTCTAGTAAATTTTCAGCAATTAATGGGATATCATCTTTTCTATCCCTTAAAGGTGGTATGTCCAAAGTTATTACATTTAATCTATAGTATAGATCTTCTCTAAATTTTCCAATTTTTACAGCTTCTTCAATATCTTCATTAGTGGCAGCTATTATTCTAACATCTAAAAGGATTTTTTCAGTACCCCCTACCCGTTCAAACTCCTTTTCTTCCAATACCCGCAATAGTTTAGCTTGCATTTCCAATGGCATATTGCCTATTTCATCTAAGAATATGGTACCTCCATTAGCTAATTCAAATTTCCCCGGTTTCCCACTTTTTTTAGCACCAGTAAAAGCTCCTCCCTCATATCCAAATAATTCCGATTCTAGTAGTTCCTTAGGTATAGCTGCACAATTTATAGCCATGAAAGATTCAGCTCTTCTATAGCTCGCCTTGTGTATAGCCTGAGCAAACATCTCTTTTCCTGTGCCTGATTCTCCCAATATCAATACGGTAGAATTAGATTCAGCAGCTTTTCTAGCTAGCTTTTTTAAATATTCCATCTTAGGATCTTGTGTTATTATGCTATCAAAGGAATATTTTTTATCCTGAAGTCTTTCCAATTCTCCCTTGTATTCTTTAACCTTATTCTCCAGTTTAATTAATTCCTTTGCCATCTCCCTAATATCGCTGGCATCTTTAAATAATACAGCTCCAACAGCTCCAATTATTCGTCCATTACGAATAATTGGAATTCTATTGGCTATCATATCATGTCCATGTATTCTCTGAATATCTTTTATCTCTTTTCTACCAGTTTTAACTACTATATGCAATCGAGTATTTTCTATAACATCTTCCACAGGTTTACCTACAGCATCTTTTTCCCTTATACCAAATAATTTTTCATAGTTCCATTTAACAATCTTTCCCTCAGCATCTACTAATGTAAATCCTTCATATGCATGTTCCAGCAGATCCTCTATCATGTCTAAAGTCATTTTCTCTTGCATCAATTGGCTATGGGAATCCTTAATATCCGTTATATCTCGTATTGTAAATATATGATTCAATACTTTTTCATATTCTATATAAGGAATGTGTCTTAATAATAAATGGTTTCCATTTAATTTAAATTCTTGTTCTCTTTTCTTCTCATCTAGAATAAAGGAATCCCTTAATTTTTCATCCTTAATAAAATTGGGAAAGGGATTAGACTTAAGTTCTTCTTTGGCTATTCCCAACATTCTTAGAAAGGCAGTATTAGTATATACTTTATTATGCATATCAACAATAAGTATGCCATCTTCTATAGAGTCTAACAAAAATTCTAGCAAAGCTTCATCTTCAATATTAAATTCCATGGAATCCCTCCTAAACTGTAGAACCTCCATGTTTTAAGATTATATCAACAATCCTCTCTGATGCTTTACCATCTCCATAGGGATTTACTGCGTTGGCCATTTTATAGTATTCTTCTTCATTTGATAATAAAATATCCAATTCCCTATATATATTATCATATTGAGTACCTACTAGTTTTGCAGTACCTGCTTCTATTCCCTCAGGCCTTTCTGTTTCTTCTCTTACTACAAGTACTGGCTTCCCTAGACTAGGAGCTTCTTCTTGAAGGCCACCTGAATCTGTAATCACCAAATAAGATCTAGCCATTAAATTGGTAAAAGGTTCATAGTCTAAAGGATCTATTATATGTACCCTTTCTTGATTATCAAATATCCTATAAGCTATATCTCTAACCTTAGGATTTAAATGAATGGGAAATACCAATTCCACATCAGGATATTTGTTGACTATATCTTTTACAGCAGAAAATATATTTTCCATAGGCTTTCCAATGTTTTCCCTCCTATGGGAAGTTAAAAGTATTACCCTTTTGTTTTTATAATCTATATTATTTAAACTCGAATATTTAAACTCATAATTTTCTTTAACTACATAGTTGAGAGCATCTATAACGGTATTTCCTGTTATAAATATCCTATCATCAGGATAACCTTCCCTTAGTAGATTTTGTCTATTATTTTCTGTAGGAGCAAAATGAAAATTGGTAAGAACCCCTGTAAGTCTTCTATTGGCTTCTTCTGGATAAGGTGAATATAGATTCCCTGACCTAAGCCCTGCTTCCACATGTCCTACTTTTACTTTTTGATAAAAAGCTGCTAATGCTCCTGCAAATACAGTAGTGGTATCCCCTTGAACTAGCAATACATCAGGCTTTGTTTCTATTATTACCTTTTCTAATCCTTCCAATGCTCTAGTGGTTATTTCCGTTAAAGTTTGTCCTGGTTTAAATATATTTAAATCATAATCTGGTTCTATATTAAATATATTTAACACTTGATCTAACATTTCTCTGTGTTGAGCTGTTATACATATTATATTTTCAATTCCTTCGCTCTTTTCCATGGTTTTTATAATGGGAGCCATCTTAATACCTTCTGGTCTTGTCCCAAATACAGTCAAGATTTTTATGTTATTCATCCTTTTCCTCCTTTTTAGAACCATAAAGTCCCATCTTTCCTGCTAGTAATATGGTTATGATAAATATTATTATGGATATGGTAACAGCTCTCTTGCTATTTATCTTAGCTATTAACACTGCACATAATCCAAATATAGCACTAATAAAATACAATATTAGGACAGTTTTCTTTTGAGAATATCCCATTTGTAACAATCTATGATGGAGATGGCCTTTGTCTGCTTCTGCTATGGATTTGCCATTTAATAATCTTCTAAATATGGCAAAGGTAGTGTCAAATATAGGGACTCCTAGAATTATAATTGGAACTACTACTGCAATGGTAGCTACAGATTTCATAACCCCTTCTATAGATAAGCTTGCCAACATAAATCCTAAAAATAATGCCCCTGTATCTCCCATAAATATACTAGCTGGATTAAAATTATAAGGTAAAAACCCTAAACATGCCCCAGCTATTATGGAAGAGATTATCATTACCGGTACATAATTAAACTTCCCAGCTACAAACAAAAAGGATAAACTAGCTATCATAGCTACCCCTGCAGCTAATCCATCTAATCCATCTATTAAATTTAATGTATTGGTAATTCCTACTACCCAAAATATGGTTATGGGTATGGAAAAGATGCCTAATTGTATTAGCTTAGTAGTCTTAGTAAATGGATTTGTTATTGCATCTATTTTAACATCTCCTATAATTAATACAATAGCTGCTACTATTTGAAAGACAAGTTTCATTCTAGGGCTTATATCCTTTATATCATCTATTATTCCTGAAATACATATAATACTTCCTCCTATAAGAATGGAGATAAGGCTTTTATCTATGGGAAGAAATATTAATGAAGTGATAATAATTGATATATATATAGCTAAGCCCCCCATCAAAGGCATAGGCTTTTTATGTACTCTTCTCTCATCTTTTGGAACATCCATGGCTCCAAGTTTTACTGCTATCTTTTTGACTACTGGAGTCATAGATAATGATAAAGCTAGTGATATGATAAATGGCATAAAAATGTACTCCATTCTATTTCGCTCCTTTTATAGTATTCTTATAAAATTTTATATTAGAATAATAAATAAGTCAATTATTATGAATACTTTAATTAAAATAGAGCGACCTATAAAGTCGCCCTAATCTATTTAGTTCCAAATAGCCTGTCTCCTGCATCCCCCAAACCTGGAACTATATAAGCATCTTCATTTAATTTTTCATCTATGCTTGCTACATATATATCCACATCAGGATGGGCTTTTTGTACTGCATCTATTCCCTCTGGTGCTGCAATTAAACAGACTAATTTTATGGAATTGGAACCCTTTTTCTTTAAAAAATCTATAGCTGCAGTTGCAGAACCTCCTGTAGCCAACATTGGATCTAATACTATTAGTTCTCTTTCTTCAATATCGTAAGGTAATTTACAATAGTACTCTACTGGTTTTAAAGTCTCTGGATCCCTGTACAATCCTACATGGCCAACTTTAGCAGCAGGAAGTAAGTTTAACATACCATCTACCATACCTAAACCTGCCCTTAATATGGGAACTAACCCCAATTTCTTTCCTGAGATAATTTGAGCTTTAGTAGTAGTAATTGGTGTTTCTACTTCTATCTCCTCTAAAGGCAAATCCCTAGTAACTTCATATGCCATAAGCATAGATACTTCTTTCACCAATTCTCTAAATTCCTTAGATCCTGTATTCTTGTCCCTAATAAATGTAAGTTTATGCTTGATTAGTGGATGATCTAAAACTATAACTTTCCCCATGTATAAGACTCCTTTCCTATTAGAACTATGGGATATACCCAAAGTTTATTCTATTTCCATTGTTTTTACGTCCTGTGTGATTATATCATAAATTAAGCTTCTATATTAGAAATTTTATTTATTCTTCTTTCATGCCTTCCCCCTTGAAATTCTGCTTTTAACCATGCAGATACTATTTCAATAGCTAAGTCTTTCCCTATAACCCTTCCACCTAATGCTAAAACATTTGCATCATTGTGTTCCCTACTCATTCTTGCTGAATAGGTATCACTACATAAAGCACATCTAATTCCTGCTACTTTGTTACATGTAATAGATATTCCTATTCCAGTACCACATATGGCTATGCCTCTATCTACTTCTCCTGATATTACGCCTTTAGATAATTTAAGTCCATAATCAGGATAATCTACTGAATCTAAAGAATTGGTGCCATAATCTATATACTCGATATTCTCTTGTTCTAGATACTCCTTTATATATTCCTTTAGTTCATAACCACCATGATCACTACCTATGCCTATTTTCATCAAGAAATCCTCCTTTTTCTATTATTTCTTCCAATGCCCTTTTAATCTCTTCTTTTGTATGCCTATATACATCTATTCCTTGACCAAAGGGATCTAATACATCTTCTTCTACACCATAGGCATACTCCTTTAAGGTAAACACTTTTCCCTTTAAAAAAGAGTATTTTGAAAGCAGCGTTTCCTTATGAGATTTAGCCATAGTAAGTATCAAATCAGACTCTTCTAACAAATCCCTGTGGATCATATTAGCTCTATGATTGCTTATATCTATACCTTCTTCTTTTAATACCTGTAATGCTTCTTTGGATACCCTTTGACCATCAAATGCAAAGACTCCTGCAGATTTTACTACTAAATCTAAATCTTTTTTTTCAGCCATATCTTTTAACAAAGCTTGAGCCATAGGGCTTCTACAGGTATTACCAGTACAAACAAAAAGTATATTCAATTTCCTCTCTCCTTATACTTTTATAATATTACCTCCAGCAGCTTTTTTCATCCTATTCATAATAGCCATACCTATATCTTTAAAATCTATTCCCTCTGCTAGAATTATATCTACATCTTTTTCATCAAACATCCTCAAGGTACTAAAAAGATTTTGAGCTATTTCTTCCTTGTTTTCTCTACTTCCTAAAGATAATATAATACCTTCTTTGTATTTAGCTTTAGTTTCCTCTGTAGCCATAATCCCAACCTTTTTCCCCATATGAATATATCTATTAGCATATTCTTCTATTGCTTGTACCATATTATCTACTGAACCTACAAATAAATACATTTCACCCTTTGGTGCATAGTGTTTGTATTTTTGCCCTGGAGATTTAGGCACTATATCCTTATCATCTTTTATTAAGCTTAAATCTTCCTCTACATAAGGAAGGTGTTCCCTCAATTCTTCTAAGGTTACACCACCAGGCCTTAGTATTAATGGTTTGTCTCCAGATAAATCCAAGACTGTGGATTCCACCCCTATGCCTGTTTTTCCCCCATCTATTATCATATGGATTTTCCCATTTAAATCCTCTATTACATGGCTCGCCAATGTGGGACTAGGTTTCCCAGAGGTATTAGCACTAGGAGCTGCTATAGGTACATCACTAGCTTGAATTAAAGCTAAAGCTATAGGATGATTAGGCATCCTTATGGCTACTGTATCCAATCCTGCAGTTATACAATTAGGAACTAAGCTACTTCTTTTAAACAATAAAGTCAATGGCCCTGGCCAAAAGCTCTCCATAAGCCTTTGAGCTTCCTTTGATATGGATTTTACTAGAGGATATACTTGCTCCTTATCTGCTACATGAAGAATTAAGGGATTATCCTGAGGACGCCCCTTAGCTAAAAATATCTTTTTAACTGCTTCTTCGTTTAATCCATCGGCTCCTAATCCATATACCGTTTCCGTTGGAAAAGCTACTAATCCGCCAGATTTGATTATATTTGCTCCTTTAGCTATCAAGTTTTTTTCTGGATTTTGTTTACTTACCTTAATTATAGTCGTTTTTATTTTTCCCATATTTTACCCTTCTTATCTACTATTATTTCCTCTTTACTATTATACATTATTTTAGCCATTATTAAAAAAATATTTATATAAACTAATCTCAAACTAGAAAAATAAATATTATAAACAGTGATTATACCATATATAATTTATTGGTTCCCTGTTCTTTAAACGTTATACTATT
>Ga0116175_1000361_pt1 | contig 33022 bp, 30 predicted proteins | sample AD_UKC125_MetaG_FD_89802 | JGI IMG/M metagenome (GOLD analysis project Ga0116175, IMG submission 89802) | Active sludge microbial communities of municipal wastewater-treating anaerobic digesters from USA - AD_UKC125_MetaG | ecosystem: Engineered > Bioreactor > Anaerobic > Digestate | place: USA... | reverse complement strand
CGCCTCATTCAACGACACCCCGCCCACACACACAGCCGAGTAGAACGACTCCCGAACCTCGAAACTCTTAGTCACGCAACACCTCCTCGGTAGGGCGTTGCTTAGACCGTGTGAGCCGAACGGGCGTGAGGGCACGAAAGTGCTCAAAATAGAGGTCCACCCACCCATTGATCCCCTGCAGGGCAACACGGCGGTTGGTGAAGTGCATGACGCCGTGGTTCTCAAGTCGCCATTGCACTGCTGCTGCCTGTTGAGCCTTCCTGCGCTTATGACTGTTGTATGCCGCCGAAGCACCCAGTGAACCCAGCATCCACATCGGCGATCCGAAGGCGATTAGCACACTCCCAGGTTCGACATAGTCTGCGCCGGAGTAGACATGCAACTCAGCATGCACGGTTCCATACCCGACTTCCCCAGGGGCCAACCGGATCCCGATGGACTGCTGGGCAGGATCTCCACCGCGGCGTAGATGGTCGGCCAGTTGAGAGGCCAGCACAATGTCCCGGTCGGATTCCGTGAGCTTCGCCGGCTTGCCGTCGCGGACACGGGCGACCGCTTGCCCGACCGGAGTGGCACAGGATGGGCAGAAAGCGTCGAGAACCAGGGCGCCACACTGCCAGCAGGTCTCCCTGTGCGAAGTCATAATCTCCCCGTTCCCAGTTGCCACACGACTTAAACGACCAATCTCAGCAGTACTCTCCCAGCGCCTCCCACGTGAGCCGGTACACGGTTCCCACGGGTTCAATATCTTGATCCCGCTGGAAGCTCCGGACGGCGTATTCGGTGTGGGTCCCAAACCAGCCGTCCACAGCAATCGGAACCGTCCGACTGCGGCCCTGATACCCGAGATCAGCAAGAATCGCCTGCACATTGGCAACCGCTTGCCGCTCGTCGCTTCCGGCCGGCGGGGGGCTCGAACTGGCGCCGAGGGCGTATTCGAACGGGTATGCCCCTCCACTGCACGGATCCAGGTCAGCGGCGGACAGGTCCGGCGGCCGCGGCGTTGCAGTGCGTTTCGGCGCGGCGGGCCTGGATGCAGACTGGGCCGTGCTCTTCCTCGGCGAGGGTGACGTGCGTGATCGCGAGGGCGAAACGGGCTCACTCGTGGCGACGGTGGGCCCACTGGTTGCGACAGTGGACTGACTCGCAGAGGCCACGACCCCACTGGCCGCCACCTCGACCGATTCGGACATGCCCCGGATCAATCCGAACCCGACACCCAACACCAGGATCACAGCCACGCCGGAGAGGACCAGGGGCCAGCGCCTGGCGGGTTCACCAGTGGTGGAGGTCGCATGCTCATCAACCGCCGGCAGCTGATCGACGGGGGTGCCGCACTGGAAGCAGAACCGCTCGTCGCTGCTGGTCTTGCTACCGCAGACCCGGCACTTGGACCCTGACAAAACTTCCCCCTGACGAAACACACGGAACACTTCCTGACACGAGACTACGCCGTCATCGCTGACGTTGACCGGGCCGATACAGTGAGGCTGAAGTTTCCAGTGAGCGAATGGATGGGGGACCCGCCGTGGCCAATCCGAATCTGCGTTGGGACGGCCAGTCCTGGTACCGCTGGACCGGCTCCGAATGGGTACAGGACCCATCTCTGCCGCCACCCTCGGCCGAGAGTCCTCCAAGCCCGGAAACACCGGTGTCCCCGATGACGGTTTCCGAGGGGCCTGCCCCCCGCGATAGCACCGGTCGGGGCAAGGGCGTCTTCATCGCCGTGGGTGTGATGGCTGCTGTTGCTGCCGCGGGAGGGGCTTTCGTCCTAACGCAGGGAGGGGACCAGAAGGCCACGGTGGATCCAACCATGCCCCCGACCACGCAGTCAGCTCCTGAGTCAACGGCACCGGTCGCACAGGTGGTTCTGGTGAGCGCGTCGGATGTGTCTGATGGCTTCCTCGAGGAGAGTGCTGCCGAGGGTGACTCTCCAGTGATCCCCTCAGAGAAGGTCGCCAAGACTGTAAGCGGGGACGAGCCCGGACTGTACGGCGGATTCGTCGGGGAGTCACCGTGCGACATCGAGGAACTGCGTGAGGGGATCGCCGAATCAGGCGCCGCAGAACAGTGGCAACAGGCGGTCGATAGCCCTGCAAAGACCTACCTGAGCGATAGGACCCCCGCCCTCCTCGTATACGACATTCACGTTTCCCGCGCGATCCCGTCGGGGGACCAGGTCCAGTGGGAGTCGGCTGTCCTACAGGCAGGCACCCCTGTCCTTGTGGACGACACCGGTCTGCCCGTCGTGAGTTGCACCACCGGCACTCCCCTGGACGAGCCATCCGCGCCGTTCGACAGACCGTCGCTTGCGGATGACGCAGCCCCCTGGGAAGGCTTCCGGAAGAGCCGCGTCACAACTGTGACGCCCGCGAACGGAACCCTCGCCCAGTTGGATCTGATGAACCTGGGCGATCCGATAAACACCGATGCCTTGTTCATCCGCCCCATCGGCACCCAAGGTGAAGAGGACTCCCAGCCAGAGGGGACCCCCACGCTCGGAACTCCCCAGCCCTGAGTCACCCACAGCAACAGCGACTCAGTAGGCGATCTCGGTACCCTTACGCGCTCTCGGAACGATGTAGCGGGCAGCGCAGGAGTCGGCTCTGCGCCAGCACCAGCGCAGGGCAGCTTCGGAGGAAGCGAAGCGCCGTGGCACTAACGCCACCCACATGTCTGTGCCCGGGCAGTTCTCCGGGCGGGAGGTGGCAATGTCCTCCCAACGCACTGTGATGGCTCCGAGTTCCTGGTCGAGGCGAGCATTACTGGCCAGAATGCTGGACGCCGTGAGATCCCAGGATCCTTGATCGAGACCCTCGCACCCACTGGCCACCTGTGGGACCCAGGCGCCGTTCAGTGAGTCCCGCATCGAACTACCTTCATCACGACGCTGCTCAAGCACGCCGCTCGCCTGGTCTTCTGGCATCGCTAGCGCAGCTCGCCAGTCCGCAGCGACGGCCTGCGCGTCCGGAACCCCCTTGGTGACCAACTGCATGTTCACGGAGTCTCCATTGCCCGCGGTGCCCTCCAAGGACCCGTCAGTCCCCACCTGCAGTTGCAGACTCTCCTGGGACCAACCGTCCGGTCTCGAGATCCAGGAGCCAGGCTCCAAGGTCAGGCTGCTGTTGTCGACCTCGCCCTTCACATTCCACGAGCCGACCACCCCCGATGGGGTGCGAACCCGGAACACACCCGTCGCATCGCCGTCGGCCACGTCCAACGACAAGGCCACGCCAGATGCATCCATGTCACCGCTCCAGGTGCCTGACTCCAAAGTGACGGGCTGCGCGACTTGTTGCTCGTTCCCCTGCGCGGCAGCGGAGTCCTGCGCCGGAACGTTCGAGCTCGAGTCAGGAAAGACGAAAACTGCGCCCACCCCGACCGCGATGACGGCCGCGAGGCCACCGATCACAATGACAGACCGCCGCCCGTCACGCCCGGCCGACGGCGGCGGTGAGGGTACGGCCGGTTCAGCTGGTGTCACATCGACGAATGTGTGTCCGCAGCCCTGGCAGTGGGGTTCCTTCCCCGTCCGCCGGGCTCCGCAGACCGGGCATTGCTGGTCAGCCATTCGCGACGAGCCCGGCCTGCATGAGGAACCACTTGATGGGGTCGAGGCACCGGTAGGAAGGCGTCCCGTGTTTGGCGACCCGGCCGATGACCGGCGCCAGCCCCAGGGACGAAAGCGCGAAGAAGCGTACTGGAACCTGAGGGTTCTCGTAAGCTCGCGCCCTCTCCACCAACTGAGGCTGGTCGAGATAGCGACTGCACAGAGTCCGCAGTTCCTGATCCAGCAGGTCCGCGTCATACGGGTCCCACTGCTTGCGCTGCAGGCTTGCATCGTGGTGAACGCGCAGTCCTTTGCCTGCCAGTGCCGCGTGCAGCGGGGATTCCCGCTTGGATGCTGCCTTGAGGACGTAATCGAACTTCGAGATGGTCACGGCGACCGGTGGTCGCTTAGCCGTATCACCGACGACGGCCCGCGATAGAGACTCAAGGTTGCCCCACACAGCTGCTGGCTGGAAGTCAGCCCCTTGACCGAATATCTCGTCGCCCAGCACGTTCCGGACGGCCGGCGACGTGCTCGAATCGACCAGCAGGATCAAACCGTCAGCGTGCGCCAGAAAGCGGAAGTGAGCGCGGTCCATTCCCGCGTTCTGCAAATCCTCACCGGCGACGTCGCGAAGAACGAGAACATGATCGCGACTGCGGCCTGGCTCCTGGATGCGCAGGAGGATCGGCTCCCTCTGCACGGCGTCCGACCCAGGCAGTTCCGGCATGGTCGAGTCATACAAGGGCGCGGACGGATCGAGGTCGCCGAAACGCTCCATGAACGAGCGTTGGGACTCCGGCGAGTAATGAGTGACGGTCAACCCGTTCAGCCGACCCCAGCGAAGTAGTAGATTGGCTGCCATCCCCACGAACACCGTCTTGCCGGAGGCGCGCGTGCCTGCCATGGCCAAGCACGTGGTCGTGACCTCGTTCCAGCCCACCGGTAGGGGTTGGTTGCACGACGTCACCCAGCAATGAGGCACGAGCGCCACGTCGTGATCCGTACAGAGCACTGTCTTGTCCCCAGCAGGGCGACTGGTCGCCGCCGAACACACACTGCCGTCCGGTTTGTTCTTCACCGGACACGCGACCACAGTGTGCCCCCCCGGCAGCGCGGCGAAACAATACGGACACCTGCGCACACTCAACTGAGCCATCAGCGGCTCTCCCTTCTCCGCATCAATCCAGACCGCAGTCGGTCAGCGCTCCATTGCGCGGCCGCCGCGCGCACCTTGTCGCCTGACTGCACACGCAGGACCAGCACAGGCTGCCCCGCTGAGTGGCATGCTGTGACCTTGTCCTGCATGTCCTGGGTGAGTCCGGCCGCATCCTCGCTCACGGGCAGCACGAAGCCCACGTTTCCCCGCAGCCCCATCACCGGGTGTGGCGCGTCCGTGACCACAACTGTGAAGTCATCGTCTCGCTCGGCCAACGCCGCTTCGGGCACTCGCGCCCCGCTGGAAAAAAGCTCAGGCGGCTGCAGGTGGAATCGGTCAACACCGGGCGCAGGATGGGCATCTTGAAGCCAGCGACTGCCCTCCGCCGGCGCACCGTAGGTCAGCAACTCCGGCTCCAGGTCACCCATGACCTCGCAGCACCCGTCAGCGATCCCATGCAGGAGGGACGGCAGCACGTGCTGCAGATAGACCCACGCCATGGAGGCCGATCGGTCGATAAGACACACCGCGGAGGTCCGCACCGACTCCTGCGGAACCCACTGATGTCCCCCATCGTCAGCGACCACAGCACGCGATCCCACCAAACTCGAAAGCTCGGCGTCACCGCCGGCATCGATATCCATCTGCAGGATCGGAGTGGAAGCATCCCCCAGCAGGTGGATGTCGGTGACATCGAGGGTCTGCCCCGTGCCGCCGATCACCCGAACCTCGACGATCACCGAACCAGTCAATGGCGACTGTCCACGACCCTGGAGGATGATCTCCTGCGAGGATCCCGGCCTGGCATCGATCGCGAACCGACCACGCCCCATGTCGCGCACGACCATGGCGACCGGCTCCGCCGTCGCGATTTCGCAACCTTGCGCAGCCGACCCGCGCATGGTGAGCACGAGGCGTTCGATCGATCCGAGAGCCACCCGCTGACCGGGTTGCAGGCTAGCCACGAACCCCCCCGACCGCTGGCCCGCGCGCAGACCGTCGCACGTGCTCGCTGAGATCATCCAAGGCAACCTGAATACCCGGCGAGACGCCGAACCGTTGACGCTGGATGATGCCGAGATACTGACCGGTGAGTTCGGCATCCCGGGGCTTCAACGCTTCCACAGCCATCCAGTAGCCGACTGGGAACGTCTTGCCGTCGCGAGAAGCAGAAGTCTTGAGCAGCGGGCTGATGACGCTGACATCGAGCTGATCTGTCCACGATTGAAGGAATTGACCGAGCAAATCCAACGAGGCGATCGGCTCCCACCAGTCCCCGCCGTCAGCGTACTGAAGCGCATTGATCACATGCCTGGGCTGCAGTGGTGGTGGACTGCCCGAGGCGTGGTGCCCGGTTGCGACCACTGCCACGGAGCGGAGCAGGCGGTTCAGGACACCGGGCATCACCGAAGGATCAGAGATGACCCGCAGCTCCTCTGACCCCAAAGCGCACCAGTTCCGCAACCAGTCGAATGCATGCTGCGGACCGTCACCGAGCGCCAGGTGCATGTTGAGCACTACCTGATCTGATCCAGTGAGACGGGCCTCTTCACGTGAGGTTCCAGTGCCGAGCATCCAGCCACCTGGCACTGCTGCCATGCCCGCCAAATCAGCATCGAAAAAGCGGAACCACAGTGCCTGCAAGTGAGTGATGTCGGACGGTGGTTCGTGGCGCAGTCGCTGCGTGCCCGCGACCGAATCGCTGTTGTACATCACCACTCGGATGTGGTCATGTGTGACCACCTCACCCACGAGCGAGGTCAGGTCGCGGTACTGCTCCGGCAGCGCCTCCGCGGTGAACCGCTGGACGAAGTTCGAGGAGGTGACGCCGTGTTCTCGCAGCGCCTGGCAGTACCCGCTGAACTGGCCGGCCAGCCGATTGATCTCCTGGGCCGGTGCGCCCGCTCGCATGAGGCCAGCCAACCGGAAGAGCCCGGCAGTTAGGACATCGGCCCACGACCACTGACGCTGACCACAATCAGGGCACAGTGCGTGGTCGCGTGGCTGCCAGGTGGTCGCATCCGAGATCTGCAAGGGCTGCAGACTCGACGGCAGACGGTTGCTGTCGGCGAAGCGCAGAGCGACATCGGCCCCGGTCGGAGTGACCTGGCCGTCGGTGATGTGCCAGATCTCGCTGGTCACCTCCCAGCCGATGTCGGTTGGCAGCATCCGGTACAACGACGACAGCAGGATCGGCCCCATTGCCTGCACATCGTCCTGGGTGCCCACCCATGACGACCTCGCGCCGTAAGCGATCCTGTCGATCAACGCCGCGAGACCGAGCAGGTAGCCCGGCGGGCGCCCACCCTCGTGCAAGTACGTCGCCAACTGCGAAACATCCACAGCCTGTGCACTCGGCCTGGGCTGCAGTGCCGATGGATTCCGGCGCAGATCCAGCGTCGACACCTCCTGCGCGCCATACGGGGTGGACCAATCCGGGCTGTCCCAGAACGACGCCGGATCCGTGCCTGAGACCCGAGAGTCTCGCCTGACGACGAGGCAGTCGTTGACGCAGTTGTTGGGCCGGTTGGACGCATCTGAGCCGGCGGCGATCGAGTTCATCAGGAAACGCCACTGACTCTTCGGCGATCCCACCCACGCAATGCGGCGGTTACGGAGATTCGGATCCGGGGTCGCAAAACCCTGCGGCGACGTCAAGCGCTGGTTGTAACCGATCGCCTCCTGTTGCACCTCGTCGGGCAGGGTGCCGACGGATGTACTCACCCGCCAGCCCGCGCTGCCCTCGGAGGTGTAGATGAAACGACCGGTGATCGTGCCGTCCAGCACCTGACCCTGTCCGATTGACTCCCCCTGTACCTGCGTCATTGTGCTCCGGCCCCCTGCAGTCTGAGTTGGTTTATCGGTGGATCGATCAAAGCGATCGGGATGTTCGGCCGGCACAACAGGCGGACGAACCCGGTCTGCGGCATCTCCGGCACCCGTTCGGACAGATCGATCTGAACAGGCTCCCGGCGCCGCAGATTGAGTGTCGTCTGCAACAGCACCTTCTCGCGGTCCGCCGAGGACAGCGGCAGGAACTGCCCACTCCAAGTAAGCATGAGTTCAGCATCGCGCACGTCCTCGTCAGCCACGATAGTCAGCAACCGCCGGCTCTTGCGAAACGAGTTGGCGATGTCGAAGCGGTAACGGACGAGCGCCGGGAACGTGTGCGTGACGCTGGTCGTGCTCGAGAACTTGGGTTGACCCTCACTGAATCGGCAGCCGGCCAGGTGGAGGTCGCATGTGCCTGCCTTGAACCGGGCGCGCTCGACCCGGAAACCCCCGAAGGTGCGATGGTCCTGTTCGCTAATCCGCTCGAGCGGCGGCAGCTTCGCAGGGTCCACTGGCCGACCCATTTCGCTGACGTAGAGCTGAACGTCCGAAGCGCCCTCGGGCCACTCGAACACGACGAGGATCCAGTCCACACGGTCTTCCACGAACGGATCTTCCGGCGGCTGCAGGCGCACCCACTCGCGTGCCTTGCCGGGGGCGCACTGACGATCCGAGGCGGTTACCGGGGTGAAGTATAACTCCGGGCTGGTGTCCGGGACCGCTACGTCCCGCATCCAGACCAGATCTCCCTCGATAGTGGGGCGGTAGCGCAAGCGGTCCTCTGGCCGGAGGTGGACCTGGGGCAGGAGTTCGACCTCATCGATTACACCGACTTCGTGCGCGGCATACTGCGGTTTCGACTCCGAACGATAGATGTAGACGTCGGCACCGGGAATCACACTCCAGCACAGGTCGACCTGATTCCCACCCTCGTGAGGCAGAACCTGCAGATCCATGACCGGACGCAGCACCGGTGACACCTTCACCCGGGTGCGCGCCGGGGCCGCCCATTCCAACTGACCGCCCACCTCGGCGCCACAGAAGACGGTGTACACGTACTTGTCCCCCGGCCGCACATCCGGGTCGGCGAATCCGGTCGCATTGACCGGCTGTGCGTCCTCTGCCCGGGGAGTTCCGGACCGAGCCTCGCGTGGCGTCTGGCGGATCCAGCGGAACTGCTGGTTCGGGTCGTGGGGTCCGTCCCAACTGACAACGACCTGACCGTGGTCCACGGCTGCTGTCAACTGTGAGACCGGCCACACGAGGAACGCCCCCCCGACCAGGTGTGGCCTGGCCAAGAGTGCTTTCTCGACCGTGGCCCCGGCATAGCACCAGACCTCGTAGTAGCGCACCGCGCTTTCGGGCGGGTTGATCCAGGATGCGTCGCTGGCGCTGCACTCGCTGGTGACACACAAGGTGGTCTCCACATCCTCGCAGTCGGGATCGGGCTCATCACCATCACCGATGAGGACGCGGTACAAACCCACCTGACCTGAGGGCAGATCCGGGGGCAACCAGGAGAGGTCCGCACGCCACCGGCCCTGTTCGTCCTGGACCGGCCGGACCGCGACGCTGGTCCGCTCCCAGGCAGCCATGCCGTAGTCGTAGGGCGCAAGTGCATAGACGTCAACGCTGATGCCGTCGACGTCGACCGGGCTGTCGCCGCACCGCGGGTACTGCTCATCATCGACTGCGTCTTGTTCCTCGGCTGTGGCCTCGGTGTCATCGACGACATCGGCCTCCTGCGCCCGGGCGGCGGCACGCAGGCGTTCAAAGGGACTCATATTCTGTGTGGTCATTGGTTCACCACTCCCATTCACTGCGGTTGTCTGAGGCCGGTTTGGATTCACCGGTGGACCAGTCGATCCAGGTGTCAGCATCGGTTGGCTGAGCCTCCGGCAGCCAGTTGGAGGGAGCTGACGACGATGGCGCCGGCACCCACCCCTGCGCTGGCTGCAGCGATGTCTGCGCCGGAGCACGCATTGACCAGTAAGCCACCCAGCACAGAACTGACACGGCCCCAAGCAGGCACACGTAAGGTCCGACACCGATGGAGTAGTCGGCATCGACCCGTGCGTTCGCCACTTGGGCGACCTGTACGGTGTTGGCTGCATGTTCGGCCTGTTCCCCCACATGATCGATGAACCCCTCGGAGAGGATCAACAACCCTGCCGTGAACGCGGGCAGCCATGCCAGAGCAGCCCCGGTGATGGCCCAACCTCTGCGCCCGGTGCGCACCACCGCGTAGGAACAACCGGCGATTGCCAGACCTGTGATCGTCCCCACGAGGGCAAGTTGTTCCAGATCGGCCAGATCCAGTCCGAAGTCGAGGATCTCGCGCTCCTGCGCCTCGGCATCCACGCTGGCCCCGGGCCACGACAACCAAGAGGCCGCGACGATGGCGACCCCGCCGGCCACTCCCACCCAGCCCCAATCGCGCCACTGCTTGGCAACGGGACCCACGGGCGACTCGTCCCGCCGGGACCCGATCACCAGCAGGATCACGGCGCCGATCACCGGCAGCACGATCGAGATGAGCGCTCCGAGCCAGCGGGAAAACCCGACACGTTGGGCCAGCACCGCGCCCACCGCACCCCAGAAGAGGCAATGCAGTGTCAGGTAGAAGAGCAATGTCAGCACGTCACATCTCCTCAAGGGGTGGCTGCTGCGTGGTGGTGTTGTCGTCGTCGTCGGTGACCGCTTCCCGCGGGCTGTACGCCGTGATCTTGGTGCGCCCGGTGAGCATGATGGCCGTATCGACCTCATCGAGCCAGTTACGAGTTGGTAGATCGCGCAGGATTCCGGAGGGAAAGACCTCGAACACGGCGACCTCCCCGACCTCGTCCTTGATGCCCTCCAGCGACAAGAACCCCGGATCGAAGCGAGCCGGTTGGGCAGCGGCGAAGCGATCGGCTGGGGGCCGACCCCCGGCACCCACCTGCTTGATCCGATAGGTACGGCGCAGCTGGGCAAGGGCGTCGTCGGGCACGCAGTCCAGCAGCCTCTGCATTTGGCTGCGATCCATGGCCCGGCTGACAGCACCCGACAGGGTCGGCTCCTCGGACGCCGGGTCGAGCATCCCCTCTTTCCAGCGCAGGAGGAAGGAGTCGGGCTGGGTGTCCGCCTGCCCGAACAGATCATCGACGGGAACCCGCTGGAACTGCGGGAATCTGGCCACGAAGTCCCTGTGGCTCAGCCGCACTAAGTCCGACCAGAGCGGTCCCACCGGAGTACGAGTACCTTCGGCGATTGCCGCTGCAACCCGGGCCGCAGCCTCCGGCACAGGATCGGTGTACGCGCCACAACTGACGCTCTTCGGCAGGGCCCCGGTCATCCCCGGGAACTGCGCCGCCGTGCCCTGCCCTTTCCCGAACGGCTGCCCCAGGAACGCCGACATCAGCGGCCCCCACACGCGGTACTGTGCGTACAGCCGGGCGAGCCGGCGGGCGTTCTCGACGGCGACCGGCAGCCTGGTGACGACCAGGTTCACGCGTTGCTCCTGATCTTGCTGCCGCTTGTACTGCAGCTGGAACAGCTTCTGCTTGGTCGAGGCGGTCTTGATCAGGACACCCGCGAGCAGTCCGATCACTGCGAGCACGGTGATCAACAGAGCCGGGAGGCCAGGGACGAACAGTACCTGGAGCAGCCATGCCAGCCCGACGGTACCCAGCACGGCCGCGCCTGCAATGCGCGTGAATTTGCGCAGCCCCTGAATCAGCGATTCCGCCTCGTTGGTGTCCTGCTGGTTCATCTTCTGCAGGTCGGCGAGCAACGCGGCGACCTGCTGCTCGTAGTTGGCGAGGCCGGAGGCGATCATCGTGCCCACCTGACCCATGAACGAGGACAACCAAGGAGATGCCGCGTCGCGCAGGGCCACCAGATGATCGTCCGCACGGCCCTGCCAGCCGTACTCCTCCTGCTGGCTGGCCTCAAGGACCGACTTTGCCGAACGAACAGCCCTAACATCACTGAGCGCAATCCCGGAAACGGGGATACCCGAGACCAACTCACCCTCCGGACGCCAGTTCCCGACCCGGGGCGCTGCTTGGTCGGCTGTGAAGTACCTCGGCTGGCCTTCCTGCAGACAGACCTGGGCGCTGCCCTGTCGTGTGCCCGAAACCAGGGCGAAGGCGTTGTCGAAGCAGGCCTGCCAGAAGGACCGCTGGCTGGCCCCCATTGCGGTCTCCGGGATGACGAGGTCCGGCACCGTGCGCAGTTTCGCATCGAGGGCCGCCAGTTTCTCCTCGGTGACCTGGATGTCGTCGCCCGGGGACGAAGCGACTACACCCCCCACGGTGATCACTTTGGTGGAGTCGGCACCGAAGATCACGCTCTGCAGCGTTGTGGCGGTGCTTTCCCGCACGCGGTACGACATCGACCTGGCGACCTCCACTGGCGCTCTCAGTAAGGCGGAGAACATGAAAGAGACAAACATCTTGATCGATTCCCAGAAACCGATCTTCTGTGGCGTCGGAGCTACCTTGCTCTCAGGAGGTGGGACGACGTTGATCAGTGGCCGCAGCGCCTCAGCCCGTTCGGCCAGCACGGCGGTACTCAATGCCGATACCGCATCCTGGGCCCGTACCATTTCCGGCCGCAGAGAGAGTTGCCGGATCTGATCGGCCAGAGCGGAGGCATCGATACGGCGGTGGACGGATCGCCCGGCCCGGATGTCATCCATGTGGTCGGTGTCGTCGAAATAGCCCCGGGGCATACCGGCCCACATGCCCGTGATGCTCGCGGTGAACGCAGCGACGTGCGCCGCGAGTTCGTCGACGTCCTCGGCACGACTGCGCGATGCGAACAGCGGCAACCCGGGCTGCTCGAGGGAATTCGACTGCTCCGGGGCGCACAGGATCGTGTCCCAACTGGGCCACGTGGGGAGGTCGTCGGGCCAGTGCGCCCCGTAGTAGGGCACCAGGACGTCAAGGGCCGCCGTCCGGTGCGGCAGCGCGTCATTGAGCAGGCGCGCCACTGCGTGGAGTTCCTCGCGCCGGCTCGGCCAGTCAGGATCCTCCCCCGGGACGTCGAGGACGATCAGGCGCACTTCCTCGGAATCGCGCAGGTCCAGTAGTCGCCGTGTGTTCAACGGCTTGGCACTTGAGGCGGCCTCCCGGACCAAGGCACTGGCCACGTTGGGGCCCTTGGCCTTGATCTCGGAGGTCGAAACCGAGGAGAAGCGCGCGAGCCAGCCACTGGCGTACCAGTCATCGAGAATGTCCAGTACGCGCACTGCGACCGAGTCGCGCGGGTCGAAGATGACCAACGATTCGGCCATGATCACATCTCGTCGAGGAACATGACGTCTTCGCCGGTCCCGCTTCTACCGTCCAACGGGATCTCCTCGACGAGGTCGCGCACGGCGTCCAGCGCCCAGACGAAGTCCCTGATCAGGCCTGCGATCATCGGACGGCGGTCGAAGGGACGCAGCCCGGGATTCTGCCGTGGATCCTCAGGATGGAAGTAGCCCGCGTATTGTTCGTGGAACGATGTCACGAAACCAATCGCAGCATCCTTGCGGCCCGCCGGCGTGGCCAGATCCGCTGCTTCACCGTTGACGTCCTTGATCCATTTCGCAGGCGGGGCACCCGCTGGCCGCCAACCGTGGGCGATCCATTGGGCCAGGTAACTCCTACCAGTCGCGCGGTCATGCGTCCTACCGCCGCTGTCAGCGTATTGGGTCTCCTCCACGGTCTGGGTCACTCGCGCGAAGTTATGTCGAAGCACGATGTACGGCCGTAGCGGGCTGAGCGTCTGGTCGAAGCCACACTCGGCGATCGCCAGCAAGTGACTCTCCAGGATCGCGACCACTTCGTCCTTCTGGTAGCCCTCGACGAAGGGCGTCAGCAACGGCTCGGGGAAACGCAACCACCGCTCAGTCTCCGCGTCGAAGATCTCCAATGGGCTTGCGGGCTGTCCCGGAACCGTTGCGTAAGACCCGCGCAACCGTCCGGTGATCTTGCTGACGATGTAGCCGGCCGCACTGGCCTGCCGCTCGGCCGGTGACATCGCAAGGGCACCCGGGATGGGCCGGGCCCGCCGGTTGCGCCAGAAGTCGGCGGTATTGCGGCTGGACACCGACTCGCGCCAAGCAACTGCCAGCGGTTGGAGCAACGACCCGAACGCCAATGGCGACATCGGGGCGTAGGACGCGAAAATGTCGATGCGGTCGACGCTGTCCGCCTGGATCATCGACTGATCCAGAGCCTCCACTGACGGCCCGGATGCACTGGCCCGCTGCTTCAACTCCGAGTTCAGCATCGACCGCACCGTCTGGTTCGTGGCGAAGGGGATGGCCGAGAACTTGTAGTTCACGGTGAGGTTGTCCACGTGGATCTTCTTGAGCGCCGCCGTCTCCACTGACACCAGTGGCAGAGCCTGTGTGAGGGCCTCATCAAAGCGGTCTGCGAGTTGCCGGAGGCGGTCATTGAAGTCACGCTTCGTCGGATCCAGATACTCCGAGAGCCCGACCCGCAAGAATGCGCCGAAGTCGCCGTCCTTGCGCCAGACCCATTCACGGGCCCTCTCAATGACATCACCGACGCCGAACTTGATCGAGAACTGCGCCGACGAGCGCATGGCGAGCCGGCTAGGCTCTGTCGGGTTGCGGACCAGATCCGGCGGTGTCCACGGCGCGTTGGGTACGATCACCGTCGAGGTGGAACCCTCGTCGTTGTGCTGGAGCCATCTGTCACGAAGGATCTCGGTGACCATGATGTTCTCCGCCTCTTGCTCATGCTGGACCTTGCGGGAGGCCATCATGGCGTGCACATGCCGTTCGAACTCTGCGGGGAACTCCTGATAGTTGTACAGAACGACCTCGTTGTGTGCGCCCTGGAACCGAGGGGGCACGACAGCGTCCCTGCGCGGCCACTCCGCGTAGGTGGCCACTCGTAGGTCCGACTGCCCAGAGGGCTCAGGATCGGCGAGCCGAGCCTGCTCCAATGCATGCTCCTGATCGGCGAGTGCCAGACTGAGCGGGCTCGCGAACGCCGGTCCGAAGTCCTCAAGGACCTTGGCAAGCAGCCGTGCCGCCGACCCTGCTACCGTCTTTGCGGCCTGTGTGCTCAAGCCTTCGATCACGGTGTTCTGTAACGGATGCCCGCTGACGCTCGCCTTGATCCCGTTGAGTTGGGTGGCGATCTGTTCCGGGATGCTCGGAGACCATGACTGCTGATTCGATGTGGTGGCCTCCTGACTCAACTGACGGGCCCAGTGGGCCAAGTCCTCACGGAGCAGATCGATCACCCGGCGTGCCACCGCCAGACCATTCATGGATGCGATCACAGTGATCTCATCCAGTACGTCGGCGACGAAGCGCTGATGCCACGCGTGGACGCGACTGTAGGCGCATTCCTGGATGTCGGTGTCCATCTGATTGCGCGTGCTGGCCAGAATCCGGTTCAGCGAACGGAGATAAGCGTTGCCCACCAGCGCACGAGCGAATTCGCCATCGGAGAACACGCGCTGCTGCAACCGTTCCTTCATCTCCAGCTGAAGTTCCTGCCGGATCTGCATCTCACTGCCTGACTTGCGCCCCAGCAGACGGACAGCCGACCCGGTGTCGGGGCTCAGGCCAAGTCCGTGCAGCACACGCCGGTGTGCATCCTCGGCCGCCATCTGAAGATCCGCGTCACCAGTGGATTCATCATCACGCTTGTGACCACCCACCAAGCGGTCGACGGCCCGCCGCGCCAGGAGTTGGGCGACGTACTCGCCGTACCGGTCGCGCCCCAGGGACAGACTGGAGTAGCCGAAGGTGCCCCACAGGACCGAGTTGGGGTCTGATGTCCCCTCTCCCAGCCACACATCATCGGTGGGCTGCGGATTCGGGTTGACCAGGTCATATCGGATGAACTTGTCCAGCGCGACCGGTGACCCGACCATGCCCGCCAGCGCCCGTCCAACCGCGCGGTAGATGGATTCCAGGGAGCCGTCACCGAACAGCGCACCCTGGGTACCGGCACGTCGGCCGATCGGGAAGATCCGCCGGAAGGGCTGATCCGTGCGCGATCCGGTGACACCCAGCAGTCGCAGCAGATCTGAATCGTCGCCGTTGGCCCCAAGTGAGGTGGCAAAGACCTCACCCATCATGGCCAGGCCATTGGCCTCGACCCCACGCCGGTCCGCCCTCTCCAGCGAACCGAATACTTCGGACGTGTACAGGAACATGGCCGTGGTGCGGCCGATATTGGGGTCGATCGTGGCCAAGATCTGCGGCACATCAAGGACCATGGAAGCCCCTGAGCCACCCGCCATCGATGACACGATGATCGCGATCGGGATATCAGAGATCTGCACGTTGCCGAAGGCGTTCGCCAGGGGGCGCAGGGAGTTGGCACCCGCCCCGGTCATCCGGCCATGGGCGCGTTCCAGTGCATCCTTGAGCTGGGTGACCGAGTTCAAGGTGACCCCCCGGCCGACCGCTCGCTCCTGCCCGGCACCCTGGCTCAGCGCCGGGTCGCGCTCGGATGGTTTGCGAAGCCATCCCGCCACCAAATCCGGCCGCTCCTCCCTACCCCGGCTCCAGACATCGTCCGCGACGAGCCGCCAGGTCAGTCCCGGGTTGGCCAGTCCGATGAAAGCGCCCCCCTGCGCCTGCACGGTCGGCGGCCGGGTTTCCTCAGCCATGTCAGGGGTGGTGGCCACGTCCACGTGCAGGAACTGCCACGAGTCTGGGAGTGCGTTGAGGGGCGGCAGGTTCATCTTCTCGAACTGCCTGGACAGTTGCGCGCGCAGGTTGTCCATCATGTACTGCAGGGTGGCGCCGCCAGACCCACCACAGCCGATCACGAGCATTGGCTGAAATGCCATGCGTCTCCCCTTCTTCTGGTGGCGTTAAGGTTCACCAAGTGTTCTTCGGATTTGTGCCCCAACCGTCATCCCAGGGTTCGCTGGGTGGGGTGCTGTCGCTCTTGCCGGGTGTATTCGGGTACTGGGGCTCGGAGTCCCACTGACCCCAGTCGGACGGGGGCGGCGAGGCGGCCGCCGGGGGCTCGTTACTACCCCAGGTGCCCCACGCGTCAGCCTCAGGAACCGCAGCCGCGCCACCTGTGGGCGCCACCGGGACCGGCTCCTCGCCCATGCCGTTCAGCATCGCAATGCGGCCGCTGAGCGACTCATGCAGGTCATGGGACAACTGGGCCATGTCATTGCCGCGCAAGTCGTTAGTAGAGAAGAAGTACACCACGCGCACGCTGCCACCCTCGCGCCATGCCAACCAGTGCCCCTCAAGCGCCAAGGGCAGTTTCACGCCTGCCTCCGGAGAGGCGGCGACGTCAGAGTCACTGAGCAGGGTGCGGCCAGGGGCGGTCGCCTTCACGTGGGCGATGCTGAAGGGATTGCCGAAGGGCACTGCCGCCAGCTCGACGCCTTCGACGAGCAGCTGCTGCACGGTGGGCGTGGAGCCGTCGTGGGGAAGCCTGACGTCCTGGCGGGTGAGCTCCAACGCCTCCACCCGCTCGCCTGCCAGACCAATGGTCTTGGCGACGTATGCGAGGTCTCCGTTCTCTGGATCCGACACCGGGATCCGAGCCGTGCGAGCACGGACGAAGAACAGGATCCCGGCTGGGATGCCCAGCCCCAGCAGGAGACCCACGACCAGGACGATGATCTGGAGCGGTCGATCGACCGCATTGGCGCGTTCGGCGATGAAGGGGATGGTCACCGGCAGCGGATCATATGAGCCGTCACTGGGCTGTGTCTGCAGCGTGAGAGTGCCGCTGTAGGCCCCGTAACCGGAGGCGTCCGGCACCGCCTCCACCTCGATGGTGGCTGTCTGTCCCTCAACGACGGACACGCAGGTCTGCTGTGTCGACGCCGGTGACTGCAGCCGGATCTGCTCCTCCGTGAGCCCTTGGGGAAGGCTCTCTACCGCGGTCTTGTCCGGGTCCAGCCAGACGCACCCCGGACCGGTGATCGTGATCGTCCCTGCGGAGGGGTCAACCCCCTCGGCCACACCGCCCTTCGGGGACGTGAGAGTCACCAGCCCGGCGGCGACTGGGGGGTAGTTGGGCGGCGCCTTGACCTGCAGCGGGTACGAGCGCGCTTGGGGGGCCAACCGTGTCGTCGGTTTGGCCTGCATCTGGACACGCAGGGTGAGCGCCAGTCGGCCGTTGCCCAGCGGCAGGCTCTGAGCGATCGGCAGCCCGCCGGCCCAGTCGGAGACCGGCGTCAGCGGCACCAGGGAGGTGATCTGGCCGACGCTGTCCCGATACTCCAGGGACATCTCCGCGTTCGGCAGTGCGCTGGCGGGGACGATCTGCCCACTGGTCTTGTTCTCCACCTGCGCCGTGACCGTCACCGGCTCCCCGGTCTGCCACGCCGGTTGCGGGTCCACCAGCACCGGCCTCAGGTCACTGCGCACCTTGACCGTGCCCCGCGTGGAGACACCCTTGGCACCAGCTTTGCCGGGCTTGGGGGAGAAACGCACTGACCAGCGGCCGGCGAGATCGCGGCCGGGTTGCGCCTGAAGCCGGAAACGGGTTGTGGCCGGACCCACGTTCACGGTCCGGATCGACACCCCGGCCTTTGTGGTTTCGCCTTCGTCCGAACTGGCCGCCACCACATCGCCCTTGGGATTGACCAGTTTCACCTGCAGGTCTTCGTTGCCGGCCTGCGCCATCACCGATGCGGAGGTGATGATCGGGTCCAAGCCGAACGCGAAACTCCCCTGCCCTCGGTCATCGGTACTTCCGTCGTAGTCGTTGGGTGCTGTCACACGGCTCAGTTCGAAGATCAGGTTGCGGGCATCGGTGGCCTCCAAGAAGGCCCACCGGTCCGGTTCCGGGGGGGTCCCGCAGCCCTGGCCGGAAGCAACTTCGCGTAGGAACTCCAGCTGCCCGGCGTCACCCTTCTCCAGCCCGATGCCGACGATGTAGACCCCGGACTTGCGCAGGGAGTTTAGCGGTCCACTCTTGCCTTCGCAGAGGAGTGCCTTGCCATCCTTTTCGACTTGCACCCAGTCGGCGGCATCCCCCTCCAGACTCTCACGGGAGTACTTCTTGGGACCGTAGGAACCGTCCACGTCATACTCGCCGTCGGTGAAGAACACGAGCATCTGACAGTCGGATCTCTGCCCGACGAACTGCTCGCGGGCCCCGTTCAGGGCATTCACATAGTCCGTCTCCAGACCATCGGCCTGGCGGCCCACCTGCTCGACGTCCGCCCGCAACTCCGCAACCGACGTGTCGTTCAGTTCCCGCCATTCGCCGGCCTTGAAGTTCCCGTCGAAGCCCGCTACCTGCACTGTGATATCAGCCTCGGAGTCGGCGGCGAACTCCTGCATCTGTTCCACGAAGTCAACGGCCGCCGGCGCGCGCAGGTTCGAGGGATCGGATTCCCGCAGCGACGCCGACTCGTCGAGCAGGATAAGTACGTCAGCAGAACCTGACCCGGAAGCGCACTGGCTGAAGGACTCGACGAAGTCCCCGAGTTGGTCATTGCCGGCCGAATGCACCGTCGGCGTCAGTGCCATGAGTGGGACGCTCATGCAGACTGCGGCCAGCCCGGCGAGACTCCTTCTCATCAGTGCCTGGCCAACCACGTTGCGAACACGTAGGAAGTCACCAGCACGCCCAGCGTCCCGACCGCCAGCACCGCCAGTCGAAGCACCGGTGCGCTGGTATGGGGCAAGTAGAAGGCGGAGGTCGCCTTTCGCAGATCGATGGACTGGTATCGGGCCAGCGCGAGGACAGACACAATGCCGGAGAGGACCCAGCCCAGGGCGACCACCACAAGGTCAGTCCCGCCGAGGGGGTCGTTCGCGAAGTCGGACGTGAAGAGGGCGAAGACGCCAAGCAGAAGGCCCAGTGCCGCCGACGTGAGACCGACAAGCAGGAATGCCAGAGACGTGGGGCGCGGAGCCTGCCAGGATGATTCGTCGAAGTCACCGCCCCACGGGTCAGCGACCGGATTGTCTTGGGCACCGCCCCAGTCATCCCATCCATCGGTACCCGAACCTGCAGAGTCCCAGCCATTTGAACTCAAGCCTTCCCCCGTTCCCCGGTTGGAACCAGCCGCTTCGCGACTCGACATGCGAGATACTACTCATGAGCAGCGCTCGATGGACACATCACCTGCCCCCTTTGTTAGGTGCCGTTCGTAATCAGCCGCTGGAGACCCGGCAGGCTGCAATCGATTTGACTGCGTAGCCCTGCTGCTTCCAGAACGGCAGGAGGCGCGACACCGCCTGCACAGTCCCACTCCTGTCCCCGCCACCGTCGTGCAGCAGGATGACGGCGCCTGGCCGCGTGGCGGCCTTGATGTCCTTCTCGACCTGCGACGCGGTGGCGGTGGGCCTCCAATCGAAGGCCTGGCCTGTCCACATCACCGGCTGGAACCCCATGGCCACTGCGACGCGACCCGAGACCTCGTGGACCGCCCCGTAAGGCGGACGCATGCATGGCCCCACCGGCGCGACCTCGGCCACCCGCGCCAGCTGGTCCTTGATCTGCGCCGATCGCAAGGTCGTCAGGTCGGGGTGGTCCCACGTGTGGTTCCCGATCGCGTTGCCTTCTCGCAGGGCATCCCGGATCACTGACTCGCGCCCTGCGACCTGTGTGCCGACGATGAAGAACGTCGCGTTCGCATCGTTCTTCCGGAGCAGTCGTAGCATCTGCGGGGTGTACTCCGAGGGACCGTCATCGAAGGTCAGGTACACGGTCCGGGAGTCGTCGGCAGGAAACGCCGCCGGGTACCAGCCGACCGGCGACGGATCCACGTTCGGGTGGGATGGGCTGCCTTTGCCACTGTCCCAGTCAACCTCCCCGCGAGGGCCGGGCCGACTGGAAGGGGTCGCACTCGCGACCGGAGTCATCGTGACCGCGGCCGTCTCGGCCACCGCCGGGGCGGGCTCGCCGGGCGGACTGCATGCCGCTGCGCTCAACACGAGCGGCCCGATCCACCACACTCTGGCCATGCGATCATCGTAACTGCGGGGTGGGCGGCCGAGCCTCGCTCGGGGAGGCACAGTTCATGGACAACTGCAGGCGATGTGGCGCCAAGCTCAACGGAGAACTGATCTGCGCCAACTGCGGGGCAACGGCGGGGCCGGCAGCAACGGACACTCCCCCGGCCCGCCCCACGTCACCGCCTGCACCCAGGCCCGCCGATCAGCCGCCGAAGCACCGCACGCGGACGACTTTGATCATCGCGGTGGTGCTGCTGCTGATCGCACTGGCCGGGGGCGCTGCGATGCTCATCTCCGGTGCCAGGAACCAGCCATCTGCTACCACAGCGGCCACCAACGCACCTGTGCCGTCGGTGTCCACCTCGGCCCCGGCGGCCAGCACCTCATCCGCGCCGAGTCTGCAGAGTCCCGATGAGTTCGTCGAACACCTCTATGCGCTGTGGACGGACCGCAACCGGGCCGCCATCAAGCAGATCGTGAGTCCCTCCTTCATCGATCACTTCCCGAACTGGCTGCTCGATGATCAAGACATCACCAGCGTGACGTCCACGAACAACCGCATCACCGACCAGTTCGGAGACGTCACCGAGGTGTGCGGCCGCCAGACGTTCACGAAGAGCTCCGGCTCCCAGCAGGTCGAGTCGCGCTGTTTCCACCTGCTTGACGAGAACGGCGACTGGTATCTGATCTGGACCGGGGACCAGAAGACCGTGCGGGAATGGAACTGAGTGTCACTGGCCATAGCGCTTCGTCACCTGCGCGAGACTCGTCCCGCACTTCTGCTTCATGAACTGCTCCCAGTCCTTCTCGGGTAGGCCCTGATTGGCTCCCGAGACCGCGTTCCAGAGATCATCCCGCCGCTTGACGAACTTCCGGCAGATGTCACGCTTCTCTGACCTGCCGACCGCCTTCCAGGCCTGCCCGTAGTCCTCGATCGTCACAGTCGCCGCCGGGCCGGCCCGGTTCAGGACCAAGGAGACCACGAACAGGATCCCCACGAGCAGCAGCCCTACCAGCGCCCAACTGCGGCCACGATGACGTCGGGCAGGCACCTCAGGAGCCGGGGTGGTCGATGAGTCAGGCCCCTTGATGGGCTCAGGTTCCGGCGCCGGACGGGCTGACCCGCAGTAGGAGCAGAAGTCACACCTGCGGGGACTGTGGCACCACATTTCGCACACGCATCCGACTGCGCCATGCCGTCCCCCCGTCCGCCGGGCTTTGCGACGGATGCTACCTCAGAACGTGTCCCCGCCGGAGGTCGCCTCCTCCAACCGATCCGCGGTGACGCAGACGAGTCTGATCACGCGGTCGAGGTAGGCCAAGTCCAAACCCTCCGCGGGCAGGGTGTTGCGAAGATCGACGATCTCGCCCACCGCCCCAAGGGAGCCGACCACCATCTCGCCGGCCTCCAAGAGCAGCGCTTTGAGCGGCAAAGCGTCCACGCGTCCGATGGGTGAGTTGACCTGGATCCATTCCTCCTGACCGTCCATCAGCGTGTGAGCGCTCACGAAGAGTAGCTGGGACCGGCCATCATCAAACCCGAACACCAACTTCAGCAGAGTCGGGGACACCGTCTCCACGTTGTACTTGGCGACGATGTAGTCGCGGATCCTGTTCCAATGGACGCCCACGGCGACCTCCTCTTCGAGTGCTGGTGAACTTGCTGAGTGCCCGATCAGGGCGTCTCGCCAGAAGGAGACGAGAGCATCCCACTCCGGATCCCCGAACACGTCCAGGAAATCCACGACTTGCGGATCGTGGCGGAACCGGAGGGACTTCGGGGGTTCCGTCGAGACTCCCGGACTCGACATCTCCGCGTACTGGAACGTCGACGTGTTACCCGTCACGAGTTTCTTGCTGAATCGCCCCTTCTCCTGGACCTCGATTACGACCAGACAACTCCTCGTCGCAACCAAGTAGTTGTCATCCATGTAGAAGTACTCGCCGTTGGGCCATTCCGATTTACCCATGGCATGCACCATGTGCACAGGTTCCAGCCCCATCCGCCGCACTTCCTCGGTGATATGGGCGCGAATCTGCGGACCGACCATGCCTCCACCTCCTTCGCTGGCGACTTCAGCCTCGCGGTCACCAATGGTGGCGTGCCGGTTGACGGTGTCCCCCTTACGGAGGACACCGAGCGGACCAGGCAGGTCGGGCTCAGCAAATAGCCTGAAGGACGTCATTTCCGCCACGAAAGGAGGTCGGTCCATGCCGGCCAAAGCCACCACCAGCCCCTCAGGATGGACGAACAACCAGGAGGTCCGTTGCAGCGGATGTGGGGCCAAACTGTACGTGAACCTCAATCACGCCCGCAGCCAAGGGGGCTGGGAGTGCCCCCTGTGCGGTAAGCGTCACTGATCCGTCCACGGCGCGCCCGCTACGTACGCCACTTGACCTCGGCACCGGATCGGCCTGGGGCAACAACGTAGCGGGCGGCGCACTCCCCGATCGGATAGCCCTGGTTGTCACACCAGCGATTCGCCGCCTCAGCCGAGCGGAACGAGCGGGGGATCATCGCCATCCACATTGTTCTGCCGGCACATGCGGCGAAAACCATGCGGTCACCGACGTCCTTGTCCGTCACCGTCAGGGCCCCGTCCCGGCCAGCCAGGGACAGGTGGAAAGCAAGGATCTTCTGAGCAGTGAGGCGGTCCGTGTCCGGGTTTCCATCGGGAAACCAACCGGGCCCGAGATCCACATCGTCCAACCCCTCGCACTTGCTCGACACCTGCGGAGCCCACGAGTTCCGCAGGGACGTGAGTTGTGAGCGGTCGCGGCGCTGGCGTTGACGCAGTTGGCTGCGGGATTCGCCGGTGGACAGGCGAATGGCCTGCTGGGGGGTCTCGGCGAGACCGGGCGTACTTGTCGGAGTGGGCGTCATTGTTGCCCTCGGAGTCATGGATTCCTTCACGGGCGTGGCAGGAGGGACTGTGGGGACAGAACTGACGGGCGTGGACACCAGCGGGGCCGTTGCCGTGCGCGATGTAATGGCAAAGGCAACCGCACCAGCGGCGACCAGCACCGCGATCGCTGACACAAGGATCCACGGCCCACGCTTGCTAGTTGATGCAGGTCGTGGCGACGAATCGTCCTCGACCTGCTGAAGGGAGTGCGGCGGCTGAACCGGCTCGGCACACTGAGCGCAGAAGGACTCCCCAGGAGCGATCAACGAATGACAATTGGTGCAGAACCGGTTCATCACTCTCCCCCATCGCGTTTGGAGCAACTGACAGGACTCGAATCCGGTCGAGGCAGTCCGCGCTCTCCCTTAGCGCTTGAGCTCACATTCAGCCTCCCCCTCGCTGCATTCAACAACATAAATATGACAGGTGATCGGCCCGAATGCCGCAAAGGGTGTGAACGCAAGAAGCCCTCCCTGCATGAATGCCCGGCTGATTATCCGCCAAGAGGCCCATCGCCCTGTTCGGCAACGAGTCGCCGAAACGCGAATCTCGTCTCGAGCGCCTCAATGAGACAGTCGAGGCCAGCGCTCTGCGTGACCTATCGAGCGTAAGCTTCGACAAGGTCTCACGGGAACAGATTCCGCGTTCCATCAGGCAGGCCAGCCTGGACAGCATGGCCAACCTAAAGACGGCGCTGCTCGCCATTGGCCATTAACCACGTCACCGATCCGGTAGTTGGGCGTCCGATCACTCTGGGCGAAGCCCCGCCCCGGTACCTTTCTCGTGGCCCCAGATCGGGGTTGTTCGCCTGCCAGACCCGGCATGACTTACTGCCCCTGTCAGTGATGATCCGGGGGCGCCTCTCTGTCAAGCTGGGGCGGAGTCGAGGACCGGGCCGCCTCGCCGGAGATCATTGATCATGGTCTTCCAGACGACTTCCGCGAGGCGGCGTTTGAGGCATCGCAGGGCTTCCTTCTTGGTCTTGCCCTCGCCGAGTTTGCGCTGGAAGTACGCGTGTCCGTCACTGTCGGTGACACGCATTTGAACGATGGCGATCATGTGCGGTGCGGAGCGCTGTTGAGTTGTCGGTCGCCGGCGCGGGACAGCCGGTGGCGGCGGATGTCCCCGCTGGACACCTCGATGGGTGCGGCGCCGGCGTAGCTGGCGAAGTGTCCACCCGAGGGGAACCGGCGTGGGTCGCCGGTGCGGCCCAGTAGGCGTCCGGCGATGACCGGACCTATACCGGTGATGCGTGTCAATTCAATGATGTTGGGTTTCGAGCGATTTCAGCGCTGATGCGACGCTGGTTGTCGGCCAGGCGGGCGTCGATGGCGCGTAGGTCCTCCACGAGTTCGCGGGCCAATTCGTGCCGGGTGCTGGCGACTGGATCGGTGACCTCGATGGTGTCTACCAGTGTCTGCGCGCGGGTGGCGAGCGCGCAGCCCGCCGGGGTGTATTTCCAGCAGCAGGGCGTGCAGCTGGTTGACCACGCGTACACGCTGCCGTGTCAGGTTGTCGCGGTGTTTGTCGAGCAGGCCGAGCACGGCTGTGGAGGTCTCGCGGGCTACTGCGGTGACGTCTTGGTGGTGGGAGGCGACCAGTGCCACGGCTGCGGCGTCCACTGGGTCGGTCTTGCGTCCCCGGCCCCGGGACAGTTCCCGCACCCGAGCGCTGGCTGCGGCAGGGACATCCACGACCGACTCCAGCACCGGCGCACCGCACGCGAACCCGGCACCAGCAGGCGCAGATGTCGGCCCAGAGCCGGTTAACGGATATGGGGTTGTTGGACCAGATCTGGCGCCGTACCTCTTTCGGGCGAGGATGTCCGCTCGTGCCTCATCGAGGTAGTCGGTGAGGTGTCGACTCCGTAGTTGGTCAGGATGGTCTGGGTCCGCGATGAGGCAATCAAGCCATATCTGGCCTCTTGGTCTCCCTCGTACCTACAGCGATGTACCGCTTGGCTTCGTCAAGGTCTCGGGTCAAGTACAGCGGAAGAGCGTTCCCACGCACGAGCTGAGCAATCCGTGCCGCCGTGGCCAGGTTGCCCTGCAGCAACTCCCGCACCCAGTCGTGGAGGCGCTCAACTCGTTTGGAGCGGAGTGAACTTCAGGTCAAGCCTTGAGTCCGGGGTCACCTGAAGGTCGGGGAGTTCGTCCGCCTTCCGAGGAGGGCAATGGATCTGCCAATCCAACTGGGCCCCGGACGGCCTCGGCCCACGGCCCGATCCCGTTTCCTCATCAGCGTGGATTTCTTGGCCCTCACCGAGGAGGCCAACGAGAGCGCACCAGTCAGTGATCCTTTCCCTGATTGCGATAATCAGGTCGGGTTCGCTTGTTTCTCCCCTCTAGTAAGGCATGTCGGGTCCTGGCCAACGTCTTCGGCCGCCGGCCAGACCCTTCGGGATACGACGAGTAGGCATCACAACCTCCAACCAGACGAAGAACTCGTTGCGATGATCGCTGGAAACCGCCGGGCGGGAGAGGCAGTGTTATCCGCACGTTTCCTGACCATAGCTGTTTGCCTTTGGACCCGGCGCTCGAGTCAATTAATGGACGAAGAGAACTCACTCATCGCTGCCACTTGTGGGCCCCGGACACCAGCACGGGCAGCGCTTGGTCTTGGTCGGACTCATTGCCCAACTGTCCTTCTCGATTACGGCCCCAACAGAAAGCCTGGCCCCCTTCATCGACGGCGCATGTGTGTCTGTTCCCAGCGGCGATCCTGACCATCCTCCGACTGGCAATCTCGCCCGCGACTTCGGTTGCTTGCTTCAACAAACTCCAGTTGTTCTGTTTCAACTGCCCGTTACCCAACTGCCCGAAGTAGCCGTTGCCCCAGCAGAAGGCCTTCCCGGAGGCATCGAGGCCGCATGAATGCGCTCCACCATCACTGCTGTAGCCGCCTCCAACGGTGATGGCGACCAAGAGCTTCCCGTTTGGCATCGCTCCAAGGGCGCCGAGCGGAGTCGGGTAGTTCATGGATATGTTGCTAAGCGAGAAGGGATCATCGTTGTTGAGCACGCCCCAGCAGTAGGGCTCGCCTGAGCGTGCGAGGGCGCACGTCGCCTCACCCCCCCCTGATAGCACAGCCAGGGCCTTCTCCTTGATGTAGTCGCTGGAATCGACGCGCACCGGCACCTCGGAGAACTGGAAGGGGAAGGACTGCTTGTTACCCAGTTGCCCGTGGTAACCATCCCCCCAGCAATAGGCCTGTCCGGCATCGTCGAGGGCGCACGCATGTGCCAGGCCCGCTGCCACCTCCACCAGTTTCGTACCGGCCAGCACCCCGGAGTTGGCCACCTGCACTGGGCTCGCCGACGCTTGGCGAGATCCATCTCCCAACTGGCCCCACTGGTTGTCGCCCCAGCAATAAGCCGACCCTTGCCGTGTCAGTCCGCAAGCGAGCGTCATCCATTCGTCGCCACCCACCGAGACGGCGGTGAAGGTCATGCCCCCCGGTACCGCGGTCGGGGTGCGGGAAGTCCCCCTTCCCCAGCAGAAGGCAGCCCCGGACGGATCCAGCGCACACGTCGCGTTTCCCCCGGCCTCGAGACGTTCGAATGACCGGTCAGTGTTCACAGCCACTGGGACGGCGGCGTCGGACGTTGATCCGTCACCAAGCTGCCCATCCTCATTGCCTCCCCAGCACCAGGCTTTCCCTGATTCGTCGAGAGCGCACGTGTGACTCTCTCCGGCGCTCAGGACAGCGGGCCGACCTGTGACGGGAGTGGGCGGGGTACCCGGTGAGCTCGCAGTGGGAGATGGTGACGCGCTCGATCGAGGAGTCTCCGGTCGCGCGCCTTCGCACCGCTTGAAGAGATGCCCCAGCGTGATCTTCGCCTTCGCCAAGTCCACCCTCCAGTCCGTGACGAACAGATCCGCCTTGAGCCCGAGCCCAACCTGGAGCGCACCGGTGACGTCGAGGCACGATTCGGTGCCCGACAGCGTGATCCCCGCTTCCATGACAGGGCCGAAGTCGCCGAAAATCCCGAAGCGGCCCGCCACCATGAGTGCGACCTCATCTTTGAGCGACAGCTCGAACGTCGTTTGCGCCGAGGTCGTCAACTGCGGCCAATCCACTGCCAGATTCACGCCCTTGGTGTAGGTGACTCGGGAGCCCGAAACGGTGAATCCCACCGCGAACCGGGCTTTCGCGGAGCCGGTCAGGCTCACGGCACCCCCAGATTTCAGACTCGCCTCGAGCGCCGCACTGATGTCCAGGGTGAGACCCGTGGGACCCAGCGGAATCGAGGGCGCTGACAATCTAACCTCACAGCCTGCCTGCACTGCAGCTTCCCATGACAGGCCCGCTTCCAGGGTGGGCTGCCCCTTGATAAGCAGGTCCACGTACTTGCGTTTGAGGTCCATGTCGAAACTGGCCCGCGTGCTGGACATGTCCAGCCGGGCCGTGAGAGTGGGCCGTGCGCCGCCGCCGTTGATCGAACTGCGGCACTTAAACTTGACCGGGTAGCCCGCCAGCGCGGCCGACGACGCCTCGTCATCTTGGGTCATCTGCCCCAAGGTCGACGACATGGACACCGTCAGGGTGCTGTAGGCCTCGCTCAGCGCGGCGGGCTTGATCACGGCGGTCAGCGAGGACGTGTCGACCGAGACGACCTTGCCCAGAAGACCTTGCGGAGCATGCGGTGAGGCGTCAGCGACCAACACGTCTCCCACCTTCGGAAGCTGGTCCTTGCGGTGCAGGACCACTGTCTGGGAACCTTCGGGGTTGCCGCTGACCGACGCGATCTGCCTGGACTTGAGTTTGTCGGCGTTGCGCCGCAGAACAGCCTTCTGGGTTCGCCCTGCGACCATCACCTGTGTGACGGCCGACCTGCCACGGGAGCGCGCACCGAGCTCCCATCCGCCGGGTGCAAGTCGTACCTTCGCCCGCCAGCGGCCGCCGGCGTCCGCGCGGGACCGACCCACCCGTGCCCAGCGCTTGGTCCCCGGCTTGCGGGCCGACAGAACCACCCGGGCCTTCGCAGGCGCGGTACCACGCACCACGAACCGCTTCCCGGCCCTCGGCACCCCGACAACCTCGATGGTGACCGACTTCTTCCCTGCGGACACCGCCTGCGGGCCTGCCGCGGCTCCTGCCGACCCAGGTGGGGGTTGACCTTGCGCCGGGGCCACCAATGTGGCCAGGCTGACCGCCATCACCAGCGCGAGCCTCATGGTTCTTGTCACTGTCTCCCCCTCACCGCAGTTCGTGATCACCTACCACGGACCCTAGACCCAGCATCGTGCCTGACTAGGGCGACTCCGTTAACTGGATCGGATTCTTGCTGGCGCCCGGGCGGGTGTATGTTCGAGCCGCGTAGGTCCAGCGAAATTGGGGGACGTTATGAATCTGACAGGCATGACCGGTTGCATGCTGTTGGGGGCCGCCGCGGCGATGATGCCGACTCAGGCGATCGCTGCGACCCCGCCCGACCTCGACGTCAACAACAGGGAGGCGGTCGAGACCGCCTACATGGATGCGCTGGCCGCCTCCAAGAGCGTTCCGGACGGGTGGACAGGCAGCGAGCAGGCCTGCAACCCCGGCGCTCTGAGCCCGGAGTTCCTCCAAGGCCAGCTGGCCGTTGTGAACTTCGGGCGCGCCTTGACGGGCCTTCCTGCAGTGGGTCTTTCACAGGACTTGACCGCTCGAGCGCAACTGGGGGCCTTCGCGTGGACCTTCGGGGACCAGTGCGGGCTGGAGGCCTCGAACTACCCTGGCCACAAGGTGCACTGCACCGATGAGCCGACCTGGGTGATGCTACCCGACACGGGGGTCGTGATCGACGCCTTCGCGACGGAAGTGGGCATCGGCTGGGTGCCTGGTGGCGGCGACCTGGCGGTGACGCACTCGGGTGGGTACCAGGACCCCCCACCGTGGATGGCGTGGCCCAGCGCCGGCTACTTCCCGGAGCCCCTGCAAGAGTCCTCCGGCTGGTACCTGGCCGGTGCGGGTGCGGACTTCACGAACGCGTCGGTACGCATGACCGACCCCGCGACCGGCCAGCCGGTCGCGAACACCCGGATCAAGGCGGCCTACGGCACGGCGGGCGACGACGCCGTCAACTACCTGCAGTGGGAGGTCTCACAACTGGAGACACTTGACGACGTGATGGTCACCGTGGAAGGCATCGTCCGCGCCGGGCAGACAGTCAGCCACTCATACACCGTGCACCTGTTCAACCCGACGATGCGCACTCTGGGACAGCCCACCTATTCCGGAGTCCCCCAGGTCGGCGCGACCCTGACAGGTACCAGCGCTCCCGTCATGCCGGCGTCGATGGAGTCGATGGACTCCGAGGTCTCGTTGTCCTGGTGGCGCGACGGGGTGCGCGTCGGGCGGGGCACGACGTACAAGGTCCGCGTCGGCGATCTCGGGCGCAGTCTCGTGCTGCGGCAACGGTCCTCTCACTGGGGCTTCTCAGAGTCCATCGTGGACGCCACCCCCACGGGAACTGTCCAGCCGGCAACCCGACTACGCCCCATGGGCATCAAGCTGGAAGGAGTACGGCGGGTGGGCCGCACCATCCGCGTGTTTCCCGAGTGGACCTTCCCACGGTCCAAGGTCCGACAGAGCGTCCAGTGGTGGTACGTCAACGGGCAGCGCATTCCCGGCGCGACGAAAACCCGGCTCGTGCTATCCCGAAAGGTTCTGAGGATCCCGAAGAACGGCTCCGCCGATATTGAGGTGCGGGTGAAGGCCCAGGCACGCGGGCAGCACGCGTCGCAGTCACGTAGGTATCGGGTGTACCCGTGATCGCCGCTGCCCTGACCCTGCTCGCGATGACCGCAGTCCCGGCCGACGACAAGGGCCCCGTGGAAGCCGGTTACATCCAGCAGCTCGAGCGAGAAGCAGTGCCCTTCGCATGGAGCGGCGACGTCGCTTCGTGCGTCGCAGGCGCCCCTTCGGATGCCGCCCAGCAGGCGACTCTGGACTCGGTGAACTACGTGAGAGGTCTGGCCGGGTTGGGTCCGGTGCGACTGGATGCGCGCGCCTCCGCCGAGGCTCAGGCTGCAGCCCTGATGATGGCGGCTAACGGCGAACTGTCTCACGCTCCTACCCGGTACTGGCGATGCCGTACGCCTGAGGGAATCGCAGGGGCCGGACGCTCCAATCTGTCCATCGGAAACACGGCGGCGCAGGCTGTCACTGGCTACATGAATGATGACGGCCCCAACAACCAGGCCGTGGGACACCGCACCTGGCTGCTGCAACCCGGCCTCGCCAGCATCGGCATCGGCAGCACACCCAACACCAACGCGATAGCCGTGTTCGGGGAAGGCATCGACCACCTCGACCCGGCCCCGGAAGCCGTCATCAGGTGGCCCAAGGCCGGTTCATTCCCCAGCGGTCTCACCCCCTCGCGCTGGTCACTGACCACCACAGCTGCCCTCAAGGGCAACCCAGCCGGGTGGGCCAGGGCCTCGGTCACGGTCACGAAGGCCGGCCGGACCTGGACCGCGCCAGTGATCCACCGCGACGAGGTACTCGTCTGGTACATGGACGACACCTCACCCGGCCTCTACCACGTGCAAGTCAGCGCGGGCACAACCTACGAGTACGACGTCGACGTGTTCGAACCCAGCGTCCGCGTGACCGGCCCCCCGAGTATAAAGGGCACAGTCCGCGCCAGGCGCGTGGTGAAGCTCGCCGGTGGCAGCTGGACTCCAGCCAGTTCTCAGATGTCTGTCACGTGGAAAGCAGGCAAGCGGACAGTCTCCTCGGCAACGCGACTGCGCCTTAAGCCCTGGACGACTGGACGCAAACTCACCGCTCGCGTGACTGTCTCCTGGCCCGGGCTGCGGCCTGCGACTTTGACGCTCAGCGCTGGCCGCGTTCGGCGTTGATGAACAGTGGCGGTCAACCAAGGTCGCCCCGTGTCTCACAAACCTTCGTTCATGTGACAGGCTGGGCCTTCGCGCCTCCACAGGGAGCACTGGCGAGACGTGAGTGCACTCGATGCGCCCGACGGAGAACTCCTTGGGTATGCCCAGCGATGGGCTTTGGTGTTGGTCACCCAGGATCTCGATTTCGGGAGGCTTCTAGCGTTGGGAGGTTGTGATGGCCCGCGGCCTCGATGAACGGCACCCACAGCGGGCTGAGGTTCATGTCGATGAGGAATCTCATGCGGACAGGGGAATCTCGATCTCCTCGACCCGCCATGCGGCATACGACAGGGCCTGCTTGATGTCATCCAGCATCAGATATGGGTAGGCCTCAAGAATCTCGTCGAACGACTTGCCAGTGGCGACCAGTCCCACCACGACACCGACCGTCACCCGCGTACCTCGAATGCAGGGTTTGCCACCCATCACGTCGACATCCCTGGAGATGCGGTCGAACTCGGTCATCTAGCCAGAGTACGGGCGAACCAGCACCCAGGGCAGGGCCAACGTCTTCCAGTAGAGGCGCGAAGGCCCACCGGGTCACGCTATTGCCGATCACGCGTTGAGGGACGAGGCGACGCAGCAAGCTCTCTTCACCGTGCGAGTCCGGGTGTCGAACACCACGCCGCTGCGCCCACTCGATCACCGTGTGGCTGAGGGCTCTGCTGCTCCTCCACAATCCTTCCGCTTTGAGCCTCGGCGGGGATTGGCCCGGCGACGTGGTCCCCAACGACTGGGACGACGCTGCCGACGCCGTTTCGTGGACGCCGGGACAGGGAGGATGCCACTGCCGACAGCCGTCCAATCCACCCAGTCGCCGCTTCCCTTCCGTCCCCCCTCGAGGTACCGTCGACACAGGAGGTACACCATGATTCAGGCGTTAAGCCCACAGGCGCCGTATACCTCCCCTATGTATCTCCAGACCCCCCGCGGCCACTCACACTGCCCCCGCCACTAAAGGCAGAAGGTCCCGGTGCTTGCGCCGGGGCCTTCTGCTTTTGGTGGCGCTCGGGCTTGGATTTGGGAGGAGCGACGCAGTCGCGACGGCTCCTGCCCCCGTGTCGTTTGTCAAGCTGCGGCGCGGTGCTGGACAGGAACAACACTGGCGCCGCGGCTGGGTCTGTTATGCCGCCCTCACAATGAGTGCGCCGACCGCCAATCCAGTGGACAGGCCGACCACGACTGCACCCAGCCAGGCGAACCAGGCGCGCATCGACGGTTTGGGATGATCCAGACGTCCGATTCGGTCGCCGTACCGGATCGTCGCCAGGGTGAGGCCGAGGGCGAGGACCGCCAGGACGACGAATACCACACCAACCGCGTTGAAGTCGGAGATGCCTTCCGCCGAGGCGGGCAGAGCCGCCGCGACCTTCCGAAAGCTGACACCCAACGCACCGAAGAACAACGTCGCCAAGGTCCCAACTGCGGCCCATGAGACCAAACCAGCGTCATACCTTCGGGAGCTCCACAGAAGCAGCAGCCCACCTGTGACCGAAATGGCGATGCTCACGTAAGCGGATGTGAAGATACCGGGCTCACACTCCTGCCCCGGCCTGATTTGGTAGGGACCGTCCACAGCGCACGCGCCGCCATAGTCCAAGCCGAGCGTTCGCATCACGAGGTACAGGGACATCAAACCAACGATGAGGACGGCCGTACCGACCAGAACGCCGAGCAGCGGGACTCTCGGCAGCGGCTTCTCGCGCCAAACAGAATCGGGCTGCGCACGGTGCGTGCCAGAACCCATGTCTCATCCTCCTCGATTCAGGGCCCCATGCT
>Ga0116175_1000352_pt1 | contig 33249 bp, 32 predicted proteins | sample AD_UKC125_MetaG_FD_89802 | JGI IMG/M metagenome (GOLD analysis project Ga0116175, IMG submission 89802) | Active sludge microbial communities of municipal wastewater-treating anaerobic digesters from USA - AD_UKC125_MetaG | ecosystem: Engineered > Bioreactor > Anaerobic > Digestate | place: USA... | reverse complement strand
GAAAAAGCCCTTACCGAGCAACAAGCGATACTCGCCCGTTCTAGCATATTGAGCGTTGAATCGCATCAATATGAGCGCGGTTGGTTCAGTTCCACCGAAACGCTGGTGGTGCGCCTAAAGCCCACTCTGCTCAGCAATGCCCAGCAATATCTACCCGATAATTTAAAAACCGTTTTCAGCGAACCGATCACCCTCGTCAACCACATCAAGCACGGCCCGTTTGCCAACGGCTTAACACCGGTAAGCGCTCATGTGGAAACCGAGTTTCAGTACCAACCGGAAACCGCTAAAGTGTTGAAACGCTTCTTCGGCGACCAAGCGCCGGTGAGCATGAGCAACACCATTTATCTCGGCCGTTCGGGCAAAATCGACACCACCATTCCCGCCTTCGATTATGAAGAACTTTCCGGCATCAAGCTCGATTGGAAAGGCCTCAGCGGCCAAACCGATTACGACAGCGGCTGGAGCGGCTACCGCCATCAACTGCAATCGCCGGGCGTGCACATCCAGTTGGCCGATAAAGGCAGCGTGAGCCTCGATAAACTGAACATCACCAGCGACACCCGCGACGGTGCCCACGATATTTCGCTGGGCAACAGCCATTTCCAACTCGGCCGTTTCGCCATGGAATGGAAAGAAGGCATAGGCTACGACATCAAGCTCAACCAATTGGTGAACTTGGTTACCGACCTGCAAATCGGCGCGTTTATCAACCCCACCGGCACCATCGCACCGTCTAAAATCGTGGTCGATAACCTTTCGTTCCAAACCAAAATGGATGAGAAAGAAGGCTGGATAGACAGCGAAGGCCGCTTCCAGTTTGCCAAACTGGCCTACGGCAACGAGCAATACGGCCCCTTGGACATCAATGTCGCCGCCGAACACCTGGATGCCAAAGCCTTGCAGGTTCTGAAACAGAAAATGGCCGAAATCGCCGGCAAAAAAATGAGCGAGGAGCAAATTCAGGCCGAATTGGTGAAAACCGCCAAAACCGATGCGGTCGGCCTGTTTACCAACAATCCGAAAATCAAGCTGAATACCTTTGATTTCACCATGCCCACCGGCAAAGTACAGGCTTCCGGCGAATTAAGCTTCGACGGCTTGGCTGCCGCCGACCTGAACGATGTTACCCAGATGCTGAAGAAAACCCACGCCGATTTCCGCCTGCATGTACCGGAAAAACTGCTGGAACAGCTGGCTATCAACCAAGCGCGTAACGTATTCAGCGTGAATCCCGAAGACGCCGCCGCCGGTACCGCCAGCATGGACGACATCAACGACACCATCCGCCTGATGGTCGAAACCACCGTAAAATCGATGCACACCGACGGTTATTTAACGCTAACCAACGGCAATATCGACACCCGCATCGTGTTGCAGCAAAACCGCCTTACCCTCAACGGCAAAGAGTTGCAGAACGAACCGGAAGAAATGCCGTTTGACGAACCGGCTTCCGGCGAAGCGGCCAAAGACAAAGCGGCTTCGGCATCCGCCACCGCAAAACCTTAACACCGCCGTGTTAATCACACAGCCAGCGCCGCCGAAGCCCGCTTCCGGCGGCGTTATTCTTCAGACAGGCATTCTGTTGCCCTGTATAATCCGTTTATTCTATAAAGATTTATCTGCCCATCATGACACCCAGCCAACTGAACCACACCGCCGATTTGCTCGCCGCGATATTGAGCTTCAAACAACCGGCCGATGCCGTGCTGTCCGCCTATTTCCGCGAACACAAAAAACTCGGCCGCCAAGACCGCCACGAGATTGCCGAAACCGCGTTTGCCGCACTGCGCCATTATCAAAAAATCGCCACCGCGCTGCGCCGCCCCGAAGCGCAATCCAGAAAAGCCGCGCTGGCCGCCTTGGTATTGGGTCGCAGTTTCAATTTGAGCCAATTACAAGAACTAACCGATGAAGATGAGCGTGAATTTTTAAGCCATTTGAAAAGCCGCAAAAGCGAGTTTGCCGAACAGCTCAACACCGCCGCCGAACTGCCCGAATGGCTGATTGAAACCTTAAAAGCACAACAGAGCGAAGCGGAAATCCTCGCGTTTGGCCGCAGCGTGGCCAGCCCGGCGGCGCTGGATTTGCGCGTTAATACCTTGAAAGGCAAGCGCGATAAAGTGCTCGAAGCCTTAAGCGCCGAAGGCCACGCCGCCAGCGCCACCCCTTATTCGCCTTGGGGCATCCGCCTGAGCGACAAAATCGCACTCAACAAACACCCGCTGTTTCTCGACGGCACGCTGGAAGTGCAAGACGAAGGCAGCCAACTGCTGGCCTTGTTGCTCGGTGCCAAACGCGGCGATATGGCAGTGGACTTTTGCGCCGGAGCAGGCGGTAAAACGCTGGCCATCGGCGCCATGATGGCCAATAAAGGCCGAATTTACGCCTTTGATATTGCCGAAAAACGGCTGGCCAAACTCAAACCGCGCATGGTGCGCGCCGGGCTCACCAATATCCACCCCGAGCGCATCAGCAGCGAACACGATACCCGCATCGCCCGTCTGCAACAAAAAGCCGACCGCGTATTGGTAGACGCCCCCTGCTCCGGCTTGGGTACTTTGCGCCGCAATCCCGATTTGAAATACCGCCAATCGCCACAATCTCTGGCTCAATTGCTGGAACAGCAACACAGCATTCTGGCCGCGGCCGCCGATTTGGTGAAACCCGGCGGCAGGCTGGTTTATGCCACTTGCAGTATTGTGCAGGCGGAAAACGAACAACAGGTTGAGTGGTTTCTGGCCGAACATCCCGATTTCGAACTCTTGGACGCAGCCGAATTATTGCAAGCGGCCAAGATAGATTTGGATACCGGCCGCTATTTGAGCCTCGATTCCGGCCGCCACGGCACCGACGGCTTTTTCGCCGCCGCTTTACAGCGCAAAGCCGATTAACTATTCCGACTGAGTGGAAAAACTGTATTTCGGCTATATAATGCCTGTCTGAAAACCCTTAACCCCGCACTCTTTTTTGAGGAAAAAAAACATGAGCATCCAAGAACAAATCAAAGAAGTTGTTACCACCCACCGCGTGGTACTCTTTATGAAAGGCACCAAACAATTCCCGCAATGCGGCTTCTCTTCGCGCGCCGTACAAATTCTGCAAGCGGCCGGTTGCAATGATTTTGTCACCGTAAACGTATTGGAAAACGAAGCCGTGCGCCAAGGCATTAAAGAATATTCCGATTGGCCGACCATTCCGCAGCTGTATGTAAACGGCGAATTTCTCGGCGGTTCCGACATCATGATGGAAATGTTTGAAGCCGGCGAATTGCAGGAAGCGCTGCAAGCTTAATGCTTCATCAGTTTAACTGACTGATTCAAGCGGTATTTCATCAAACCGAATATTTCGGTGGCATGAAATACCGCTTGTATTATTTTTCCTTCCTGTACCCGCTATAACTTTCCCGCCGTCGCCAACAATGCTAATATCGAACTATCCAATATTAGGCCTATTCATTATTCAAAGGAGAAACCAGCATGAATCAGAATCTGTCTTGGGAAATACAACTGGCGCTGGCCGCCGTTATTGGTTTGGTTATTGGCCTGTTGGTGATGTGGCTAATGATGCGGACTTCCCGCAGCAAAGAAAAAGAACATGAAGAATTGGTGCAGAAATTCCAGAATTACCGTCAAGAAGTAGACAAACATTTTGTCGACACCGCTGCCGCCGTCGACGAATTAAACCGCAGCTATCAGAAAGTGATCCAACACCTGAGCAGCGGTGCGCAAAACCTGATGGGCAAAGAAGCCCTGCAAGAGCAGTTGGCCAACCGCAGCAATAAAGCCGTTACCGTCGCCTATCTGGCCGCAACCGCCACCGCCGGTGCCGCGACTTTGCCGCAAGAATCCGATTTCCAAGAAGGCCAAGCCGTTCCCTCATCTGATGAACTCGCTTTCCACCTCTCTGATATCGATCCGGTCGAGCAGGTTCCGGTGAGCGAAGTGCCGGTAACCGATTTGCCGCATACTACCGCCGTAGCAACCGAAACCCCGGCAGCCGAAGTACCGGCAGAGTCCCAACCCGCTCAAAAATCTTAACCGCGGTTATCAGAATCGGTTCAACAAACTTTCAGACAGGCATTTTAATAAACAAAAGGGGCATAACGGTTTTATGCCCCTTTTTTATGCCGTATTGCTTATCCCAACAGGAGTGAATACCTGATGTCTGCTGCAAATTGGCTGCTATTTACCTTGTTCCTATTACCGGTATTGGCGACGCTATTGCCCTTCGTGAAACACGATCATTGGGCCTTTCGTGTTTTTGATTTTCCCCGCCTGCAAATTGCGATCCTCAATTTCGTCTGCTTAATCAGCCAACTGATCTTCCAGCCGAATCCAGCGGCTGTGTTTCTGCCGCTGGCTCTTGCCAATCTGATCAGTATGATTTATCAACTGAAAGAGGTTTTCGCCTATACCCGCCTCGCCAAACCGGAAGTGATGCATTATCGCGGGCAAGACAACGAACGCACCCTATCGCTGCTCACCAGTAATGTGCTCACCACCAACCGCCGTGCCGATTTATTGCTGGCCGAAATCCGCAGCCACGTGCCTGATGTGGTGCTCACTTTGGAGAGCGACGAATGGTGGGAAACACAGCTGGCGGTGTTGGAACACGATCAGGGCTACGCTTATACCGTGAAAATCCCGCTGGATAATCTCTATGGCATGCACTTATACAGTCGCTTGCCGCTGCAAAATGTAGAAATCCGCCACTGGGTGGCCGAAGACATTCCTTCGATTGCCGCCGAATTGCAATTGCACTCGGGCGAATGGGTGAACATTTACTGCCTACACCCGATGCCGCCCAGCCCCACCGAAGCCGATACTTCCACCGACCGCGACGCCGAGTTGCTGCTGGTGGGCAAAGAAATCGCCAAACACGATCATTCGGTATTGGTATTCGGCGACCTGAACGATGTGGCTTGGTCTTATACTTCCCGATTATTCCAACAAATCAGCGGCTTGCTCGACCCGCGCAAAGGGCGCGGTATGTACAACACTTTTCACGCTCATTATCCGTTCTGCCGCTGGCCGCTCGATCATATTTTCCACAGCAGCGATTTTATGATGAGCGAAATCAAAGTATTGCCCAATATCGGTTCCGACCATTTCCCGGTATACGGCAAATTCCAGTTCTCGCCTGCCGCCGAGTCCATACAGGAAAAAGAAGCGCCGGATCAGGAAGAAATTGAGGAAGCGAAAGAGAAAATTGCCGAAGCCGAGCCAATTAAGGAAGTGGTGAAAGAGAAGTACAGCGACAACCATAACGCTACGAATAAAAACAATTGAATACGCAAAAAATGCCTGTCTGAAAAACCATTTTCCAGACAGGCATTTTTTATACCCAAACACTAATTAAGTATTCTTCTGAATAAACTCAATCTTATAACCATCCGGATCTTCTACAAACGCAATCACGGTGGTGCCGTGCATCATCGGGCCGGCTTCACGGGTTACCTTGCCGCCCTTTACTTTTACCGCTTCGCAAGCGGCATAAGCATCTTCTACTTCCAGAGCGATGTGGCCGTAGCCGTTGCCCAAATCGTAGCGCTCGGTATCCCAGTTGTGGGTCAGCTCGATTACGGTATGATCCGATTCATCACCATAACCAACAAACGCCAGCGTAAAACGGCCGTTCGGATAATCGTGTTTACGCAGCAATTTCATGCCCAAAACGTCTTGATAAAAAGCTAATGATTTGTCGAGATTGCCGACTCGCAGCATAGTATGCAGCATACGCATGGTGGTTCCTTTCATAAACAGCCCGCCTCTTTTTTGGGCAGATGTATTATTGTAACACAATGTTTTTTCTTCAATGCCTGTCTGAAAACTTCCAAGCCTTTCAGACAGGCATACTGCTTTAGTACTTCATTAAACAAAATCAATCACAATTGTTGACATTTTAATATTGTTTTTACCCGTAAAATTCGCTATAAATAAAACCATGATTTAAAAAAGTACCCGATAAACCCGATGATAAAAGGATAAAGCGATGAGAATTGGTGTTCCAATGGAGTCCCTGAGCGGCGAAACCCGCGTCGCCGCTACCCCTGCTACCGTGAGCCAGTTGCAGAAACTGGGCTTTGAAGTGGCGGTGGAAAGCGGTGCCGGTGTGGCCGCAGGGCTGGTGGATGCGGCTTATCAAGCAGCCGGTGCCACTTTGGTTGAACGAGGCGAAGTGTGGGCTTGCCCGCTGATTTATAAGGTAAACGCCCCTTCCGATTTAGAAATTGCCGCCTTAAAAGCCGGCCAAACGCTGGTGAGTTTTTTGTGGCCGGCGCAAAACCCCGAATTGGTGCAAAAGCTGGCCGACAAAAAAGTGAATGTATTGGCGATGGACATGGTGCCGCGTATTTCACGTGCACAAGCCTTAGATGCACTCTCTTCGATGGCCAACATCAGCGGCTACCGCGCGGTGATTGAAGCGGCCAATGCGTTCGGCCGTTTCTTTACCGGCCAGATTACCGCCGCCGGCAAGGTTCCGCCCGCACAAGTGCTGATTATCGGCGCAGGCGTGGCGGGCTTGGCAGCGATTGGTACCGCCAACTCATTGGGCGCTGTGGTAAAAGCCTTCGATACCCGCTTGGAAGTAGCCGAGCAAATCGAATCAATGGGCGGTCAATTCCTGAAACTGGATTTCCCGCAAGAAACCGGTGGCAGCGGCGACGGCTACGCCAAAGTGATGAGCGAAGAATTTATCGCCGCCGAGATGAAGCTGTTTGCCGAACAAGCCAAAGAAGTCGACATCATCATCACCACCGCCGCCATTCCCGGCAAACCCGCGCCTAAACTGATTACCCAAGAAATGGTGGCAAGCATGAAAGCCGGTTCGGTGATTGTCGATTTGGCAGCAGCCACCGGCGGCAACTGCGAGCTGACCCGCCCGGGCGAGCTGTATGTGACCGACAACGGCGTAAAAATCATCGGCTACACCGATATGGCCAACCGCTTGGCAGGCCAGTCTTCTCAGCTTTATGCCACTAATCTGGTTAACCTTTCAAAACTGCTCAGCCCGAATAAAGACGGCGAAATCACGCTGGATTTTGAAGACGTGATCATCCGCAATATGACGGTTACCCGCGATGGCGAAATCACTTTCCCGCCGCCTGCTATTCAGGTTTCTGCCGCACCACAACAACCGGCCGCGCAAGCCGCGCCGGTGGCTAAACCCGAGCCGAAACCGGTGCCTACCTGGAAAAAACTTGCCCCCGCCGTAATCGGCGCGGTGCTGATTTTATGGATGGGCGCGGTGGCACCGGCAGCGTTTTTAAACCACTTTATCGTGTTCGTCTTAGCCTGCGTGATTGGCTACTACGTGGTGTGGAACGTCTCGCACTCACTGCACACGCCCTTGATGTCGGTCACCAACGCGATTTCCGGCATCATCGTGGTCGGCGCGCTGCTGCAAATCGGCCAAGGCAATACTTTTGTGTCGATCTTGGCGTTTATCGCGGTGCTGATTGCCAGCGTGAATATCTTCGGCGGTTTTTACGTTACCCGCCGCATGTTGAATATGTTCAGAAAGGGGTAAGGTAATGTCTCAAGGATTGGTAACTGCGGCCTATATCGTTGCCGCCATTCTGTTTATTTTCTCGCTGGCCGGTTTGTCGAAACAGGAAACCGCTAAAAACGGCTGCTATTTCGGCATCACCGGTATGGCGATTGCCTTGTTTGCCACCGTATTCAGCGAACAAACTTCCGGCTTCTTCTGGGTGATTCTCGCCATGGGCATCGGTGCCGCCATCGGTATCTACAAAGCCAAAAAAGTAGAGATGACCGAAATGCCCGAGCTGATTGCGCTGTTGCACAGCTTCGTCGGCTTGGCCGCGGTGTTGGTGGGCTTCAACAGCTTTATCGAACCGGGCGATGTGGGTGCCGATATGCACACCATTCATTTGATTGAAGTGTTTTTAGGCGTGTTTATCGGCGCGGTCACCTTCACCGGCTCAATTGTGGCGTTTGGCAAACTCAACGGCAAAATCAGCAGCTCGCCCTTGCAACTGCCCCACAAACACAAACTCAACCTCGCCGCTTTGGTGGTGTCGTTTATCTTGCTGATGGTGTTTGTCGGCGCAGACGGCAGCTGGTTTGCCCTGCTGCTGATGACCTTAATCGCCTTGGCCTTCGGCTGGCATTTGGTGGCTTCCATCGGCGGTGCCGATATGCCGGTAGTGGTATCCATGCTCAACTCGTATTCCGGCTGGGCGGCCGCTGCCGCAGGCTTTATGCTCGGCAATGATTTGCTGATTGTGACCGGCGCGCTGGTCGGCTCCAGCGGTGCGATTCTGTCGTACATCATGTGTAAAGCCATGAACCGCTCGTTTATTTCCGTGATTGCCGGTGGCTTCGGTACTGACGGTTCTGCTGCCGCATCGGGCAGCGAAGAAGTCGGCGAATACCGCGAAGTGAAACCTGCTGAAGTGGCCGAAATGCTAAAAGATGCCCACAGCGTGATCATCACCCCGGGCTACGGCATGGCGGTGGCTCAAGCGCAATATCCGGTGGCGGAAATCACCGACCTGCTGCGCAAAAACGGCACCGAAGTACGCTTCGGCATCCACCCCGTTGCCGGCCGCTTGCCCGGCCACATGAACGTGTTGCTGGCCGAAGCCAAAGTGCCTTACGACATCGTGTTGGAAATGGATGAAATCAATGATGATTTCCCTGAAACCGACGTGGTATTGGTGATCGGTGCCAACGATACGGTAAACCCCGCCGCGCAAACCGACCCCAACTCTCCGATTGCCGGTATGCCGGTATTGGAAGTGTGGAAGGCTAAAGAGGTGGTGGTGTTCAAACGCTCAATGAACACCGGCTACGCAGGCGTGCAAAATCCGCTCTTTTTCAACGAAAACAGCGTGATGTGCTTCGGCGATGCCAAAGCCACGGTGGATGAGATTTTGGCGGAATTGAAGAAGTAAACCTTATTTGAAGTAAACAAATGCCTGTCTGAAGAATGTTTCAGACAGGCATTTTGATATTGGTGCTGGTTACAAAACCCGTTTCATCAATGATTGCACCATTACCTGAACGGAAAAATCCGGCTGTGCGTTGCACGCGTTTTGTGCATCTGCCAAAACGCCTCAGCAATATCATCGGGATCAAGTGCTTGGGGGTGCTGATCTGCACCGGGTGTATTTTGTACGAAACCGGCCACCACCACTTCACCCAAATAAACGCCTTGTGCCGCTAGGCTTGATGCCAGCACAGCATTGGCTTTATGCTGCGCCGCTACCGAAACGGCGAGAATGCCATAGTCGCTCGCAAAAGTGTTGATGGCCGCATCATCCAGCGCCATCACGCCACTGGTGACCAGTACCGCGCCATGTTCGGCGGCCAGTTGAGGAAGCAGAGTTTGTACCGCTGCCAGATATTGCACCACACGCAGGTTCAGGCTGGCTGCCAGCGTATCGGGGGAAGCGGTCAGCAAACTGCCTTCCACATCCATAAACGCATTCCAGTGCAGAATGCCGATGCGCTCGGCAGCCAACCCGGCCAGCAAGTTTTGCAGCGCATGGGGATCGCTCAAGTCGCAAGCATGCGCCGTCGCCACCATGCCCTCTTGCTGCAAGCCAGCCACCGCGGCATCGAGTTTGTCTTGGCGGCGTGCCACCAGATGCAGCGGGTAGCCTTCGCGGCCAAAGCGCCGAGCCACGCTGTGACTGATGCCGGGGCCATATCCACACAGCAACAGAGCGGGTTTCATTCGTTCACTCCCAGCGCCCATTCCAGCGCGGCGGTATCTTCGTAGAAGTGGTACAGCGCCAGCTTACCAGCTTCATCAAACTTCATCACCAGCGCCCAATCGCTGGCAAAGGGGCGGCCGGTGGCTCGGGCGATGTGTTTCAAACGCCCATACATCATCACGTGCTGCCCTTGGGCGATGGTATCGTATATCTCAAACTCGCCCGGCTCCAGCATTTCGCCAAAAGCTTGGAAAAAATCAATGGCACCCGCATGGCCGCTATAACGTCCATAGGCACGCACTTGTTCGGAAGGTTCGGGGCGAGTGCTGATGAAAACCACATCTTCGGCGCAAGCCACCAATGCTTCGGGCAGTTTGCCGGTAAATATGTCGGCAAGAAATTGTTGTGCTTGAGTTTGATAAGTCATAATGTTCTCTCTTAGTTAAGGAAATTAGAAAAAGTGAGCTTGCCGATGGTGTGTCCCTCATTCAGCAGCTCCAGTGCCTGCTGCACATGCTGTGCACACAGCGGGCCGAGACAGCGGGTTTGCGTGCTGCGCAAAAGGCCTTCGTCTAGCCAACTGCTGACTTGGTTGAGAATCTGCCCTTGTGTAAGCCTGTCTGAAGGCTGAAACAGCGGTTTAGTAAACATATATTCCCAGTGAAAAGACAAGCTCTTTTGCATCAATGGGTTGAGATCTATCGGAGCAGCCAACGGCACGATACAAGCGATGTGGCCGAAAGGCTGCATCTGCGGTAATAACGCTTGCAAGTGGGCATCAGGATGGCTGGTGAACACCGCGTGGCTAACGGCTTCGGGCAATTGTTCTGCAAGCGGGCGGCTGTGGTCGATCACCCGATGTGCTCCTAATTCTAAGCACCAATCGCGCGACTCAGCCCGTGAGGCGCTGGCGATGATTTCCACATCCGGCAATCGTTTGGCCAGTTGGATCAATTGCGAACCCACTCCGCCGGCACCGCCCAAAATCAGCAGCCTGCCACCTTCAAGACAAAATTTTTCGTGCAGCAATTCCCACGCGGTCAATACCGTTAAGGGCATAGCGGCAGCTTCCGCTGCACTCAAATTCACTGGCTTTCTGCCAACCAGCTCGGCACGCACGGCTTGGTATTGAGCAAAACAGCCGGCGCGGGACACATCACCTGCGTAATACACGGTATCGCCCACAGAAAAATCACGTACTGCCTCGCCGATTTGAACCACTGTGCCGCAAGCGTCAAAACCCAAAATATTAATCGCCGGATTCTCCCGTGCACGCATCAGCAGCCGCTGGTCAGCCGGATTGATGGCCGCCGCCTCTACCCGCACCAGCACATCTTGTGCACCCACCTCCGGCAACGGCAGCATGGCATCTTTGAGTTTAAAATCGTTGGCGCGGTCAATCACCACCGCTTTCATCAGTGTTGGCATTTTTTAGTTCTCCGCAAACTAAGCCACCGTTTTTTGGGAAGCTTTTTCATCATTACCTATTTGAATGAGTGAAAACAGTATGAACGGATTTTAAAAAAACAAAAATACGATAAACTGGCAATAAATGATCATTTTTGCACAATAAAGAAAGAAGACAGCTATGCCAGCGGTGACACATTTAGACTGGAACGATGTCCACCACTTCGTTACCTTAGTAGAACAGGAAACGCTAACAGCGGCATCAGAGGTACTGGATGTCCAACACAGCACCGTATCGCGGCGGATCATGCAATTGGAAGCCAGCCTCGGCCTGCGTTTATTTGATCGCATCGGTAAGCGTTATTTGCTAACCGAAGACGGTGAACGCCTGTATATGCAGGCGCGGGAACTGAGCAAGAATATAGCGGTTTTTCAGCGGCTGGCACGCGAGCAACGCGAAGCGGTAACTGAAGTAGCGATCAGCATGCCACCGGTGGTACTGCGCTGGCTGCTGTCGCCTCATTTATCCGCCTTTTATGCGCAGCACCCACGCATTCGCCTGTTGCTACAAAGCAGTGCGCAGCTGAGTAACTTGCACGAGCGGCAGGCTGATATTGCTTTGCGCCTGTTGCGCCCTGAAGCCAATGATCTGGTGGTGCGCCGTTTGCGCCCTCTCCGTTTCGGCTTTTATGCCGATGCCGGCTATCTACACCGCAATGCACGTGCCGATTGGCGGTTTCTAACCCTATCCACGCAAAACCCGTTAAGCCACTGGGCTCAAGACATCATCGGCAACCAACCGATCACTCTGGCCTGCAACGATTTTGAAGTCATCAAGCAAAGTACTGCTGCCGGATTGGGCATCGGTTTTCTACCGCAAGACAGCATGCAGCCGCAAGACAGCTTGCTGCCAATAGCGGTTCGGGGCGAAATTCCTGAAATACACGAAGAAACTCTGTATCTGGTGATGCACGAGGATGTGCGCCGTTCGCAGAAAGTGAGAGCGGTAGCGGATTTTTTGGTAGAGGTTTTGACAGATTCATCGAACGCTTAATGGGATGTTTTGATCGAGGCTTTGAAACATTGCGCCAAGCCTGTGTACAAATATAGCGATACTGTGTTGAATACTAATAATGCCTGTCTGAAAACTCGCAAACTTGTTTTCAGACAGGCATTTTAATCCTCAACTCACTCCCATTAAAGGTAACAATATCGGCACCAATATCGCAGTTAAAATGCCGTTAAAAATCAGCCCTAAGCTCGCGTAGGCGGCGAATTTACGGCCGCGCTCCAGCGAAGCGGCAATGCCCATGGCGTGCGAAGCGGTGCCAATGGAAATACCTTGTGACATCGGTCGGTTCACCGTACTCACGCTCATGATGCGATAGCCCACCATTTGGCCGCTCATGCCGGCGATGATCACGGTAGCCGCGGTAATCGCCGGGATGCCGCCGACGCTGTTGGTGATTTCGATGGCGATCGGGTTAGTCACCGATTTAGAAGCAAGGCTCAGCAGTACGTCGTTGCCCGCTCCCATCCATTTGGCAATGTACACGCCGCTCACGATGCCCGCTACGCTGCCCGCGCCTTGCGACACCAGAATCGGCAGCCATTGCTTGCGGATTTTGTCCCAATTCAAATACAGCGGCAGCGCCAGCCCAACCACCGCCGGTTTGAGCCAAAAGTCGATAAACTGGGCGGCTTCGTGATAGCGCTCATAGGAAATGCCAAAAACTTTTAAGTAAACAATCAGGCTCACGGTGCTCAGCAGCACGGGGTTGAACCACACGCTGCCTGTGCGAGCGCGCAAAGTGTTGGCCAGCCAATAAATGCTTACGGTCAGCCACAGCAAAACCATCGGATGTTGCAGCATTTCCATTAGCGTTTCCTCATCCATTCATGGCTTTTGCCGGTCACAAACAACACGATAAAAGTGCTGAGCAAAGTGGAAAGCAGAATCGACCAAAAATCGCGGGCGATTACATCGAGATAGCTCATCACCGCCACGCAGGGCGGTACCAGAAACAAGGCCAGATTGGCCATCATCACGTCCACCATTTTCTGCAACTGGGCGGGCTTCACCCAACCGAATTGCAAAGCGGCAAACAAACAGCCCATGCCGACCACGCTGCCGGGCAATTGAATGCCGCTGAAATAAACCACCGCTTCGCCCAAGGCCAGGCAGCCGAAAATAATGCTTAAGGCCAATATCATGATTTACACTCGCTTTATGGGTTATCCAATGCTACACACCGTATCGTCATACTCGGGCTTGACCCGAGTATCTTGCTTTTCAAGGAAAACAGGAGATGCTCGGGTCAAGCCCGAGCATGACGAAAGTGGTTATTTTGAAGTTCATCAACTACAATGCCTGTCTGAAAAAAACTTTTTCAGACAGGCATTGTATGCTGTTTTCTTGTTTATCAAAACCGGCTTACTTGCTATAAGGATTTTCCAAACCTTCAATCAGTTTAGCCAAATAGTCGCGCAGTTGCGCTTCGCCGCAGCCCATGAGCAGCGCATCTTCAAAAGCATCTTGCGCCACGCTGTAGAGCTCGTTCATGTTTTCGCTCATCACCTTCACTTTTTCAGTGCAGGAAATGATGCTTCCGTCATCCGCGTACCACTTCGGAATATCGGGCATACTCATGTTTTACTTCCTTAATTCAAAAACTGCGAAGGATCGTTTTTCTTCACCCGCCGCGCGGTTACATAGCGGCTGGTCCAGTATTTATTGCTCAAACTCGTGATTTCAATATTTTTACCGGTACGCGGCGCATGGATGAAACGGTCGTTGCCGATATAAAGCCCCACATGGGAAATCCGGCGGCCTGAAGTATTGAAAAACACCATATCGCCCGGCTGTAACGCGCTGCGGCTGACTTGCGTTCCCACTTTAGCCTGTTCGGATGAGGTTCTGGGCAGATTCACCTGCATGGTACGGCGGAAAATATATTGCATAAATGCGCTGCAATCCATACCGGTGGTAGGCGAGGTGCCGCCGAAACGGTAAGCCACGCCGAGCAAACTCATGGCGCTGCCGATTAATTGGTCGGCTTCATTCTGGCTCACCTGGCGGCCGGCAGGCATCGGCTGGTACATTTCACCGGCGGTCAAACGGATAAGCTGCTCCAAATCATCCGCTCTCGCTTCCTGCGTATTGCATAACAGCGCCAAGAGCATAGCCGGCAGAGATAATCCTATTTTTTTCCAATACGTCATTCCAACATTTCCATCCAAATGCCTCTCGGCTGGGTACTCGCCGCCACGATAGCGCCATACATTTCCCAACATCACCTTAACCGGTCTTTGCACATTTTTTCAGCGAAAAAACCAAGCCGTTGCCGCCCTTACCAGCGGTTTACTGGGTGTTTTGTCGCTCTATCTGCTGTTTGATGATGCTGAGAAGCTGAGAGGGGTGCGAGCGGCTCAGCGCCCGCGGTGTTCCGAATTTCAGATAATTATCTGTAAATATAGACTTTTTCCAGCCAAATAACAAAAAAGCATTTTTCTCAAAACGCTTTATGCTATGCTATGTTCGCTGCCAGAATCCGTAAGATACCGCAAATTCTATGATGATACCAACTTTACTTGCCATGCGAGATTTTTCCCGGCTGCGGGAAATTATAGCCATCTTAACCAAATATGGCTTGGGCGAATTCGTTCAACGCATCAAGTTATCCGGCCAAACCTTAAGCGAAATCGAGGCCAAACCGGAAAGCCGCTACCTCAGCACACCGCGCCGTTTCCGGCTGGCTTTTGAAGAACTCGGCCCTACTTTCGTGAAACTCGGCCAAATTCTCTCCACCCGCGTCGACATTTTCAATGCCGAATGGATAGAAGAATTCGAACAACTGCAAAGCAATGTCGCCCCGATTCCGGTAAGCGATATTCAAGCGCTGGTAGCATCCAGCTTAGGCCAGCCTTTCCAGAATGTATTCAGCAGCATAGACCCCAAGCCCATCGGCAGCGCCTCGATTGCCCAAGTGCACAAAGCGGTATTACACAGCGGCGAAGTGGTGGCGGTAAAAATCAAACGGCCGGACATTGAAAAAGTGGTCAGCGCCGATTTGCGCATTCTCACCCACCTCGCCAACCTGATTGAATCGGAAATTCCCGAAGCGCGCCGCTATCAGCCGGTGCAGATGGTGCAGTATTTTGCCCGCAGCTTGGCCAAAGAAACCGATTTATCCGTGGAGTTGCGCTATATGCAACGCTTCGGCCAAACCTTCAACGGCCACGGCTATGTTCATATTCCTACCGTATACAGCGATTATTCCAACCGCCAGATTCTGGTTCAGGAACACATCGGCGATACCCTACTGCGCAACCTCACGCTCGACAGCCTGCCACAGGATACCCGCAGCACACTGGCACACCGCATCACCGAAGCACTGTTTACCATGATTCTGAAACAGGGCTTTTTCCATGCCGATCCGCATCCGGGCAATATTTTTATCAATGCCGACGGCCAGATTACGCTGATCGATTTCGGTTTGGTTGGCCACCTCTCCAGCACCCGCCGCCGCGAAATCATCGACCTGATCAACGCCCTCACCCGCCGCGACCAGTTCACCATGCAATATGTATTGAGCAACTGGGCGCAAGGCGAGTTGCCCGATGAAAACCTGCTGGGCGCCGATGTATTGGAAATGCTGCTCAACTACGAACACACCGCCATGCGCGATTTGCGCATCAGCCAAGTGATCAACGACATCACCCAGATCATGCGCCAACACGGCTTAACCCTGCCCGGCGATTTGGTGATGCTGTTTAAAACCCTGATTACCTTGGAAGGGGTGGTCAAACAGCTAGACGGCAGCGCCGAAATGCTGGATAAAGCCAAGCCGATAGTGGAAGCCGTGGTCAAAGAGCGCTTTTCCAGCGACCACATCGCGCAAAAAGGCAAGATGCACAGCCTCACCCTACTGCAAGCCTTGGATGAATTGCCGCAAAACATCATCCGCTTGTCGCGCCGCGTTCAAAAAGGCCAGCTCAACCTTAATCTGGATGTGAAACGGCTGGAGCAACTCAGCCACCAGCTTGACCGCGCCACCAACCGCCTCACCATGGGCATCGTTACCGGTGCGCTGATTATCGGCTCATCCATCGTGATGAGCATCAATACCGGCTCTAAATTTATCGGCTTTATCGGCTATCTGATTGCCTTTGCCAACAGCATTTGGTTGATTTGGTCAATTTGGCGTTCGGGTAAGCATTAGATACAAACCTGTTATAAAAATAAAACTGCGTCGGCAAATGCAGATGGATCATGCCTGTCTGAAAACGAGCTTGCATGTTTCTGCGAAGCTAAAAAACTTTCAGACAGGCATCCGGATCTTTCCATTTATTGAGCCGACTTTCAACCTACCGAAAATCCCATGAACACATCCGCTTTACGCTACTGGCTGGCCGCCTCACGCCTGCGCACCCTACCCCTCGCCGCCGCTTCAATCTTGTGCGGCGGCTATCTCGCTTTAGTACAAGGTAATTTTCGCCCCGGCATTTTGTTGCTTTGCCTGGCCACCGCTGTTGCACTACAAATTTTCAGCAATCTGGCCAATGATTACGGCGACGCGCAAAACGGTGCTGACCATAACGGCCGCCAAGGCCCGGCGCGCATGGTGGCTTCCGGCCGTTTGTCTGCCGCCGCCATGCGCCGCGCCTTGTTGATCATGGCACTCATCTGCTGCTTGCTCGGCATTCTGTTATTAAGTACCGCCTTAAGCGTGTCCGCTATCGGCTGGCTGTTTTGGCTGGCCGTCGGCGCCGCCTGCATTCTCGCCGCCTATCGCTATACCGCCGGCAGCCAACCTTATGGCTATGCCGGTTGGGGCGATGCCGCGGTCTGCCTGTTTTTCGGCTGGGTCGGCGTGTTGGGTTCGGCCTATCTGCAAACCGGCGACTTTGAAGCAAGCGCACTGCTGCCTGCCACCGCTTTGGGTTTATGGTGTAGCATGGTGTTAAACCTCAATAATATGCGCGACATCCGCAGCGACTTGGCCGCCGGCAAACTCACCGTCGCCGCCCGGCTGGGGTTGCCGTTGGCCACACATTATCATCATGTTCTGGCCTTATCAGCAGCAGCATTGTGGACGATCTGGCTGATTATCCTGCCCGCTACCCCCCTGTGGCCGCATTTTGTTTTGTGGTTGCTGACTGGATTTCATTTGTTTCAAGTACGCCAAGTAAATGGCTACGCTTTCGATCCTTTATTACCGCGCTGGAGCCTCAGCATTTTGTTGTGGAGCGTTCTGCTCTGCTTCTCTGCCTGAACCATTTATCGGAAACAGCGCCCATCTGCAAAAAAATTTGAGGAAAATGCTTGAATTTCATTGAAATGATCTGATTTACTGATACAATCAGTCGCTAAATCTGAATAACTCATACCAACTGAAATCATCAAAAGGAAACCCCATGCAAAATGAGATTTACAACGGCTATTCCGCTGCCGGCACGGCTTCGCAGAACACCGTCTTGCGCAAAACCTATACCCTGCTCGGCATTTCGTTTATTCCGGCCGTAATCGGTGCGGTGGCCAGCACCAAAATGGGCTTTAACATTTTTGGCATGTTCGGCAGCCCGTGGATTGCCTTGGCGGTTTTCTTTGCCTTTATGTACGGCATGATTTTCATGATTGAGAAAAACCGCTACAACAATACCGGCGTGGCCTTGCTGATGGTCTTCACTTTCGGTGTGGGCATCCTGATTTCTCCGCTACTGCAACGCACACTGGGTTACAGCAACGGCGGTGAATTGATCGGTATTGCTGCCGCGATGACTGCCGGCGTATTCCTCACCATGGCTACCTTGGCGCGTAAAGCCAATATCAACACCAGCAAACTGGGCGGCTTCCTTACCGTCGGCGCGGTGGTGCTGATTATCGGCATGATTGCCAGCTGGTTCTTGGCCATCCCGGCGCTGACCTTAACCGTTTCTGCCGGTTTTGCGATTTTCAGCTCACTGATGATTTTGTGGCAAGTGCGTACCATCGTTGAAGGCGGCGAAACCAGCCACATCAGCGCTGCCCTGACCATCTTCGTTTCGATCTACAACATTTTCAGCAGCCTGCTGCAATTGTTGGGTATCTTCAACGGCGAAGATTAAGCTATTTAAACACTAAACAAATGCCTGTCTGAACACCTTTTCAGACAGGCATTTGTTTTGACATTTTCGGGTAAATTGACTATGCTGCCTTCTCTTTACATGATTACCGATTAGAACCTTGCCATGAGCAAACTCTTACGCCGCGCCGTCTATGCCGGTAGCTTCGACCCGCCCACCAACGGCCACCTTTGGATGATTCGCGAAGCACAAAAAATGTTTGACGAAGTAATCGTCGCCATCGGTGTCAACCCCGACAAAAAAAGCACCTATTCCATTTCCGAACGACAACAAATGCTTGAGGCCATTACCTGCACCTTCCCTAATGTACGCATTACCACATTTGAGAAACAGTTTCTGGTGAATTACGCCCACGGAGTGGATGCCAAATTCATTCTGCGCGGCATCCGCACCCCTTCCGATTACGAATACGAGCGCTCGATACGCTATATCAATTCCGACCTACACCCGGAAATCACCACCGTATTTTTAATGCCGCCGCGCGAATATACCGAAGTGTCATCCACCATGGTCAAAGGCATGGTTGGGCCGCACGGCTGGCGGCAGATGATACGCCGCTATGTGCCCGATGCGGTGTACGACAAGATTTTAAAAGACCACGAAAATCAGGCTTGATGTTTGGTTTGTATAGATAAATGCCTGTCTGAAACTTTTTTCAGACAGGCATTTATCTATACGGTTACGTCTAAAACTGCTCACCCACCTTCACCCCACCAGCCACATCTTTCGGCGTAGCCAATTCGGCGGTCAATTGTTGGGCAGCTTGAAATTCTGCGGTTTGCATCATGGCGGCCGCTTCATCGGTGCTCAAAGTATTGGCCATATATTGCCAACGCCCAGCCAAGGCCGGATTTTCCGGCATCACAAAACCCTCGCGCAATTCATCCACCAAATCCGGGCGGTTGCACACCAGCACGATGTCGCATCCCGCTTCAAACGCCAGCTTACTGCGCTCGCGAATGCCGCCGGCGCTTACCGCGCCTTCCATGGTTAAATCATCGGAAAAAATCACGCCGTTAAAACCGATGTCTTGGCGCAAAATCTGCTTCAACCATTTGGCGGAAAAACCGGCAGGCAGGCTATCAACCTTTGAATACACCACATGCGCGGGCATCACCGCCGCCATACCGGCACTGCTGAGTTGCTTAAACGGCAGCATATCGGCTGCCTGCAATTCGGCCAATGAGCGATCATCTTGCGGCAGCGTAAGGTGGCTGTCGCCTTCCACAAAACCGTGGCCGGGAAAATGTTTACCGCACGACTTCATGCCGCCTTTGTTCAAACCGCGTTGCAAAGCCAGCGCCAATTCAGTCACCACTTCGGCATCGCAATGGAAACTGCGGTTGCCGATGACCGCGCATTGCCCCCAATTCAAATCCAGCACCGGCGTGAACGATAAATCCACCCCGCAGGCGCTCAATTCAGTGGCCAACACCCAGCCCACCTGCTCGGCACGCTGTTTGGCCGCTTCGGCACCTTCCTTATCCCAGATTTCACCCAACACCGCCATCGCCGGCAAACGAGTGAAGCCGTCAATAAAACGCTGCACGCGGCCGCCTTCGTGATCCACCGCCACCACCAATTCGGGGCTGCGCAAGGCTTTGATGTCGGCCACCAAGGCTTTCAACTGCGCCACGTTTTCAAAATTGCGGCGAAACAAAATCACCCCGCCAATCGAAGGATCAAGCAGACGTTGCTTTTCTTCTTCGGTTAACACAAAAGCATTTACATCGGCCATCACCGGGCCGCGCGGCATTGCGGTTGCAGTCATTAAATCTTTCCTTCATAAGATTCAGACAGGCATAGAGAACAATGCCTGTCTGAAAAGTACTTTAATTGTTTGCGTAACAGTCTGTTTACTGAATACTGATCGCCAAAAACAGCGTACTGCCTTGGCGCTCAATCAGCAGCGGAATGTTTTTACCAGCGGTTTCCAGTGCCGCACGCAAGCTGGCTTCATCGGTAATCGCGGCTTGGCCGATAGACAAAATACGGTCGCCTTCACGCACACCGGCATTGTGTGCCGGGCCGTTTACCCCAGCCACCACCAATTCTTTTTGCCCCTGTTTATCCACTTCACGCATGGTCAAACCCAAGTTTTCTATCGCAAACTGTTTGCTCTCAGTGCTTTGCGGTTCTACCGCGCCGGTGGCCACTTCATTGCCGTTCTGGCCGTCATTCGCCGAACCCAGCACTACTTTTTGCTCAATCTGCTGGCCTTTGCGCCAGATGCCCAGCGTCACCTCTTTACCCGGCACCAGATTGCCCACCATCACCGGCAATTCGGTAGAAGTGCGCACTTCTTCGCCGTTTACGCTGCGCACAATATCACCCACCTGCAAACCGGCTTTAGCGGCCGGGCCGTTCGGCAATACTTTAGCAATCAAGGCACCGGTTGGCTTGTCCATACCGAACGATTTAGCCAAGCTATACGACACTTCCTGAATAATCACGCCCAATTGACCGCGCTGTACTTTGCCGCTGTTTTTCAGCTGATCGGCCACATTCATCGCCACATCAATCGGAATGGCGAAGGAAATGCCCATAAAGCCGCCGCTGCGGCTGTAAATCTGCGAATTGATACCGATAACCTGACCTTTGAGGTTAAACAGCGGGCCGCCGGAGTTACCGGGGTTAATCGCCACATCGGTTTGAATAAACGGCGTGTAATTCTCGCCCGGCAGGCTGCGGCCTTTGGCTGATACGATACCGGCGGTGACACTGTTATCAAAACCAAACGGCGCACCAATCGCCGCCACCCATTCGCCGGGTTTCAAATCTTTGGCGTTACCGATTTTCACCGTCGGCAGGTCGGCGGCATCGATTTTCAACAATGCAATGTCGGTTTGCGGATCGGAACCGATTAACTTGGCCTGAAACTCGCGTTTGTCGTTCAGAGTTACTTTAATGCCGTCCAAACCGCCGACCACGTGGGTATTGGTGAGGATATAACCATCTTGGCTGATCAAAAAACCCGAACCAAAATTTTGGTCTTCGCCGTCTTCCTGTTGCGGCACTTCCGGCGTATTGGGCACCAAGCGTTTGAAAAAATCGTAGAAAGGATCGTTATCCGGCAGCTGATTCAAATCCATGCCATCGTTATTCGGCTTATTGCCGGCAGCATTATTTTTATAGGCCTGAATATTGACCACCGTGGCGCCTTCCTGCTCCACCAGCTTGGCGAAGTCGGGCACCAACATATTCATTTCGTCTTTAGACTGAACCTTTTGCGTTTCTTCCGTTGGCTTTTTATTATCGTTCTGACCGCCATCTTTACAACCGTTCAAAGCAAAAACGGCGGCCACCAACAAGGCCAGATATTTGGGGGTTTGTTTCACTGCGTTTCCTTCACTCGTTTTTTGGACAAACTGCTTTGAATTGTAAACAAAAAAAGCCTGTCTGAACAGGCTGAATCGCTGCGAAACCGGCATCTTTACGCTATCTTACGCAGCTTATTTAGTGCTCACCGTCTTAGCAGGATATTCGCATAAATCCAAGATAATACAGCGCTCGCATTGCGGCTTTTGCGCCTTGCAGGTATAGCGGCCAAGCAGGATCAGCCAATGATGCGCGTCAAGCAAAAACTCTTTCGGCACAAAGCGCATCAGCTTGTCTTCCACTTCGCGCACATTCTTACCCGGCGCAATGCGCGTGCGGTTGCTGACGCGGAAAATATGGGTATCCACCGCCATCGCCGGCTGGCGGAAAGCGGTGTTGAGCACCACATTGGCGGTTTTGCGCCCCACTCCCGGCAAAGCTTCCAATGCCTCGCGGGTCTGCGGCACTTCGCCCTGATGCTTTTCCAGCAGCAGGCGGCAGGTTTCCATGATGTGCTTGGATTTGGTTTGATAAAGCCCGATGGTGCGGGTGTACTCCATCACCTGTTCTAGCCCCAAATCCAGCATCGCCTGCGGCGTATTCGCAGCGGCAAACAGCTTGGCGGTGGCCTTGTTCACCCCCACATCGGTGGCCTGCGCCGACAGCAATACCGCAATCAGCAGTTCAAACGGGCTGGAATAGTTCAATTCAGTAGTCGGCTGCGGATTATCCGCACGCAGCCGCTCGAAAATTTCGCGGCGTTTTTGTTGGTTCATGGTTTTACTCGCAAGCGGGTCGTTTTTTTTTCAGACAGGCATTCTACAATATTCAACGGCTCAATCAATAACTGCCTTACCACAAATGCCTGTCTGAAAACAAAGTGAGTTTCTGCGAAACTAAAACCTTTTCCACTTTGCTTTTCAGACAGGCATTTCCCATCAATTCACCGTTTCGCCTTGCCGGCTTTGCTGACGAAATGCCCACGGCGCTTGTGCTTCTCGGGCGCGCCATAAACCGATACGGTTTTGTTTGGCCTGCTGTTGTGCCGCCGCATAAGCTGCATAGTCATCCGCCGCCTGATCGCGTTTGGCATAGCTTTGATAATGCCAGGCATGCCCCTGCTGCAATTGGCGCAAGCTTAAATCGTGCCCTGCTACACTCACTTTCACCAGCTCGCGCCGATAACGGTCGCGCCCGAATACGGTCACTTCCACCTGCTTGCCCAACACATCCTGCAAAGCCTTCCGGCTGGCTTCGCCGTGTGCTTGTTGCAACTCCGGCGCATCAATATAGGCAAAACGCAATTTCCGCTTCCGGCCGTGTTGGTCGATCACCTGCAAGCTATCGCCGTCACTCACCCGGCTAACCGTAGCCGAATAAACCTTGGCCTGCTTTTGCTGCACCGCCACGCTTTCGCTGCGCGTATTCTGTTGCGATACCACCGGCGCAGAAAAACAGCCGCCCAATAAAGCCGTCACCAGCAAAACACCAAGATTGTGGGAAATTTTCATCATACTTCTTTCAAAAAGTTGCACACAACAACAGGCCGGTTTGCTCATTGCTGTTTAGCAAAACCGACCTGTTATCATCATTCAAATGGATATTACTTTAGCGTATCTTCAAAACTTCCACGCCTTTTTGCGTACCCAACACCAGCACATCGGCCGGATGGCGGGCAAACAAGCCGTTTTCCACCACGCCCGGAATTTTGTTCAACTCTTCTTCCATGGTTAAGGGTTTGGACAAATCCAAGTTGTGCACATCGACAATTTGGTGGCCGGAAGCGGTGGTGCAGTCCAAACGCAACTCAGGATTACCACCCAAGGCCACCAGTCGGCGCGACACCAGCGAGCGGGATAACGGAATCACTTCAACCGGCAGCGGGAATTTGCCCAAGCGGGAAACGTATTTGCTTTCATCGGCGATACAAACAAATTGCTCGGAAGCGCTGGCGACAATTTTTTCCGCCAGCAAAGCCGCGCCGCCGCCTTTAATCATTTGCAAGGTGTGGTTGATTTCGTCGGCACCGTCTACATAAATCGCCAGTTTGGATACTTCGCTCAACTGCACTTCCGGAATGCCGCATTTGGCCATTAATTCCGAAGTACGCTTAGAAGTGGCCACCGCGCCTTTGATTTTCTTACCGCTTTTGCCCAAGGCTTCCACAAAAAGATTAACCGTGCTACCGGTACCGATACCGATGTATTCATTTTCCGGCACTAATTCCACAGCTTTTTCAGCCGCCATGCGTTTCATTTCTTCTTGCGACAACATACACGATTCCTTTCTGGATTAAGGGAGCCTAGGGCTTCCGGTAATTAAATAGACTCTATTTTTTAATCATAGCCGAATCGGCAAACGATTAAAAGCATGGTTGAGGCAGGCAAGCATTAACTTCAGCATGGCTTGATATAAACCAAAGACAAGCCAGCCATACTTACTCCGACAACAACACCACCGCCTGCGCTTCTATCGCTTCACAACGGCCAAGATAGCCGAGCTTTTCATTGGTTTTGCCTTTGATGTTCACCGCCGAAACTTCAATATTCAAATCCTCGGCCAATACTTTGCGCATCGCCGGAATATGCGGCGCAAGCTTGGGCTGTTGCGCGATGATAGTGGCATCAATATTCACCACCTGCCAACCGCGTTCCCGCACCGCCTGATAGGCACGGCGCAACAATTCACGGCTGTCGGCGCCTTTAAATTCGTCTGAAGTATCCGGGAAATGGCTGCCGATGTCGCCCAAACCGGCACCGCCGAGCAAAGCATCGGTAACCGCGTGCAGCAGCGCATCAGCATCGGAATGGCCGAGCAAACCTTTCTCAAACGGTATGGTAACCCCGCCCAAAATCAACGGGCGGCGCGCCACCAATTGATGCACATCATAACCTTGTCCAACTCGAAAATTCATTTTTAGTATCCTTTTTTATATTTTTTCAGACAGGCCTGTTTTATCAATGCCTGTCTGAAATGTCATTCATTAATTTTGTTTTCTGCTTTCCAGCAGCAAACGCACAATGATTTCATCCTGCGGCAGCGTCAGCTTCAAATTAGCGCTTTCGCCTTCCACCAACAACGGGCGGATACCCAGCGCTTCCACCGCCGAAGCTTCATCGGTTACCGCGCTTAAATCCTCAGCAGATAAGGCCTGCAACAACAAACCGGCGCGAAACAGCTGCGGCGTTTGCGCCTGCCATAAACCGGCGCGGGAAACGGTGTGTTCAATCTGTTTGCCGCTATCGGCGCGTTTCAAAGTATCGGCCACCGGCACCGCCAGAATACCGCCTTCCGGCCGGTTGCCTGCTTGCTCAATCAATCGTTCCAAGGCTTGCGTACTCAAGCAGCAGCGTGCCGCATCGTGTACCAGAATATTGTCATCATCCTGCGCCAGCCCTTGCTTTAATAAAGAGCGGATGCCGTTGCGCACGCTCTCGGCACGCGTTTCGCCGCCCACCCGCAATACCTGTAATTTATCCTGATTAATGCCTGTCTGAAAAACCGCATCATCGGGCGACAACACCACCGCCACCGCATCAATCGCCGCATGGTTTAAAAACACATCCAGCGTGTGCTGCAACACCGTTTTACCGGCAATTTCCACATATTGCTTAGGCTTGCCCGCGCCAAAACGCAGGCCGACACCGGCAGCCGGAATCAGGGCGATCTGGCGCATTATGATGTCTCCCCCGCCGCTTCACGCCACACGCAGCTGCCACCAACCGCTTTATCCAAGCCGTCGAGATAAGCTTCGTGTTCCGCCGTTTCTTCCGCGCTGGCCGTCAACACCTTCAAATGCAGCGGGCGTTGCGCCACAATATTCACCGCCGCTTCCGTTTTTGCTGTTTCACCGCTCTCGTCGCCCATCAAACTGAACTGGCCGCGCGTCATCGCCAGATACACCTCGGCCAGCAGTTCGCAGTCGATCAACGCACCGTGATACACCCGCTTGCTGCGGTCTACATCAAAACGCGAACACAGCGCATCCAAACTCGCCTTCTGGCCGGGAAACATCTCGCGCGCCATCGCCAAGGTGTCGGTGACTTCGCAGTCCAACTCCTCAACCGAAGGCAAACCCATGCGGGCAAACTCCATATTGAGAAAGCCCACGTCAAAACGCGCATTATGAATAATCAATTCCGCACCGCGCAAGAAGTCGGCAATTTGCTGCCCCACCGCAGCAAACTTTGGCGCATTCTCCTCTTGCAAACGCTCCTGCGTGATACCGTGCACCGCAATCGCCTCAGCCGGAATATCGCGCTCGGGATCAATATAAAGATGCAGATGATTGCCGTTTAACTGGCGTTTCTGCATTTCGATGCCGGCAAATTCCAACATACGATCACCCTTATCGGGGTAAAAACCGGTGGTTTCGGTATCCAGAATAATCTGGCGCTCTCTACTCATCATCCGCACTCTTGCAATCAAATTAATCGATACGCCCGCTGTCGGGCAAACAGCATTATTCTAACCGAAATCGGCATTTTTCCCTATCGACAAAACCCCTGCCGTTTCAGACAGGCATTTCGCTAGCCGATATTTATCCATCAGATACCTTTTCATTTCTCTTTAAATCAAATATTTAATTTTCATAAAAAACATCGTCTTATTTAACTTAAACGCAAATAATAAAGATTATCATTTACAGAAGAGATTTTTTCTATTAGTATTCAATTCACTCGCCGGCTGTCAAACAGAAACAGCTTAGTCGGATAACAATCAGAAAATACCGGGAGGACACCATGCCGGAATTTATCCTGCACCAACTCGTTCCTCATATCGCCGCACTACACCAACACCCCGCGTGCTGTTGGTTGGCCACCGAACACAACGTCTGCCAAGCCGTGTGCGTACATGAAAACGGCTGCTATTATGCCTGCCCCCTTAGCAGCAAGTCTGATAACGAAAGCTGCCCGGCCGGTATTTTGATGATTGAATCGGAAAACGGCGACAGCCGCATCAGCTGGGTCGCCGAGTTAGCAAAACCTACCGCAGAACCAATCGCGCCACACATTGGCTGCCGCTTAGCCGCGCTGTTGCACACCCGCCCCGAACAATTGCCCGATATTTGGCAGATAAAACCCGCACAAGGCTGTTTATGCACCCCACAGCATGCGCACCATGCCATTTCACCGGAAGATTTACGCAGAGCACTCGATGTTGCCGACCGCAACCGAGTATTTTCAGACAGGCATGAAGCCTAAAGAATATAGAAACCAAATGGATGGATTTTAGATAGAACAACAAAGCTTCCCCACCAGCATCCATGGCTTGCCTATATCGCAAGCCCGCCGTACCGATTTACTAGTGGTTTGTGTTCCTTTTACGCTCCTATATAATATAGGAGCTTTTTTTTGCGCCGCCAACAGCTGCATTCGTTTCAAACAACCATCTTTATATATAGAATAATTCCCATGCAATTGCTTAAATACCTGCAAGCCCAAGGCATAGGCAGCCGCAAAAGCTGCCAGTGGCTGATTGAAAACGACTGCGTTGAAATCAACGGCCAAATTGAAAACCACCCCAAGCAAGAAATCCAGCCGCAAGAAGTGCATACGCTCACCATAGACGGCGAACCGCACATCGTGGTGCCGCTGCCCTACTTCTATATATTGCTGAACAAACCGGCCGACTACGAAACCTCGCACAAACCGAGCGACTACCCCAGCATTTTCAGCCTGCTGCCCGATCAATTGCGCAATCTTGATCTACAAGCCATCGGCCGCCTCGATGCCGACACCACCGGCGTGATCCTGATCACCAACGACGGCCAGTTCAACCACCGCATGACCTCGCCCAAGCATAAAGTCGATAAACTCTATCAGGCCTGTCTGAAACATCCGGCCGATGAAAGCTTGTGCCAAACCCTGATGGCCGGCGTACTTTTGCACGACGACAATGAAACCGTCGCCGCTACCGCCGCCGAGTTATCCAACCCTACCACTCTGCTGCTCACCCTACGCGAAGGCAAATATCATCAGGTAAAACGTATGGTAGCCGCCGCCGGGAATCGGGTGGAACAACTCCACCGCCTACGCTTCGGCAGCTGGGATGAGGACGACTTAGCAATTGGCGAATGGAAATTCATTTATCCGAATGAATAAATTAAAAAACAAGGTAATGATTAAACAGTTTAAAATCAATATATTGAGCAGAAATTATTGAAACTTACATTTTTTAACGAAATATTTTTGAACTATCTCACAACAAGCCTGTCTCATAGACACTTACTTTCCCAAAGTAAGTAAGTGAGTAAGACGTTTTCCCCGTAATGTGTTTGGCCATCTATACTTTCCCCTTGGTGTAGATGGTTTTTTTTTGCCTAAAATTCAGCCACAGCTACAACCGTTCAATTTCTTATCAAACCCAAAAATATCTGAAATAGTTTTCAAAGTTATTGATTAACCAACAATAAAGCACAAACACCTTATTCTGTATGCTTTGGCAAAAACACACACTTTTCTCTACCACTTATCCGAATACAGGCACATTTATAGAAAAAAATACTTATTTGAGGGAACTAATTTATTATGCGCTCTGTCTGAGATGTACTTGCCTAAACAGCAAGTAAGTGAGTAAGACGTTTTCCCCGTAATGTGTTTGGCCATCTATACTTTCCCCTTGGTGTAGATGGTTTTTTTTACCTGAAATTCAGCCACAGTAACGAATCGTCCATTCCTTATTAAACTCAACACCATCAAAATAATTTTCTAAGTTATTGAATAAAACAAGAAACAATCACAAAGTAATTTAACTACACCTTTTTTCTGCACATTTTTGCAAAAAAGCACACACTCCTCTACCGCTTATCTGAATGCGGCCGCGCTTATAGAAAAAAAATATTTATTTTAGGAACTAATTTATTATGCCTCCTGTCTGACATGTACTTGCCTAAACAGCAAGTAAGTGAGTAAGACGTTTTCCCCGTAATGTGTTTGGCCATCTATATCTTTCCCCTTGGTATAGATGGCGTTTTTTTTGCTTGTTGTTCACAATCTTTTCTCAAGCCTGCCGAATCAACTGGCACCGCAAGCTTAATACACCGTTATTGTTACCAAACAATAAAATAAATAAAGTAATTATATTACCAAATATCTCTTAATCTTGATAAAAAACTCAACTATCTATTCGATAGTTTTTTTCATTCTGTATCTAAGCCCCTCATTTCAAAACACAATAGTCATCTAAATAAGCATACGGCATTTCTTTAATGATCTACCAATGTAATTTATTGTTGTAAATTTATCACTTTAAAATTTTGCCATATTTTTAGCAAAAAATATCATATAGTTGATATGCATGGCTTTTTATAACAACTCCCATCATAAAAACATGATAACACCCTTTATTTTAACTACTTCTGACTACATTTTCTGCTATAATACATTCTATTGTTCGGGCAGCTTACTCCGAAATCAGCATAAAGTATTCTTCCCGTTTCACTTAATCAAAAATAAAATATTTCCCCCTCTTACTGCATAAAAGGATAGATAAAATGGGCATTAAAGTTGCCATCAATGGTTACGGCCGTATCGGCCGTCAAGTTTTGCGCGCTATTTATGATTATGGTTTAGAAGACCAGTTGGAAGTCGTTGCCATCAATGCCAGCGGCTCTCTCGAAACCAATGCCCATCTTACCAAGTACGATACCATCCACGGCCGCTTTAGCGCCGAGATTTCACACGATCCGCAACATCTGATTATCAACGGCCGCGCCATTCCCTTCTTCTCCACCCGCAACCCAGCCGAATTGCCTTGGGGTGAACTGGGCGTGGACTTGGTAATGGAATGTACCGGTGCCTTCACCAGCAAATCGAAAGCACAAGTACACTTAGAATCCGGCGCCAAAAAAGTGTTGATTTCCGCCCCTGGCGATTCTGATGTAGACGCCACCGTGGTTTACGGCGTGAACCACGATGTGATTACCCCCGAAATGACCGTGATTTCCAATGCTTCTTGCACCACCAACTGCTTAGCGCCGATTGCCAAAGTATTGAACGATGAAGTAGGCGTCACCAAAGGCCTGATGACCACCATCCACGCGATGACCAACGATCAAACCGTTACCGACGTGCGCCATAAAGACTTGCGCCGCGCCCGTAGTGCAGTAGAAAATCTGATTCCTACTAAAACCGGCGCCGCCAAAGCGGTTGGCTTGGTGTTACCGGAATTAAACGGCAAGCTGGATGGCCTCGCCATCCGCGTGCCGACCACCAATGTTTCTTTGGTCGATTTAAGTTTTGAAGCCGGTCGAGACACCAGCGTGAAAGAAATCAACGCCATTATGCAGGCGGCTTCCGAAGGTGCGATGAAAGGCGTGTTGCACTACAACGCCCTACCCTTGGTATCGATGGATTTCAACCACACCCCGCAAGCTAGCACTTTTGATGCCAACCTCACCAAAGTGAGCAACGGCAATATGGTGAAAGTATTCGCTTGGTACGACAACGAATGGGGCTTCAGCTGCCAAATGCTGAACACCGCCCGCGTGATGTTTGGCTTGGAAGTACGCCCATATCCGAAATCGTAAGTAGTAAAAACTAAAAAGCGGAACCCTTTCTGGTTCCGCTTTTTTATGTTTAAACACTTTAAAACAGCGCTTCAAAACGCAACAATGCCCCCGGATGATGGCTGCGACCGGCGCGGCGGTCGTTATAATAATTCACCTCGGTTTGCACAAACAGCCAATCACGCAAGAAAGGCTGGCGGTAGCCAACAAACGGGCCGTAGCCGTTTAAGCTGGCCTTTTTGTTTTCGATATAGCCGCCGCCGTATAAACCGTAGTTCACCCATTTACCGGGCGCCAGATCATGTTGACGATATAAGCTATTGCCCCAACTCCACTCTTCTTCTTTATCATCATTTGCATATTGAAAATGTAAGTGGTTGGCGATAAAAGGCTTACCTACCGGAGCATGGCGCACTTCCAGATTGGTGCGCGCATAATGTTTGCTGTCGATACCGTAGCGGTAAACCTGTTCAGCAAAGGTATGAATATTGTTATCCAACTGCCAGCCTTTGCCGACTTTCACTCGGGCAAAAATATCGTCACCCGAGCGCAAACCGAGATCGAAATCCGTATTCATGCCCAAATAACGATCGATATCCGACCAACGTAAGGCCAACGAGGCATTATCATCGCGCACTCGGCGGCTGTTATAAGTACGATCCGGATCGTTTTGTTGACGACCTTCCGCGCCCAAGTGGGCAGAATCGCTCAATTGGTTATCCAGCGTATCGTCACCAAACACCACGCTCAATTGATTTTCCAATACCGGCAGTTTCAAGCGACCTCGGATACGCGGTTTCACCGAAAAGCGATCATGCTTGTTCCATTCGGTATCCAAAATCACCCGTAAACCCGCATCTGCCGGTTTATTCGGATCAGGTGTGCCAAACCAGCTATCCCAATGGTGAGCAACCCGGTCGATGCGAGAACTAACCGCATCATGCCGGCGGTCTATCCAGCTATTCGGCCGGTTTGGCGGCGCGGTCTCTGCTGCTGAAGGCTGGCTGCCTACCGCTACCCATTCATCGGCATCAGCCGCCACCGCCAGCGGCAGCCCTGCGACCAATAGCAAAAAAATACCAGTTTTAGTGATATTACCGTTTCTCATACCCGCTCCTGTTTTAGAATAAAGCGTATAAACTTAAAATCATTATAAGTTATCCCTTATTCCTCACAAATGATACAAAACAAAAATGCCTGTCTGAAAAAATTTTTGCTTTTTCAGACAGGCATTGGATTAATCTATCACCTTAAGCCGCCGAAGCCATGCGGATTAAATCCTGCACCAGCGAAGGCACGCCGGTTACCGCGTTTTGCGGGATGATTTCCATATTAGCCCAAGCCGCTTGCGGATTAGGGTCGACCACAAAAATTTCCGCCTCGGGCGATACATAAGAGAGCAAAGAAGCCGCCGGATACACTTTCAACGAAGTGCCCACCACCAGCACCACATCAGCCTCGCGAATTTCGCGCACCGCATCGCCAAACAGCGGTACGCTCTCGCCGAACCACACAATATGCGGCCGCATCGGATAGCCGTTGTGATCCACCGTTTCCAAACTTTGATCGCCCTGCCAATCGATCACATAGCGCTCATCGAGGCAGCTGCGTAATTTGTTTAACTGCCCGTGCAGATGCAAAACATGGCGGCTGCCGGCACGTTCGTGTAAATCATCAACATTCTGGGTAATGATGCGTACATCATAATGATCAGCCAACTCAGCCAAAGCATGATGCGCCGCATTTGGCAGCGCTTCCGCCGCTTGGCGGCGGCGCTGATTATAAAAATCCAATACCAATTGCGGATTTTTCGCATAAGCCTGCGGCGTACACACATCCTCTACTCGATGGCCTTCCCATAAACCACCCGCATCGCGGAAAGTTTTCAATCCGCTGTCGGCGCTGATGCCCGCGCCGCTTAATACCACACATTTTTTCATAACCCGCTTCCTTGTTTATTGTTATCAATAGAAACATCATGTTATTCATTTATTAACATGGTGGTTGTTTCACTTGCTTGGCGGAATCATCACCTGATATACGGTTGTTCCCCTGCTCTCGAATGCCTGTCTGAAAAGCATTTCTAACAAGCCGAAAGTGTTATAATCAAAGACTTATTTTTTGTTTTATCGACTTATCATTATGCCCAATCACGACAACGACACCATCCGCATCCGTGGCGCCCGCACCCACAACCTGAAAAACATCGACCTCGACATCCCCCGCCATAAGCTCGTGGTGGTCACCGGCTTGTCGGGCAGCGGCAAATCTTCGCTGGCGTTCGATACCCTGTATGCCGAAGGCCAGCGCCGTTATGTGGAAAGCCTTTCCGCCTATGCGCGCCAGTTTTTGCAGATGATGGACAAACCCGATGTCGATTTGATTGAAGGCCTCTCGCCCGCCATTTCTATCGAACAAAAATCCACCAGCCACAACCCGCGTTCTACCGTTGGCACCGTTACCGAAATCCACGATTATCTGCGCCTGCTGTTCGCCCGCGTAGGCACGCCGTATTGCCCCGAGCACAATCTGCCCTTGAGCAGCCAAACCGTATCGCAGATGGTCGATCATGTATTAGGCCTGCCTGAAGACACCCGCGTGATGATTCTCGCCCCCGCCGTGCGCGAGCGCAAAGGCGAGTTTGTCGATTTCTTTGCCGACTTGCAGGCGCAAGGTTTTGCCCGTGTGCGGGTGGACGGCGAAGTGTACCAACTCGACGAAGTGCCGAAGCTGGAAAAAAACATCAAGCACAATATTGATGTGGTGATTGACCGTGTGAAAGTGAAAGCCGACATCAAACAACGCTTGGCCGAGAGCTTTGAAACCGCGCTGCGCCACGGCGGCGAGCGTGCGCTGGCTTTAGAAATGGACAGCGGCGAAGAACACTGGTTTTCCGCCCAATTCGCCTGCCCGGTGTGTTCATACAGCCTGCCCGAATTAGAACCGCGCCTGTTTTCCTTCAACAACCCCGTCGGCGCCTGCCCCACTTGCGACGGCTTGGGCAATATGAATTTCTTCGACCCCGAGCGCGTGGTGATGCACCCCGAATTATCGCTGGCCGCCGGCGCGATTAAAGGCTGGGATAAACGCAACCAGTTTTATTTCCAAATGATTCAATCGCTGGCCGCCCATTACGGTTTCGATGTCGATACCCCGTTTGAAGGGCTACCTGAAAAAGTGCAGAAAGTCGTGTTGCACGGCT
>Ga0116175_1000346_pt1 | contig 33479 bp, 27 predicted proteins | sample AD_UKC125_MetaG_FD_89802 | JGI IMG/M metagenome (GOLD analysis project Ga0116175, IMG submission 89802) | Active sludge microbial communities of municipal wastewater-treating anaerobic digesters from USA - AD_UKC125_MetaG | ecosystem: Engineered > Bioreactor > Anaerobic > Digestate | place: USA... | reverse complement strand
TTTTATCATCTTCAAATTCTATTCTGCAGAAAACGATCCTGTTCAAGTCCTTATCCTCAAAAGAATCTATGAACTTTTTCAGGACAATGTCCTGATATACATTCCACTTGGATCCGAACATATTATCCAGTTTATTCTCTTTATTAATTGCATCCAGCTTGAGATTCAGTGTCATTATCTTCTGTTGTTTAGCCTGTATGATGACATTTTGCTGCTGTAACAGGATAATCGCGATGACCGTTACTATTACAAACATTCCGATAATTACTACCCAAAGAATCTGAATAGCGGTTTTTGCCATCAGATATGTATTGTTATCCAAAATTATCGATTCATCAGTGAGAAGACATAATTTATATTCCTTGCCATTGTATGAAAATGAAGAGCCTGAAGCCACGTATTTTTGGTTATTTAAACCGATATACGCATGTACTATGTGATCCTTACTAAGAGCCTTTAGGAATTTTCTGGCTGAAGCCGTGTTGAACACCGTGGCCGGTGATACTCCCTTATATTTGTTGGTTTCCAGTACATTTTTTACGTATACTACCGATTGGTCCTCTTCCATTGTCCAATAGGTCTTGTCACTATTATCCAGCGTTCCAAGGATATTCTGTATGATGTCATAATTACTTCTATCCGATTGCAGATTGATCTGTTTATTGATTATCTTCACATAACCATCCTGCTGATTGGCATATATACTAAAAATACTTTTCTCATATTGTTTTAGAAAATAGCTTCCAAACAGCACTATAATAATTGCTGCTGACCAAGCTATCAGAAGCATTGCAATATATTTTTTCCTTTTGTCGGGTATCTCATCCTTTTCAGTGATATTCGTATAATCAGATTGATTTTTCACTATAGATCACTCCTCATCGTTATTAAATACTCTTTCCATTCTGGCCCTTATGTCGTTTATCCGTTTGAATTCCATCTGGATCACATTATCGACCTTATCCCGTTCTTCATGGATATTATCGGTTTTCCAGGCACTGTCAGTACCTATACTATTGATGATCCCTGCAAAACGAATAAAAAATATAACAAAATTAAAAAGCAAGAGAAGTGGTATAGATCCCCATCTCTTTTTATAATATTTCCTTATATCGGGAAAATTTTTAAGATATTTCAATATGAAAAAATAATATAAGTATCCCACTATTATATATAGTAAAAATATGACACCCATAGAATATAGGATTATCTTGCCTGAATACCCCATAAATAACAGACATAAAACTGCCAGATACCATATTGCTCTTGGAAATGCGAATGTATGATCATATACCAGTGTTCTGATGCTGGCATTGGTAAACATATTTCTGACCTTCAGTGCCTTTGATAAAAACATATGAGACACTTCGAGAGAGCCTCTCTGCCATCTCTGTCTCTGAGTATATAATTTATCTATGCTCTCAATTGGATCTACGAAAAATATCGCGTCTTCACATAGACCTACCTTGGCACCATACAGATACTTCATCTGAAAAGTAATATGTGTATCTTCACATATAGTATCGGTATTATATAACTGTGATTTTAAAACTGATGATTTTCTAAAGGCAGAAAAAGCTCCTGACAATGTATAGATCGAATTCGTCTCTGTAGCATAGTTTCTTCCTGCTAAAAACGCCTGAGCATATTCTACAAACTCCAGCTTTCTAACCAGTCTCTCAAAACCTCTTCTATATTTCTCTATGATATCAGGACGAGTAAGGATTACCCCCGTCATGCAATCTATATCCGGGTCTGTCTCAAATCTATGAACGAGATTTTTCAGTGCTGATTTTTCTAGGATACCGTCACTGTCAATATTGATTATGTACTTGCCTTCACTATTAAAAAGAGCCATATTTAAGGCTCTTGACTTGCCCTGTTTAGCATTCATCCACTGCATTCTGATCTCAGGAAAATCATTTTGACACTTTGCGTATATATCAAAACTGTTATCCTGCCCCTGATTATTAACCAGAAATACCCTTATCTTATTATTGGGATAATTGCTGTCATTAATTGATCTGATGCATGCTTCCAATGTATCTGCAGAGTTATATATTGGCATGATGACCGAAATTTCCGGATAATAATCTATATCTGGAATATTCTTTTTATCAAAATACTTTTTAATCAATAGGAAAATATTTCCAAAAGCCGGGATGATCTCCATAATGAATGGAATAATTATCCACGCAGCCCAAAATATTGCTGAATGAAGTATGTCGTTAATGATCTGTGTTATAACCAAAACCTCCTACTTTCTGTCGTTTGATCTGGGCCTTTGTAAATACCAGAAAATACAAAACAATAGATGCACCGTAGAAGAATATCCGTCCTATTAATGTATGAGCAATGTTGAAAGAGTCAGGGCCAAAAAAGTGCACCACATAACATATGATTATTATTCGAATGACATTTGTCATAAGTATGTATACCAGACCTAAAATACCTACCATTACACGTTCGATTATGGAATATACTGGGAAAAATGCTATAACTGATATATAAACTATCATTTCCAGTAATCCTGAACACTCAAAGTCTATCTGCATAGATATGACTTCTTTTAGATTCCCTATAAATATAACGCCGTACTTGAAATTCGCTTGAAATACACCTGTTATATTTCCAAATATACTGGATATTTCTGCCACAGCTCTGGCTAATGGTTCAGTCAGAACCGGTCTTACATATATCACCATGATAATAAACAGACCAACAGAACCAACTAGAAAATGCCAGAATGGTAATTTCGCCTTGGAACACACATGAATGGAATATATCCATATTAATAATACCGGAACTAAAAATAAATACTTTGCCATACGCCACTATTTCTTCTTTTCAGGTGTGCTAACAGTTACTTCTAATTGACTTTTTTCTCTTTTCCTCTGTACATACAGATATCCAATTGCAATAGTGATAAGTGACAGGATTATTCCTATGATAGGTCCTGATGATGCGCCCTGGGTAGTCAGTTTCTGATTGCCAAGATCCTGAAATCTCGCCTGAACAGAACGAAGTGAATGTTCATCCAACTTGTAATGATCTTGTATAGCTTTTGGATATAATTCGAATTCAGCTTCGACATTTTTACCCTCGTAATTCTGATTTCCTGCTGTGATCCATATCTCGCCATATACATAACCGTTCATTGTAGATGAATCGATCTTGGTATTCCCCATGGAAATAGGAGAGCTGACATCTACGAGATAATAATGCTTTGTTCCTGCATTGATCTGTCCATCGTCGCTTTTTATGATCTTTCCATTATCACTTACTTCTACTGCTGTAAGCATAACTCCATTGTCATTTCCATTTACAAAAATAGAAAAAGGAGTTATGTCATTATTGTATTTTCCGGTGCTCTTATTCTGTGCTTTTCCATAGGTATGTCCATATATCATATTGACATCATGATCAAAAAACAATGACCCTACGCCATCCGGACCCTTACCACCTGATGTGGAATAATCAATGTCCTGAACTTCAAAACCGTTCCAGTCACTGTAATTACCATCCATAGTAATATTGCCTGTATTTTTAATTGAAGTGTGTTTACCACTTATGTCTGATATACCTGATTCCAATATCTGCGTTGTATCTGTTGTACCTGATCCATAAATAGCAAACGCGAGGGAATTGGTATAATTTATATCCTTGATCTGCTCGATAGGTATCTTAAATTCATATCTGTGGGTATTATACGCTCCTGTTGATCCATTTATTATGGTTTTACCACTATCATCAAGTGCCAGATATGGCTTGCCATTGTTATATTTAACAAAAAAAGTAGTCTTTCTGTTGTTATCTGTTACTATCGCGAGCTGACCATTGCCCTTAGCTCCTGCATTTCCGATATTCCCATCATAACTATTAGAATCCTCATCCAGATATACATACAGATACTCGCCATCCCAAACTGTCTTTAGACCCTTGACATGACTATCATTGATCACTGTTGTATCTTTAAATGCCCAGTCATCGAACTTGCCGTCTATCTTTATTCCGGCATAAGCCGGACGAGTAGTCTCTCCTGTAGTTGTTCCGGGATCTGTCGCTCCTCCGGTTGTGCCCGTGTTCCCAGTATCACCTGCATTTACCACAGGTATATCTGCAGCTGCAATCTTGGATCCTACATATGAAAATGAGAAATTCGGATCTACTGCATTAAAATATGCAATCGGAACCGAGAATTCCACATCATAGCCTTCAGATGGATCCTTGGAATATGATATTGCAGATCCTGTCACATCCGACCAGTTTTTATCCTTAACACTGACAAGAGAGCCAGGAAGTACGATTTCATCGTATTTTCCCCACCCTGTTTTTTCATTATTTGAACCAATTGAATAATTGACTGAGATAGTCTGTGTAGTATGATCATACTGATTGCCAGACAGTTCATGCACGTAAAAGTAGATATTCGTGCTATCCTTTTGGACTGCCCAGTTCTTTATATCTGAAGAATTAGATGCTAGTTTGGGGATGTTTTCCCAATCCGAGAAATTGCCATCTATTGAAATTGCCGAGGCTGCCTCAGATATACTAGGTACGAGAAGTGGCATTAGAAATGGTATGATAAGTGTCGACATTACAGTAAAAACTACCAAGCAGGTAATTGCACCTGCTCTTTTAGAGATTTTTTGTTTTATATGTTTCAATTTTAGAACCTCGCTTCATGACTATAGTAGTTATCTATACATAGTTAATTATTTATATGTTTTATAATTTTTTAAGCCCATAATTGTACCGCTATATTATTATATATCAATCTTTCTCAAATTCTTTTTTCCTGTAATTTCGTCTAATATTATCTTAAAGCATCTAGTATTTTTTAGACTCTTACATATAGATGAATCATACTTCATATATCCGCAGTGAACACTTATAGCATTAAGTGCTCTAACCTTGTCCTCATCCGATAACAGTTCTTCCACCTCACCATATCCTATGATACTCTTGTATCGTGTCGTTATTACAACATCTAGTTCATCATAGCGGATAAATTCATCTGCTTCAACACATACTTTTTTACATTTATCCAAAAGATCAACTTTTTTACCTATTTTAGCTCCATGAAAATATATAACTATTTTTCCATCAATTATCTCATACCCGAATGACATGGGAACAACATAGGGAAACTGGTCTCCTCCGATACCTATCCGTACAACATCAAATTCATCCAGCATCTCAACGATTTCTTTAAAGTCTGTGACTTCTCTATCTCTTCTAATCACGTTAACTCCTTATTGCCAACTTTCATCTTCGTTTTCCTTTTGCCACTCTTTTAAACTCTCAATCGTACATAAAACTAAAGAAACTATCAAAAAGGCAAACGAATACTCCAAATATAAGACTTCCTTGGTATTAAAGAAAAATAATAATCCAAATCCGCCACCATCTATTATAAAGACAATCAACAATTTATATGCCTGATTAAAGTTTGAGCTTATAAATAAAACAGGGATCAGAATTACTGTTACTAAAGCATAAAATGAGAATTGTGCCGGAATCTTGGTTGCAAAATATATCACTACTGTAGCAACTATTACTGCGATTGATAGCAGTATATTATTCTTTTTCATTTGTCACACCCCCATGATTAGTCATAATACATCACTGATTTATAAATCATGTTCTATAGCTACAGAATATAAGAATTCACTTAAAAATACAAGCTACACTTAAGGGTTTTCTACAAATAAATCCGTCCACATGTTTTATCAAAAACAGGTGGACGAATAAAAGATTACTTTATATATCAATTCATACAACTCTTTATAAATTCTGCATAGGCTCTGGCTCCTGCCTGATTCAGATGGATACCATCACTTCCGAAATACTCCGGATGAGCTGCCCCTTCTGATGCCCAGTCAATAACCTTGACATTGGAGTACTTTGCTGCAATTCCATCTATAGCTGCATTAGATTGTTGCTGCCATGTAAGATGTTGTCCAAATGCCTTGACCCAATAAATAGTTCTATCCGGTCCTAGATAATCTATTAACTGAGAGCCAGTATCTGTGGTAAATGCGCCATTTGTTCCAAGAGCAATTACTACCGTACTTCCTATCTTACCTTCATTAGCTAATCCCTGTAAGATCGGAAGTGTATTTCTGACCTGTCTGGATTCTTTGGCATCAACATAACAATTTGAAAATGTGTTCAAAAGCGCTTTGGATGCTCCAAGCATTACAGAATCTCCCACAAATGTGGTGTCATAGCTAGTCGTAGCTGCATCCTTATCTGCATCATCCGCCTGATCTGATTTACTAGCCGTTGTTGCGTCTGCCTGTTTTGTTTTATCTCCAGACGTTACCTTGGTACTGTTTCCGGAAGTATCTGTACTTCCGTTCTTGGAATCCTTGTTATCTGTAGAAGTCTTTGCAGACTTAGTCTCAGACTTTGTTGCCTTGTGTTTTTTATCCTGTTCAGCCAAAAGCTTGCTATTTTCTGCCAGTTCATTTTGAAGTTTTGTAACATCTTCATCTTTGACTGCGCCATTTCCTGGGTTAAGTGCTGCGATCACTAGACAAGTCACCATCAGTGCTGCCATAGATATAGCCTTGTATTTTATCTTACTGTCCTTTTTCTCAAGCTTTAGTTGCGAAACATAGTGTATCAACATTCCAGCCAGAAGTATCAGGACTCCCTGTATGATATAACTGTAAAAATGATCATTTAATTTTCTATATCCAAATATGAAAATGATTGGGTACATAGCTATATAAAATTCATAGCTCATCCTGCCGATCCATCCCAATGGACCATCATCAAATGCATATCCAATCCCGAAGGACTCGGGTTCTTTTATCAAAATGATGACTATGACAGCCGTCAATACGGTATAGAGCTGCATCCCTCCGATGTATAGATATTGGCTCTCGCCCCCTAATAGAACTACCATCGCCAGCATAATTACTGCAATCGGAATAACAAGTAGCAGCCTCTTGGTTCTTCTGCCTCTGCTCCTTCTCTCCCTTTCATACAACGTCATCAGACGTTCTTCATCCTTATCATGGAATATTCTCGATCCACCTCGCTGCAATATTCCGATCAATGATCCAACCATAAGCGAGAACAGTCTGGTATCCGTTCCATAGTATAGTCTAGAAACATCCTGTCCCGGATGATACAAAACCAGCATTGGTATAAATGTTAGAATTGTTAGGATCGTATAAAAAAATGTGGCGGCTTTCTTGCCAAAATGATCCTCTATCTTGATATATAAGAATATAAATAGTGGAAAAATCACATAAAACTGAAGCTCAACTCCCATAGACCACAGATGTGTATACGGAGATGAATTGGTCAGCCTGGTAAAATATGAGGCATTCATCATGATCTGTCTGACATTATATGTACCGTCAAAAATAGATATGATCTCTCCAATGCCACCATTCAGACTATCCTGAGCAAAAAGCACTGTAAAAACTGTTATTAAAGCAGTACCTACAATAAGAGGAGGATATATCCTCTTTACTCTTTTTATGTAAAATTTAAATACGTTAAATTTATCATTATCAACATCTGACAGCACACTTACAGAAATCAGATATCCTGATAATACAAAAAATACTACAACGCCTAAATATCCGCCCTGAACAACAGCAGGGAACATATGAAAAAGTATTACTCCGATTATTGCAACAGCACGGAGTGAATCCAGTCCCTGAATATGTCTTTTTTCCATAGCAGAACTTCCCAACCTTAACAAAAAATTAAATAATGGCGAAATACTCCATGGCATTTCTGATTCCATTATTTTCAATATCAGTAGTTATATAATCTGCATATTCTTCGAGCTCAGTATCATGCTTCTCCATTGCAATTGAATTAGCTCCACACATAAACATGGACAGATCATTGGTAGAATCTCCGAAAACATAAGCATGTTTCTTGTCAATCCCTAACTTCTTGAGAACAATGTCAATAGCCGTTCCCTTATCCATTCCAATAGGTGACGCCTCATAAAATCCATCATGCCTATCCAACATTATATATCTGTCGCTAAACTGCTTTTCAAACGAAGATACATCCGATGTCTCATCAGATTGAATACAGAATTTTGAAGCTTCGTATTCATCTCCATCCTGAAATATCTCACAGCCTGAACCTACTGCCAGTTCCTTGACATTTACCATAACGGGAAATCTGGAATACTCTACGTCAGTATGATAATACACTCCGCGGGTTCCTTCAATAATAAGATCTACATTATATCTGTCTGATGCGTCCTTCAGTTCGTTCTTTTCACTTTCAGGCATGAGATAGTAGTGAATTCTCTCGCCCTCATAGATGATCTCCGTGCCGCACCCAGCCAGATAGCCATCCACTTCAATTTTATTCTTGATGTTTTTCAACATTCCCATGCAGCGTCCGGAATTTATAAATACTAAATCTCCGTTCTTTCTGCACTGCTTGATAGCATCATAAGCAGACTGTGGAACATCTCCTTTTTCATTTATCAAAGTACCGTCAATATCAAAAAATAATGCATTTCTCATATAAAAATAGCCTAACTAAAACTTATAAATACAACAATAACCAACCAATACAGTAACATGATCTCCCTAAGCTTAACTTAACTAACTAATTAATTAAATAATTAATTAATTAAAATAGAAGAATCCCTAATATCACTCATCCTTAAGCATCTCATCCATTGTGTGCCATCCAAGAACCGCACACTTGGTACGAGAAGGCATGTGTGAAATATCTTGAAGAATAGAAGCTTCTTCCAGTCTGTCCTTTTCTTCCTCAGTGACCTTGCCTGTTATCATTCTGATAAAAATATCTGCCAGTTCCTTGGCTTCCTTAATAGGCTTGCCAATTATTATATCAAGCATCATATCACATGAAGCCTGTGAAATAGCACATCCATCACCTTCAAAACCGCCATCTGACACAATACCATTTTCAACTTTAAGGTTGAGATTGATATCATCCCCACAAGAAGGGTTTACACCCTCTAGTGTAAAATTGGCGCCATCTATTTTGTGTTTATGGACCGGATGCATATTGTGATCCGTTAAAATCTCATTATAAAAAGTATTCGCCATAGCTACCTCCTCAATCATCTAGTTTCGTAACAAATAGCCTAGTCGGCATATCCCATCTCAGACCTGATGTTTTTAAGCGCGCTTATGAAAATATCAATGTCCTCTTTGTCATTATAAAAAGCCATGCTGGCTCTGGTTGTAGACATAGCTCCGAGGAACTTATGAAGTGGCTGAGCACAATGATGTCCGGCTCTTACTGCTACACCGTTCGAATTGAAGATTTCTGCTATATCGTGAGGGTGAACATCATCTATCGTAAATGTGATTATTCCATGATGATCTTCAGGATCAGAAGCTCCAATGATATTGACATGTGGTACCTCTGCCATTTTCTCCATAGCATACCTAGTGACTTCCAGTTCTCTCTTTTGGATCTCATCCCATCCGAAGCGTCTCATAAAATCAATTGCTGCAGAGAGTCCTACGGCTCCTCCTACATTAACTGTTCCTGCTTCAAATTTGTGAGGTACCTCATTATAAGTAGCTCCCTCAGTAGTAACATATTCGATCATCTCTCCGCCATACAAGAAAGGAGGCATCTTTTCCAAAAGCTCCTTCTTAGCATACAAAACACCGATTCCCATAGGAGCAAACATCTTATGTCCTGAGAATGACATGAAATCACAGTCCAGATCCTGGACATCTACCGGAATATGAGGAACACTCTGAGCTCCATCTACGGAAATAACTGCACCATTCCTATGCGCGATCTCCGCAAAAGCATTAACATCATTCAATCTTCCAAATACATTACTGATCTGAGTAACTGATACCAGCTTTGTCTTATCAGAAATAGCCTCTTCAAGTCTTTCCGGAGGCAGATTACCATCCTTTTCAGGATATATGTATGTAAGCTTACATCCTGTATGTTTTGCTACCTGCTGCCATGGAAGCATATTACTGTGATGCTCCATGATAGTAATTATAATTTCATCTCCCTCATGGAGAAAATTCATTCCATAGCTGTATGCAATGAGGTTTAGACTCTCTGTAGTATTTCTTGTAAATATAATTTCCCTATCGGATGCAGCTCCGATAAAATCAGCAACCTTGGCTCTGGCATTCTCATAAGCATCTGTTGATTCAATTGAGAGCTCATACAATCCTCTCATAGGATTGGCATTGCTCCTTCTGTAATAATCATCTACTGCCTTGATCACGCATGGTGGTCTCTGAGTCGTAGCCGAATTATCAAGATACGTAACTTGTCTCTCTTCAAGAACTGGGAAATTTTCCCTTATTTTTCTATCTTCTATAGTCATTAATTATCCTCGTTATTTAATAATTCACATCAAAGATGCCTTGGTTTCCTCATCAGGAATAAGGTTGATGATCGAGTCAACCCTTGCCTTGGCCATCATCTCATAGATGGCTTTTTCATCCATGCCTCTTGACTGCATGTAGAATAGAAGGTCCTCATCTATTTTTCCGATGGAAGCACCATGATTACCCTCAACATCCTCTTCATCACAGAGGATAACCGGGATAGTCTTGTTTATCACATCATCGTCCATAAGAAGAACATTCTCCAGTTCATTTCCCTTAGCACCACTGCAACCTCTATGGAAGTCAATGGTTCCACGAAACGTCTTCTCAGAATTATCCCTGAGTACTCCTGAAACATTGATATCAGAAAGGGTCTTCTTACCAGTATGGTCAGCAACTGTATTGATGTCCAGCTTGGAATCCTCAGTCAGGAGATATCCCATGTCTGAGATCAAATGGCTCTTCTCCCCTGAAAGGGATGTGAAATTGCCGTAATAATTGTTTTTTGCTCCCAATATCAGCTGGATCAGCTGAAAAGTTCCGCCTTCTTCAACTATTCCTCCGAGATCATTCATAAATGAGAAGTTTTCTCCCAGTTTATTGATCTGAACAAGAGTAAGCCTGGCTCCTTTTTTTACCTGATACCTGGTCTGAACGCAAGCCGAGATCTCCTGATCTCTTGGACCGTTATAATTCATTACTACTGTAAAATCAGATTGTTCCTCTGCGATGAGCTCGAATCCATTGATGCTGTCCTCTGTAAAATCAAAGGTCAGTCTGGCAATTCCGTTACGCTCTTTTTCTGTCATTTCGAAGCCTCTAAGCTTCTTTATCTTAATCCCGGAATTCTCTACAAGAGTAGTGACATTCTCTCCCATTCCTGTTCTAATCCCGGTTATTGTAAATCCATCCTCTTCACCAGACTCTACGTTGCCTTGAATATCCTGAAGAACATCCGTATCTGTTCCCTGGGGAATCCTGTCGACAGATGCATCATTCATATGAAGCCAGTTCCATGTAAGCGAGGGGATCCTATTTACCTTAAAAATATTTGTATCCATTTTTCCTCCTAGCCTATAGCACCCTTCATCTCGAGTCCAATGAGGTTATTCATCTCTACCGCATATTCAAGTGGCAGTTCCTTGCCGACATTATCGGCAAATCCTCTTACGATAAGGGCCTTTGCATCGTCCTCAGTCATGCCCCTGGACATCAAATAGAAAACAACATCATCACTGATTCTTCCGATCTTGGCCTCATGTCCTACATCTGCATCGCTGGTTCTAATGTCCATAGCCGGAATTGTATCTGAGCGTGAGATGTCATCCACCATAAGTGACTGGCATGATACTGCTGATTTTGAACCCTTGGCATTTTTTGCGATTACAATAGCGCTTCTAAACGTACTTATCCCACCATCTTTACTAATAGATCTGGTATTGACGTAGCTCGAAGTATGAGGTGCACTATGAACCACCTTACATCCTGTATCTAGGTTCTGTCCCTTTCCGGCAAATGTCACTCCGGAGAACTCCGATCTTGCGCCCTCGCCAGCCAATATGCTCATTGGATAGAGATATGAAACATGAGAACCGAATGAACCTGATATCCACTCGATCTTGCCGCCTTCCTCTACCTTGGCACGTTTTGTATTCAGATTGTACATATTTTTGGACCAGTTCTCGATGGTAGAATATCTAAGAGTAGAATTCTTACCTACGTACAACTCAACACATCCTGCATGGAGATTAGCCACATTGTATTTCGGTGCTGAACATCCTTCTATGAAATGAAGGTATGCGTCATCATCCACAATTATAAGAGTGTGCTCGAACTGACCTGCACCTGCAGCGTTGAGACGAAAATACGACTGAAGCGGTATCTCAAGTCTAACACCCTTCGGTACATATACAAACGAACCACCTGACCATACTGCTCCATGAAGTGCAGCAAATTTGTGATCTGTTGGTGGTACAAGCTTCATAAAATGATCACGGATCATCTTCTCATATCTCTCATCACGCATAGCGCTTTCGAGGTCTGTATATACTACGCCAAGGTCCGCAACTTCTTTTTTTACATTATGATATACAAGCTCTGAATCATACTGAGCTCCTACACCGGCCAGAGACTTCTTCTCTGCCTCCGGAATACCTAGCTTGTCAAATGTATCCTTGATATCCGTAGGGACATCATTCCAGTCAGTCTGCATACGTCTGGTATTAGGCCTTACATATGTGACTATATTATCCATATTAAGACCTTCTATAGAAGGGCCCCATTCCGGAACCGGTATCTGATTATATATATCAAGAGACTTCAATCGGAAATCCCTCATCCATTCCGGATCTCCCTTTTCTTCTGATATCTGACCTACGATCTCGGGAGTCAATCCCTCATTGACCTTGTATGCATCATCCTCAGAATAACGAAAATCATACATACTTCTGTCGATATCTGAAATAACTGTCTTTTCCTTCATCGACTGCCTCCGTTAGTTTTTTTCATATTTTTCAAAACCATTGGCATTGATCTCGTCTACTAATGAACGATCTCCCTCGCCTACGATCATACCATCTACCAATACATGAGTCTTATCTACATCAAGAGCTTCAAGTATCCTAGTGACATGGGTAATGATTATAAGCGCTCCACCAACCTGCTTCTTATACTCGCTGATCCCAAAAGAAACAGTTCTGGTAGCATCTACATCAAGTCCTGAATCTGTCTCATCCAAAATAGCCAGTTCAGGTTTCAGCATCAGTAGCTGCAGAATCTCAGCCTTTTTCTTTTCTCCTCCGGAGAATCCCACATTCAGATCCCTATCAGCATATGACGGATCCATGTTGAGAAGCTCCATTGTCTCACTAAGCTGTTTTTTAAAATTCCAAAGTTTAATATGCTCTCCTGTTTTATTCTCTAGCGCAGTTCTTATAAAATTGGCAAGAGAGATTCCTGGAACTTCTACAGGATTCTGAAAAGAGAGGAATATCCCTGCCTTAGATATCTTATCAGTAGACTGACCTGTAATATCCTCACCGTTAAATGTGATTTTTCCACCGGTTATCTTATATCTTGGATCTCCAAGAAGCGCAGAACCAAGCGTTGATTTTCCTGCTCCATTAGGACCCATTATTACATGTGTCTCGCCAGCTCCGACAGCCAGATTGACTCCATGCAGAATTTCCTTATTGTCTTCTCTTACGGCAACCGAAAGATTAGAGACATCGAGAATATTTGATGCCATTATTTTTATCCTCCTAATTCCTATAGGAATACTATACTATAATTTTGCTACAAACAAGTTGTATTATAAACGAGGCAGTATTGAAATACAATACTGCCTCCTTATAATTAATTAATTTTTAATTTTCTTTCAAAATACTGTAAAGTGCCTTTCGCATAACTTCCGCTTCTTCTCTTGACAGACATATAGTTCCGCCCATCTGCTTCGGAATGTCTCTGGCTTTATTCCTTAGTTCCATTCCTTTTTCAGTTATTTTTATAAAAACAACCCTCTCATCATCTTTGCTTCTGGTTCTGGTGAGAAGTTCTGCATCTTCCATCTTTTTTAGAAGTGGTGTCAGAGTTCCTGTATCTAGGAAAAGTTTCTTACCAAGGTCCCCTATTCTCATTTCCTTTTCTTCCCACAGCACCATAAGGGTTATATACTGAGTATATGTAATATTAAGAGGCTTTAGATACGGGGTATATGCCTTGACTATTTTTCGACTAGCCGCATAGAGAGGAAAACAAAACTGATTTTCAAGCTTCAGACAATCATAGCACTCTTCATTTTTTTTCATAAAATACCTTTCGTTATTATCGGTTCCAACTATATCTATTCATTATTATATTGTGCAAAATATAATAAGTCAATTTTTTTATGCTCTTTTGTATTTTATTTATTCATCTTCATTTATTAACTTTATTTCGAGCCTTATTTATCGGATCTATTTTTTGATCCATCAGAGTTCTCTTCTAAATATTCTTCGATTATTCTAGATGCCAAAATAGCCTTTATAGACTTTAAGGCCCTGTCTACCGATTCTTGTTTTCGTTTCTCATCATCCTCTATTTCGCGAAGTTTCTTATTCTCTTCAATCATCTCATGAAGTCTTTTTTCTCTTCCATTTCCATTGGTCCGTTCATAGCGTTCTCGTTCTTCCCTGGCTTTTTTTCTAAAAGAGTTTTGTAATAAAGCTTCCGAATCCCCTAATATTCGAGGTTCTGCACTTCTGTCAGTATTAATGTTTCCATTAAAATTAACGTTTATGTCAGAACTGCCGGCCTTGTATACAGGAGAATATGAACCTATAGTCGGATATATCTCTTCTTGTCCTTTTGTGAGGAAATCATAGGCCTCCACAACAGAATAATACTTATATATAGTTTTATCATCAGGCTGGTTATCAGGATGGTATTCCTTTAATAGTTCGTGGTATGCTTCCCTGATTTTTTTATCATCCGATTTATTATCAATACCCAGAATCGAAAGTGCCTGTTCTCTTGAATGTATGCTCATCCCATATACCTGTCAGACTATAATTGATCTTACTATAATTAATCTTGTACCAATTCATTTTACCAACAAATTTACCTTTTTACTCGTAATGAATTTTATCTTACATGATAAAACACGATAAAAAGATCACACTTTTTTATAACAGCTCAATATCTCACCTATAAAATACAAAGACCCAAAGGCAATTAACTTTTCATCTCTTTTTTTTGCCTCTTCCATAGAAGCACTTATTGCATCAGACGTATATTCAAAAAATCTTGCTTCTTTTCCCTTGCTTTGAAGCTCATCTGCCAGCGTCTTGCCACTATATGCCCTTACGTTATCCACTGTCACCGTAAAAAACATATCTGCTATAGGATATATAAGTTCATACATCTCGCTATGATCCTTATCGCTTAAAACGGATGTAAGAAATATAAATTTTTCATTTGGGTACATTTCCTGCAAACTATCTCTAAGTGCTTCCACACCGTTTGGATTATGTGAGCCATCTATTAAAAATACAGGATTCTTGGACAGATACTGCATCCTGCCTGGCCAATTAACGTTCTTTAGTCCCGATTTAATAGCCTTCTCTACAAAATCTTCCATACAATATTTCGTTGTTGCAGCTGTACGGTTATCCCTATCACTTAACCCTGATTCCCTTGTTTCTGCGGCGCTGCTATTCCTAACACTTAATCCTGATTCCCTTGATTTTTTGTCCCAAAGATCCCGATCTCTATCCATCAGAACCTTTATCACAGCGACAGCGTTTTTCATATTCTCACTTTGATAAGTTCCCTTTAATGACAGTTCATAGCCATCTATTGGAGTATCCTCCGAATAAACAATTGGAACCTCTGATTTTTCAGCCTCTTTTTTTATAACATCTGTAGCTTCCGAGATATTCTCTCCCAGTACAAGAACGGTTCCCCTTTTGATTATCCCAGCCTTTTCCGCAGCAATCTTCGAAATCGTATCTCCCAACAGTGCTGTATGATCCAATCCTATTCTTGTAATGACAGATACTTCCGGTACCTGACATATTCCGGAAGTAGAATCCAGCCTGCCACCGATCCCGGTCTCGAGTATCACATAATCAGGATTCATCTTTTCGAAATATAAAAGAGCCATCATTAATGTATCATCAAACATCGAAGACTCTTTATAAACCTCTGTCTTCATAAGTTTTTCGCCTATCCTGCTTATATCCTGATCAGGAATGTTGCATCCGTTAAATTTAATTCTTTCGTTAAAAACCACAAGATGCGGGCTAGTGAATAGTCCGGTACTATAGCCGGCAGCCCTGAGTATCTCCTCAATTGCTGCTGCTGTAGAGCCCTTTCCATTCGTGCCCGCAACATGTATGATTCTCATCCCCTTTTCCGGCATTCCGAAAATCGGGGTGTATATTTTCATTATATCTCGACCGCACTTTTTTCCAAATCTTTTTTTACTATAAAGTGAATCGATAAATTCTTCTGTTTTCATCTAAGTCTAAACCACCAATATAACTCCACCATCATTCGCATACATGGAGCTTACTCCTCTGGTGTCAATAATTATTATTTCCTTAAATGTAGCCTTAGCTTCTAACTTGTCCTTTAACATATTGGCTGTATTTGGACAGTTGCAATGTGAAATTGCCAATGTCTTGGCCATTCCTCTTCCTGTTCCCAACTGTTGGATGCTTCCCTCCGGTGTGGATCCCATTACCGGCTTGATATTAAGTGCAGTTGCGATCATTGCCTTCATAGTTCCTAATCGTCCTGCTTTTCTAAGGGTTTCCAGCGTCTCCAAGACAAAATAAGTATGTTGTTCTTCTATATATTGATTGACTTCAGAAACAATATCCTCAAAATCCATTACTTTTTCTTCAAGCTGAGCTATTCTCTGGCCTATAAGACTCTCGCCAATAGATGCCGACTTAGAATCAAACACATGAATCTTAACTCCAGGTCTCTCATCCTCATATTCTTCTAAATATAGATCTCTTGCAAGGACCGCGCTGTTATATGAACCGCTCAATTTTGCAGACAGCGTAACCACATAAATATGATCAGCTCCCTCCATCGCATCCATATATGTCTGTGGTGAAGGGCATGCCGACTTAGGACTAGTCGGTGATGCTTTGACCTTTTTCAAAAAAGACGCCTGATCAAACGTATCATCATCAATAATCTCTTCTTCGCCAATCTCAAGCGTAAGAGGTATGCTGGCAAAATGATCATTATTCTGCATATAGTCAAACAGCTCTCCACAACTGTCTATTAAAATTTTATACATTCTTCCTCCGTTCCTTACGATAAGGACTTGTAATAATCTTGACACATTATAACCGAACTATAGTCCTTCGCCAAGTAAAACGTTTGAATTACTTATACATTATATCACAATTCTAAGCTACAGTTAGATATACAATACTATAAAAATATATTTATTTATCTATCACATATATGACAATATTCTGCCATACTCGCGTAATTATCTGCAGAAAAATGGCGGTACGTCGTATGACATACCGCCAATAATTTCAGTTTTGTTTATTCAGTCACTATCTGTAGCTAAGCTGATATAGATTTCTTCGAACAAAACCTTTTTCAGTTCAACTACTTAGCAGCTGTTACATTAACAGCCTGAGGTCCTTTAGAACCATCGATGATATCGTATTCTACCGCTGTGCCCTCTGGAAGAGTTTTGAAACCATCCATAGCAATGCCTGAGAAATGAACAAATACTTCATTTCCTTCCTGATCAGAGATAAATCCGTATCCCTTTTTGTCGCTGAACCACTTAACTGTACCTCTCATGTTGAAAGTACCTCCACAAAAAAATATAACGCGTCGGTTACCGATTTCCGACTTTATTTAAACTATCACATTTTAATGTAAAAGTAAAGCAAATTTAAATAATATTCCAATTGAATTCATTATTGTGCAGAAATTTTTGAATACATTTATCCCAGCTTTTATCAACACTTTTATCAAGGGAAAACACTTTCATCGCTGTTCCATCCACTACGTTAAGGGAACCACTGCGAAACGTCACATTCATAAACAGACCTGATATATTGCTTGCGGGAGTACCCGAATCTTCTGCAATTATTTTGACTAATTCGTTATCGGCTTTATATACAAATCTGAAAAAATCCGGTGTATTCTTTCCCTTGATTGCCTCCAGTATGATATGTCTTATTTCTCCATAATGGACGCAGTCTCCCTGGGACATTCTTTCTTCCAGCTCTTCTGACGAAAAGTATCCATTTTCCAAATGCCCGTCAAAGTGTATCCTCATGCTTCCATGCAGATCTCCCTCTTCCAGAAGAAAATTGTCGAATTTTTCTGACAAAAGCATTTTATTCATGAAATTTTTAACGTCAGTGATTTCCCAATTTTCCATATATACTTATGCGTTTCCTTCTGCTACTTTCTGGGGCTTTGGAAGTGCCTTGTCAGCGGTTCTCATTTCAATAACAGGCCCACCTTTTTTCTCTACATAATCTTCCGTAATGGTAACTGTGCCTATTTCATCGTCCTTGGGAACTTCATACATTATATCCAGCATAAATTCTTCGATTATGGCACGAAGGGCTCTGGCTCCCAGTTCTCTCTTCTGTGCTTCCTTGGCAATTGCATGAAGAGCGCCATCAGTGAACTTCAGATTTACTTCATCCAGTGCCAACAATTTTTGGTACTGCTTCAATATAGCATTCTTAGGTTCTTTTAAGATTCTTACCAGCATTTCCTCATCTAGTGGATTAAGAACGCTTATAACCGGGAGTCTTCCGATAAACTCGGGAATCATTCCAAAGGTTTTCAGATCCTCTACCGTTACCTTGGTCAATATATTTTTATCATCATCATATTTGTCCTTGAGATCTGAAGCAAATCCCATGGAGGATGACTTATTCAATCTTTCCTTAATTATATCAGGGAGATCCGGAAAAGCTCCTCCACATATAAATAATATATTTCTTGTGTTGACCATAGCCATAGGAACCATAGCATTTTTTGAGCTTGCACCTACCGGCACCTCTATCTCCGTTCCCTCTAAGAGTTTCAGCATTCCCTGTTGAACAGACTCACCGCTGACGTCTCTCTGGTTGGTATTCTTTTTCTTTGCCAGTTTATCAATCTCATCGATAAAAATAATTCCGGTTTCTGCTTTTTCAATATCATTGCCTGCCGCAGCCAAGAGCTTTGATACAACGCTTTCAATATCATCTCCGATATATCCTGCCTCAGTAAGTGATGTTGCGTCAGCAATGGCAAGAGGGACATCTAGAAGCTTGGCAAGAGTTCTTACCATGTAGGTTTTTCCACTTCCTGTTGGTCCCAGCATAAGAATATTTGATTTTTCAATTTCTATCTCATCCATTGTATTGGTAGCTACTCTCTTATAATGATTATAAACTGCCACAGACATGATTTTTTTTGCTTGATCCTGTCCTATCACATATTCATCCAATTTCGACCTGATCTGATGTGGATGTGGAATATCATGAATAGAGAATACCGGTTTTATATCATTTTCTGGTTTTTTTTCTGCCTTCTTCTTTTTAATCTTCTGAGAATTAGGAAACATATCCGACAGATCAGACAAGTTGATCATTCCAAAATTAGGGAAACGTGAAAAATCCACATTATTTAGATTGTGCATGTCATCATTTGATGTACTGTTTTCGCCGTCTGCTTCCTGATCATTCTTTTTATTCTGATCTTCCTTTGTGATAGTCTGTCCAGGAAAGCCAAAAGAAAAATTATCCCCAAAATCAAAATTACTGAGATTGTCGAAGGTCTTTTGCATACAATCATTACATATACATATATTGTTCGGCATATGTATCATCTTACCTGCTGTTCTCTCAGGTCTATGACATATATAACATACATCCTCATACTCTGATTCTTTTATCTCTGTTATATTGTCACCGCCATTTGTAGTTTTATTTTCTACAGAAGATCCATCAGTATTTGCAGGTGTGTCATCATAGGTTTCATTATTATTTTCAAATTCTTTATCGTCAGCCATCAATAGCCCTTTCCCGTTATTAACATATTTATAACGTATTTTTACTTTAATTTAATGTCTTGATACTACTGGTTTATATAGACATTAGTTCATTATATGAAACTATAATCTACATCACAATTAAAAAAGCAAAAGTTAATAAAACTTTCAGATTCTTATCTTTTTATCTTTTTATTTCTTTATAGCTCTCATCAAAAAATGAAAGTATCCAGTCGTAAAAAAGAGCTCTTTCTTCATCATCAGCAGCATATATCTCATGCCCGGATCTAGGAAACTGGACTATAAGCGTGTCCTTGGAATAACCCGCAAACATCAATTGCTTCTTGGCATTAACCAGCTTATCGCATCCAGCCTGCATGAGTAATATCGGAATCGATGCGCTTTCAGCATCATCCATAGATGCCTTTTCCATCTTTTCTGCTTCGATCAGCCATCCATTGGTCACTCCTGCACTCCGGCAATACTTATTATTCTCTCTATATCCAGAATAGGCATTAAATCTAGCCCTAGACCTGTCGTGAGATTCTTCAAATGTACAAGAACCTTTATAACCATGCTGCCCTAATGCGTATTCACTTTCCCTGTGTCTTTTCTTGTTAATTGTCAAAAGTATCCTGACCATCAATCTGGGAATCTTATACTTCATTTCAAACATGGGAGATGCTAATGCTGCTGCCCTATAGGCCTGGGGATGCACCTCCGCAAATCTTCCGGCAATGAGCCCTCCCATAGAATGCCCCATCATAAAACGAATATCAGATCTGGTTTCTTTATTAACGATATTCCAAAAGAAATCCCATTGGTCACGTATATAATCGTCAAATGAATCTACATGAACCTTCTCACTATCCTCTAACAATCTGTCTGATTTTCCGAATCCTCTTTGTTCTAGGAAAAACACACTATATCCGCCTCTCAGCAGATAATAAGTTGTCTCCTCATATTTTTCAAAATACTCTCCCTTGCCATGGATCAAGTTAATTGAAGCTTTTTCCTCCGGTGCTATAAAAAAGAGATAATGGAGTTTTATATTGTCATAAGTATCCATATATCCTTCTGTCATATACCTATATATATATGGTCTGACCGTATCTTTCAGTTCTTTTTCAAAATCATCCTCACCGATGTATGGTCCATGGTTTCTTATGTCTGACATTTGTTCCTCGGTTCTCTTAATATTTTTTTCAACCCGGTAATTGTATCATCCGAACTGCATAAATTCAATTTAGTATATTATAATTTGACTTTATCCCTGTTTATAAACAATTTATAAATTATTTATAAATTGCTTGTTGACATAATGCGATAATGTTATTATCATTTAACGCTGTTAACTATTAACTTCGTTTATTATTCTGTGAGGCTATATATGCAAGATATTTATTCTGACAAGAATGCTCCTGATCCTAATAATAAGGCTTCTGATAGATATAATTCTTCTGACAGTTCTGAAAAGGGATTTTTGGAACAAGAGCTAAAAGTCAATCCTGATGAGGAACGTTTACTACATGCATTTCGACAATTTCATACAATGAAGCCACCAGAAATGGCATCATGTGGGCTGGCACGTTCCGATATTCGTATTCTTTTTCAGATCTATTCATATGTAAAAAAGCACGAAGCAGAAAATGGTATTTCGGCATCTATGATATCCCAAAATACTCATATGATGAAGGCCGCCGTATCCAGATCTCTTAAACAGTTAGAAAAGCAGGGCTACATTCTTCGTGTCCCTGATCCAAATGACAGGAGATATACCCTTGTCTCAATAACCGATTCCGGGGAAGAAAAAATAACCGAGATCTTATCCAGCACTCAGCGATTATTTGATCTTATCTCAGAACGACTTCCTACCAATGAAATCACTAATATTCTAAAGGCTTTGGATAGGCTATATCAGGCCATGAGTGAGTCAATAGATCAGATGGAATCCGAAAGAAATCTGGAGATGAAATAATCGTTTTTTTAAGAAAGGAATTTTTATGGGAAAGATACTTAAAAATCTGGCTCCATACTGGAAGTCAATAATCCTGATAATCGCTTTGCTTTTCATACAAGCATTCTGTGATCTCTCTCTTCCAGCGTATACTTCCGACATTATCGATGTTGGAATCCAAAATAACGGAATATCCCACACTGTTCCGCAGTCAATCACTGCTGAGGAATACAATACTGCAGAAATTTTTATGAAAGATTCCGAGAAGAAATTATGGGAAGATTCGTATAATGTCGATGGCAATATCTATAAACTAAAAGATTCTGCTATCAAAAAATGGAGCACCCTTGATAAAAAACTTAGAGTCCCTCTTTTGCTGAATTATGAGATGTCACACATCAGTAAGTCACAGCTAAAAAAAATAGAAGCTTCTTTTGGTGCAGGTGTCAGTACATCAGCTCCCGGTTCTAATGGTGCAGTTGCCAATACATCAGCTCCCGGTTCTAATGCCGCACCTGGAAATAACCCAGGAAGTGTAGCTATGGCGAAGGCATTTTCTTCACTAAAATCTAAAGATGGATATACTGATATACGACCTTTGTTTCTCCAGATGGCCAAGGCCGGTCAGCTTCCAGCGGATACCATTTCCAATTCTAGAAAACAGGTTGAAAAGACCCTTGATACTATGGGTGAGTCTCTTGCTTCATCTATGGGCGTTGCCTTTGCAGTAGCAGTAGATTCAAAAGCAGGAATGGATATGGATGCCATTCAGACAGCATATCTAATACATAAAGGACTTCAAATGGTGCTTTTAGCACTTCTACAGGCCGCTATGGCTGTTTTAGTTGCATTCTTTGCATCACGTGTAGGTGCAGGAGTCGGAAGAAGTCTCCGTGATAAAGTATTTACCAATGTCATCAGCTTTTCCAGTGCAGAAATGGATCGTTTCTCTGCTGCATCGCTTATTACCAGATCCACAAACGATGTCCAGCAGGTTCAGATGGTTGTCACTCTGCTTCTACGAATGATCGCCTACGCTCCTATCCTAGGCATTGGCGGATTGATACAGGTAGCATATACCGGTGCCGGAATGGAATGGGTAATAGCTCTGGCAATTGTAGTCATTCTCGGTGTTGTAGGCTTCCTCATGGCTGTTGCCATGCCCAAATTCAAGCTTATGCAAAAATTGGTGGACCGTGTCAATCTGGTATCCCGTGAGATACTTACCGGCATTTCAGTAATACGAGCATTTGGGCGTGAGGATCGAGAGGAAGAACGTTTCGATGAAGCCAATGTTGCTCTTACCAAAACCACTCTTTTCACAAACCGTGTAATGACATTTATGATGCCCGTCATGATGCTTATCATGAATGGGCTGTCCATACTTATCGTATGGGTAGCCGGTCACCGGATCAACTCAGGTGTCATGCAGGTCGGTGCCATGACTGCTTTTATAACTTATGCAATGATGATCGTCATGTCATTTCTAATGCTTACAATGTTATCGATCATGCTCCCTAGAGCAGCTGTAGCATCTGAGCGTATCGATGAAGTCATCACCATGAAATCAACTATTTCTGATCCCGATTCTCCAGAGGCATTTTCTCCAAATGAGAAATCCGGAGTCATAGCATTTAATCACGTTAATTTCCGTTATCCAGGCGGCGAAACAGATGCCCTTTGCGACATTGACTTTGAGGCGCTTCCAGGTAAGACAACTGCCATAATCGGTTCCACGGGATGTGGCAAGTCAACTCTTGTTGGTCTGATTCCAAGATTATACGATGTAACAAGCGGAAATATAACAATAGATGGACATGATATCAGGAATATCACTCTGGGTGATCTGCGAAACAGGATCGGATTCGTACCTCAAAAGGGTAATCTTTTTTCAGGGACTATTGCAACCAATCTTCGTTTCGGTAATGAATCTGCCACTGATGAAGAGCTTCAAGAAGCCATAGAAATAGCTCAGGCCAGTGAATTCATAGATGAAGAGTCCGGTGGAATAGACAGAAGCATCTCCCAAGGAGGAACCAATGTTTCCGGCGGTCAGAAACAGCGTCTCTCTATCGCCAGAGCCATTGCCAAGAATCCCGATATTTATATATTTGATGATAGCTTTTCAGCTCTCGATCTAAAGACCGATGCCAAACTTCGCCATGCTCTTTCAGAAAAAGTTACAGATAAAACCCTTATCATCGTGGCTCAGAGAATAAGTACCATTCTCCATGCCGATCAGATACTGGTCATTGATGATGGTAATCTGGTCGGAAAAGGTACACACGACCAACTTATGGAAACCTGCGAGGTATATCAGCAGATTGCCACATCACAATTATCAGCGGCGGAACTTGAAAAAGAAAGAAAAGGAGGATACATGGCATGAGTACAGAAAAAGAAATGAATTCCTCTGCTCCACGTAAACCTATGGCTAGAGGACCTATGGGGCATGGACCTATGGGTGCAGTTGAAAAACCAAAAGATCTAATGGGATCTCTCAAAAAAATACTTGCCCATCTAGGCAGTTACAAGATAGCTATTTTACTGGTAGGCATATTTGCTATATGTTCAACAATTTTTAATGTTATTGGCCCAAAGATTCTAGGACATGCCACTACTGACCTTTCCAAGGGACTTATGAAGAAAATATCCGGAACAGGTGGAATTGATTTTACTGCGATCGGTAAGATACTTATCTTTGTAATGATCCTCTACTTTGGAAGTGCTTTTTTCAATTTTATCCAGGGATGGATAATGACGGGAATCTCTCAGAAGATATGCTATGGGCTTCGACGTGACATATCCAAGAAAATCAATCGCATGCCTATGCAGTATTTTGAAAGTAGAACTTATGGTGAAGTACTTTCCAAGATCACCAATGATGTTGATACTTTCGGAATGGGACTAAATCAGAGTGTAACTCAGATCATCACTTCAATTACAACCCTTGTGGGCGTTCTGATAATGATGCTTACGATCTCACCGCTAATGACTCTGATCGCTCTTGTTCTGCTTCCTATTTCTGCAGGTCTTCTGACATTTGTCATGAAACGTTCCCAGAAGTATTTCCGCACGCAACAGGATTATCTCGGACATATCAATGGACAGGTAGAAGAGACCTATGGTGGTCATCAGATCATAAAACTGTTTCATAAGGAAGAAGAGACCATTGGCTCCTTTAGAAAAACCAATGATGTTCTATATGATTCTGCCTGGAAATCTCAATTTCTCTCCGGCATGATGCAGCCTGTTATGATGTTTGTAGGCAACCTGGGATATGCCGGCGTGGCACTGTCCGGTGGACTTCTGGCAATACAAGGTGTGATCACAATTGGTGATATTCAGGCCTTTATCCAGTACGTACGTAATTTTACCCAGCCACTTCAGCAGATCGCCCAGGTCATAAATCAGGTGCAATCAATGGCTGCTGCTGCAGAGCGAGTATTTGCTTTTCTCGAAGAGGATGAAGAAGAACAGGCTACTGAAAATGCAATTTCTGTTGACCGCTTCGAAGGTGCTGTGTCTTTTGATCATGTACATTTCGGTTACGACCCTGAGCATATCATCATCCATGATTTCAGTGCAGACGTTAAGCCAGGTCAGAAGATCGCCATTGTTGGTCCTACCGGTGCAGGCAAAACCACTATGGTCAAGCTTCTAATGCGTTTCTATGATGTTCAGTCTGGTGCGATAAAATTAGACGGAATAGATATCAAAGATTATAACCGACACTCTCTTCGAGAAGCATTTGGTATGGTTCTTCAGGATACATGGCTATTCCAGGGCACGATCATGGAAAATATCAGGTATGGAAGACTGGATGCTACAGATGAAGAGGTAATACAAGCTGCCAAAGCTGCCCATGCTGATCACTTCATACAGACGCTTCCCGGCGGTTATAATATGGAACTGAATGAAGATGCCAGCAATGTATCGCAAGGTCAGAAACAGCTCCTTACCATTGCCAGAGCTATACTTGCAGACAACAAGGTCATGATCTTAGATGAGGCCACTTCTTCTGTTGATACCAGAACAGAGATCCGAATACAAAAAGCTATGGATAATCTCATGCGTGGTCGTACCAGTTTTATAATCGCCCATCGTTTATCTACTATTAGAAATGCAGATCTTATTTTGGTCATGAACAACGGAGATATAGTTGAGCATGGTAACCATGACGAGCTTCTGGCCAAGGGTGGATTCTATGCAGGACTCTACAATTCACAGTTTGAAGATGTAGGCTAGTTTCTAATAATACTACTTGAATTTAATGATCTTATCTTGGTTTTATAGGATTAAAATATAATTCAAATATAATTTAAACGGAATTAAATAAAAAAATACCCTTTGAATCTTTATTTAAGTTCAAAGGGTATTTTGCTATATATATCTATGTTCAAAAAATGTTTTACTATATGTATCTATGTTTAAAAAATATTTTACTATACGTATCTATGTTCAGTGAATTTCTTACTATAAAAATCTAAAGAAAACAGACCTACTTTTCCTTTGATATATTCATTACAACATCACAGGCATTTTTGACAGATTCCGTGAGATTGGTTCCGGTAAGTATTATATCCTGTTCGCTATTTTTTGCCTGGAACAAGCCTATCAACTCTTCCTCTGTGATCAATCCTTCAGCTACTATCCCCAACACTTCATCAAGAATAAGCATCTTACATTCATCTGTAGTAAGAACCTTCCTGGCAAAGAACAAGCCATTTCTAATATTGACCTCTTCCTCTTTTTGCTCATGTACAGTAAGATCTGAAAACGCTTTTTGACTTCTTTCAAATCTAAAAAATCTGATCTCCGGCTCAAGTCGGTTTAAATATTCCTCAGAATACAGTCCCTTAAGAAATTGGATAACGACAACATTTTCTCCCATTTCGGCAGTGGCTATTGCTTTGCCTATTGCGGCAGCGCTTTTCCCTTGTCCATTACCATAAATAGCTAAAATTTTTCCTTCACTCAAAATCAATCCTCCGACGATTTCCCTTTTTCAAAACTTTTTTAAACTCTACTCTTATATCAGTTATCAAATAATAGTCTAAAAGGTATTCGGTAATATATCATAGTTACAAAAATATTGCAAATATATTACTTTTTCTCTCAATATTCTTTTTCAGGCCCCATAACGCCCGTTTTACTTGCTTCTGCCCTATCAATCCTGACAAAATCTATACCTATTTATAATGATTTTCGGTCTTAAAATTTTCTTTCCTATAATATAAACTTGAAATCCGAAAAATCTGTGATAAAATAAATTGGTTTGTTTCATATATTCGGTACCAAAAGTGATTTTTCTTATTTTGTGTGTGTTTTATATATGTGAGTGCATGCGCATGTAGTGAAATGACTTTTGGTATACCGAATCTTTTTTAAGAACGAAAGAAGGAAAATTAATGCTCCAAACAAGAGATGATGTCAGAAATGTTGCTATTATTGCTCATGTCGATCACGGCAAGACTACGTTGGTCGATGAACTGCTCAAGCAGAGCGGTACATTTCGTGACAATCAGGTCGTTGAAGAACGAGTAATGGACTCCAACGATATTGAAAAAGAGAGAGGTATTACTATTCTCTCAAAAAATACAGCCGTTAGTTATAATGGTGTAAAAATTAATATTATCGACACCCCGGGCCATGCTGATTTCGGTGGCGAGGTTGAGCGTGTACTTAAGATGGTCAATGGTGTTGTTCTGGTAGTTGATGCTTTTGAGGGTGTTATGCCCCAGACAAAGTTCGTACTGATGAAGGCCCTTGACCTTGATCTTCCTGTAATTGTATGTGTCAACAAGCTTGACAGATCAGATGCACGTCCGGACGCAGTTGTTGATGAAGTTCTTGAACTATTCATGGATCTCGATGCTTCAGATGAGCAGCTCGACTGTCCATTTGTATTTGCTTCTGCAAGAGAAGGATATGCGATTAAGGACCTTAACGATGAGAATACTGACATGAAGCCTCTTTTTGATACCATCCTTGACTACATTCCTGCTCCTAAGGGTGATCCTGATGCCAGCACTCAGGTTCTTATATCAACTATCGATTACAACGAATATGTTGGTCGTATCGGTGTAGGTAAGATCGATAATGGTAAGCTCAAGGTTAACGAAGACGCAGTTGTTGTCAATCATCATGATCCTAGCCGTATTAAGAAGGTTAGAATCACTAAACTTTTTGAGTTTAATGGTCTAAATCGTGTTCCTGTAGATGAAGCAAATATTGGATCAATTGTTGCAATCTCCGGAATTGAAGATCTGAAGATCGGTGATACTATATGTGACGCTGAGAACCCTGTTTCTATCCCGTTCCAGAAAATCTCAGAACCTACTATTTCCATGAATTTCATGGTCAATGACAGTCCTTTTGCAGGATTGGAAGGAAAATTTGTAACATCACGTCATATCAGAGACAGATTATATAAGGAATTAAATACTGATGTTTCTCTTCGTGTAGAGGATACTGATGCTGCAGATACATTTAAGGTATCAGGCCGTGGAGAGCTTCATCTTTCTGTTCTTATTGAAAATATGCGTCGTGAGGGCTTCGAATTTGCCGTTTCTAAGGCTGAGGTTATCTACAAGCAAGACGAGAACGGTAAGAAGTTAGAACCTATGGAAATAGCATATATCGACGTTCCTGATGAGTTTTCCGGTACTGTTATTCAGGCTCTTGCTCAGAGAAAGGGCGAGCTCAGAAATATGACTCCTATTACCGGAGGCTTCACAAGATTGGAATTTAAGATTCCTTCACGTGGACTTATCGGATATAGAGGCGATTTCATGACCAGCACCAAGGGTTCAGGAATCATCAATACTATATTTGATGACTACGAGCCATTTAAGGGCGATATATTATTCCGTCGTCAGGGTTCACTTATTGCATTTGAGCAGGGTGAATCTGTTGCATACGGTCTCTACGCTGCTCAGGATCGTGGTGTTCTTTTCATCGGTGCCGGTGAAAAAGTATATAGTGGTATGGTTATCGGAGAATGCAGCCGTTCAGAAGACATTGAGCTCAATGTCTGCAAGAAAAAGCATCTTACCAATACCAGAACATCCTCAAGTGATGAGGCTATGACTCTTGTACCACCTAAGGTTTTGTCTCTTGAGCAGGCAATGGACTTTATCGATGTAGATGAACTTCTCGAGGTCACTCCTGAGCATCTTCGTGTCAGAAAGAGAATTCTTGATTCTCGTTTGAGAAAGAGATCTTCTATCAGACCTCAGGCATAAAATATCAAGCTTTGATAATAATAAAAAACTGTCCTAGTATTTGTAGGACAGTTTTTTTATTTATTTTCCAAAATATGCATCAATACCATTAGCAATTCCATTAACCATTTTCGATTGACACTGTTCATTATTCATATTGGTATCATCAGATGGATTGGACATAAATCCCATTTCTAAAATTGCTACCGGAGATGTGCAAAAATTGATTCCTGTCATAATATCATTGTTCTGAACTCCAAGATTTTTAAAACCTGCCGAGACACAATAAGAATCAAGTATAGACTTGCCAAGGTTATATGATGCAGATGCAAGACGTGATACATACCGATTATTTTTTGAGGGTACCAATGTCATAGCCCCATTGACTTTGCTGCTATCCGCCCCGTTTGCATGGATCCTTACTGTTATTTCAGCTTCTACACTTGTTGCATATTCTGCTCTTTCTTTGTTAGAAATATTTACATTGTGAGACTCTCTCGTCATATAAACCGTATATCCTCGTCGTGTGAGTTCATCTCTTAGTTCATCTGCCACAATAAGGTTAAGCTGATATTCATATATGCCCGTTGTCGTTCCCCTGGTTCCGCCGGTCACCCTAGCCTTCATAGTTGATGAGCCTGGGCCATTAGGCTCCATTTTGCTATCCCCTTTGGCCTGATGTCCTGGATCTATACAAACAATATGCCCGCCGGTTACACCATTTCCAGAAGGAATCGCCACTGCCTGTCCATTGTTATTAGCAGTGTTTTCTTCTGTCACTTTTTTATCTTCAGTGGTTTTTTTATCTTCTAAGGATTTTTTTGCTTCTGATTTCTTTGTTTCTTCCGAAGTTTTTTCCCCTTTTGCATTCGTATTTTTTTCTGCCTTTTCAACAGATACTTCCTTTTGGTACTTTTCTAGCCTTTGTCTTTCTTCACCTTTATGCTGTCTCACGGCTAAAGCTACCAAGAAAACTGTAAGTATTGCAAGCACTGCTATCGTAATAAGAACTGCTTTTTTTATCTTCATATCGCCTTGCCTATCCATATATCTTTTCTCTTCATGTTTCTCTGCCTGTCCTTTTTGCTTTTCAATATATTTTATTCAAAAATTATTACAATACATTATTTAAATTATAATAATTGTTTGCTAATCACATTATCAGTGTATTTCTAATTTTAATTTGCTAATAACGTTATCAGTATATCAGATAATTTTATTTGCACATATAAAAAGCGCTAGCCTGTTTTCCTCAGCAACATATGCTGAATTACTGGCTAGCGCTCTATTATCAATACTTTTTATCAGTCAAACTTGAACTTGCTGGTCTGTTCATTAAGCTTCTGAGACAGGTCATTCAGTATCTTGGTTTCTGTCTTACATCTCTCTATGCTTTCTGTAAGGACGTTCATGCTTGCTGAAGTCTCCTCCGTAGATGCTGCATTTTCTTCTGCAATAGCAGCCAACTGCTCGATAACTCCACTTACGCCGTTCTTAAGTTCGCCTATCTTATTGGTCTGCGCAAAAATATCTGTTGATGCATTAGATACAGATGTGATCTCACCATGAAGCCCGTCAAATGACTCTCTTGTACTGGTTAATTTTTCTTCCTGCGTCTTCGCATCCTCACTTAGAGATTTCATCTTTTCAACAGAATCCCCTGAATTATCAATGAGTTCCTTAACAACATTCTCGATTTCTGCCGCACTGTTAGCAGAGTCCTCTGCCAATTTTCTAATCTGTTCTGCAACAACTGCAAATCCTCTTCCGCTTTCTCCTGCCCTTGCAGCCTCTATAGAAGCATTAAGCGATAGAAGATTGGTTTGAGATGCTATGTCCTGGATAACCACAACGGCATCCTTGATCTTCTCAGCTGACTGATTGGTTACATCAGTCTGAGCGGTTACATCCTCAACTGTATGATAAGTCTTGTTATTAATTTCATAGAGGTCAGTCAGCATACGCTCTGACTCTTTTGCCAGGTCATTCATTTTCTTAATAGATTCTTCTAGTGTATTAAAAGATGAACCATTGGATTCGATCGCAGCGCCCATATTTCCTATTGAATCACCTGCGGAGGATGTTTCATTAGCCTGAGATGTAGATCCTGTTGCGATTTCTTCCACCGCAACATTTACATTGGTTACATTCTCCACAATATCATCAAACTGCTGTTTAAACTCTATATTGCTATTAGCCAACTGAGTTCCTTGATCCTTGATGATATATATGATACTGGTTATCTCATTATGAAGATTACTGATTGCCCGGCTCACCATACCCACTTCATCTTTTCTCTTGTCAAGAATCTCCTGACCATGATTTTCTGTAAAATCAAGATCTGCAACCTTATTGGCAATTCCCGATAAAGTATTAAGGGGAATCAAAAGCATGCTTTTCATAACTACATACATGATTATTATTGCTATGATAAATAGAACTATTGCAATGGCTATACTCATCATAACCATATTATTAATTGGTGCCATGATTTCTGACTCATCAGCCGAAATTACCATGATAAACTCCCCATCCTTTTGAATATAGTAGGATGCATATTTTTTCACACCATTAAAATTATAGTCAACACACTTTGATTCCGGTACTTTTCCACTTTTTAGCTCTTTTACTAGTCCACTGACAACAGAATTTTCTACCTGCGATCCGATTTTTGAAGCAGTAGGATGATATAGCATTTTTCCTGTATTATCAACCAAATATGCATAACTGGATGGTGCACCGTCTATATGAACATCTTTCAAGGTATATCCTATATCCTTTGGATCGCTTAATTTTAAAAGACCTACTGAGCTTTCGCTCTCAATGTTTTTACCATAACTTCTTGATTCAGAAAGCATATAGTTTTGAGTCTGTTTCAATACTTCTTTTTTACTGACATTAGTAGATACTCCCACTAAAACCGCTGTTATAAAAAGCATATCTGCAGCAATAAGCATCAGTATCTTAAATGCAATAGAATTCTTGAATGGAATCTTGTCTGCACTAGCTTTTTTTCTTGTTTCGTTTTGTTTTTTTCCTTTTAGATTACTTGTTACTATTTTCTTGTCATCACCCATAAAAACACTCCCTTTTTAATATCTAATTTAACCTTCGGGCAACTAAGCCCATCCCTTTTTAACTTACATTTGACACGCCATATATGTAATTGCATTATGCAATATGCTCGTACACTCTAAAAGGCCATCTAGCAAAAAATCCACAAAAGCATAAGCCTTGTGGATTCTTTATAATGTACTAAAATACAGCAAAATCAATAACTATATTATAGTCGATTGATTTATGAATATATAGTTATTCTACTACAAATTATGCCCAATATCTAGTTTTAAAATTAATCATTAATTTTTAGGAACCAATTTCTCTGTTCCCCCCATATAAGGACGAAGTGCCTCCGGAATATCTACCGATCCATCAGCATTGAGATTGTTTTCCAAAAATGCGATCAGCATTCTAGGTGGTGCTACGCATGTGTTATTAAGTGTATTGGCAAAATATTTATTGCCATCCTTGTCCTTCACTTTGATCTTGAGACGTCGTGCCTGAGCATCTCCCAGATTTGAGCATGATCCAACCTCAAAGTATTTCTTCTGACGAGGTGACCATGCCTCTACATCACAAGACTTAACTTTGAGATCTGCCAGATCTCCTGAACAACATTCCAGTGTTCTTACAGGTACATCAAGCGTTCTGAAAAGTTCAACTGTATACGACCACATCTTATTGTACCAATCCCAAGCATCCTCGGGCTTGCACACAACGATCATCTCCTGCTTTTCGAACTGATGTATACGGTATACTCCACGTTCTTCAATACCATGAGCACCTTTTTCTTTTCTAAAGCAAGGTGAATAGCTGGTATATGTATAAGGCAGATTCTCCTCATCATTAAGAGTATCAATAAACTTACCTATCATAGAATGCTCTGATGTTCCTATGAGATAAAGATCTTCACCTTCTATCTTGTACATCATAGCGTCCATCTCATCAAAGCTCATAACTCCATTTACAACATTACTATGGATCATATATGGAGGAATTACATAAGTAAATCCCTTACCTATCATGAAATCTCTGGCATAAGCTAGAACAGCAGAATGAAGTCTGGCTACATCTCCCATGAGATAATAGAATCCATTTCCAGCAACCTTGCCTGCAGCATCCATATCCACGCCATCAAAACGAGCCATAATGTCTGTGTGATAAGGAATCTCGAAATCAGGAACAATAGGATCACCAAACTTCTCGATCTCAACGTTTTTAGAATCATCCTCACCTATCGGAACTGACGGATCAATAATATTAGGAATACGCATCATTATTGATGTCACTTTGTCTTCCAGCTCTCTGGCCTCATCTTCAATTGCTTTCAGCTTCTCAGCATTAGCTGTGACCTGTGCTTTGACATCCTCAGCCTCTTCCTT
>Ga0116175_1000327_pt1 | contig 34241 bp, 32 predicted proteins | sample AD_UKC125_MetaG_FD_89802 | JGI IMG/M metagenome (GOLD analysis project Ga0116175, IMG submission 89802) | Active sludge microbial communities of municipal wastewater-treating anaerobic digesters from USA - AD_UKC125_MetaG | ecosystem: Engineered > Bioreactor > Anaerobic > Digestate | place: USA... | reverse complement strand
CGACGTGGATCGCCGGCGACTGTTCGCCGGGCGCGATCGCGTCGAGGAGCACGACCGTGCGGCCGCGTGGGGGGACGGCCAGGCGGGAGTTCGAGGTGGTCGCAACCGGCCCCTGAGCCCCGAAGACGGTGACATCCACGGTCAGGGTGTTTCCCCCGGGGTTGGCTACGACGAGCCGCTCCCTCCGAGTGGTGTCGCCGGCTCCGGCGAGCAGCCAATGCGAGTCGCGCGGCACCTGGCAGGCCGTGGCGATCAAGGCGCGGTCGTCCGAATCAGCACGCAACCAGGTCTGCACCGCGGCAAGGCCCGGTGCCAGCCCCTCGCTGCCACTCACCTCGGCACTGACGTTGCCGGTGAGGCTGCCCGTGATCGACCGACCACGCTCGCTGACCGTTCCGAGCACGGGTCCCTCGGGAAGCGTCCGTGCGAGGAGCTCTCCGCCGGCCGAATTGACCAGATCGCGCAGAACCGCCGTGGGGGCGCTCACGGCCGTCACCGTCGTCGTGCCACCTGGAACAGCGGACACGCCGGCCAGCCCCTCGGTCTCCGGTCCGGGACAGACCAGGGTGGAGGCGCGCACCGGGACGCCCACGGGCGCACTGGTGACCGCGGCGACAACCGGCGCACCGAGGTCCAGCCGACCAGTGGCCATCGACCCCGCGAGGACGATGCCAGACCCCGCCGCGCCGAGAATGGCGGCCCGGAGCGCACGAGCCCAGGGGAATGTCATCGCAGCCTCCGGGATCGGCGGTTGCCGAAGGGTACGGCGAGGAAGGTCGCGATCCCCAGGAGCGCCAACTGAATCTGATACCACCGGCCGTGCCGGGGCGGCAACGACACCGTCAGGGTCCCGGCGCTCGCCGGCAGCAGGTATGCCGGTGGGCCGGTGCCCGCGACCTGCTCCACCGTCCGGCCATCGACGGCAACCTGCGCCCACCCGGCCCAGTCAGGCGACTCGGCCACCACGAGCCGACGCCCCTCCGGACCCGCGGGCAGCGACGTCACGAGTTGGCCGTGCGGGCCGCGCACCGGAACGACAGCGATCGGCTTGCCCTCGGCGGTCGTCAGACGCGCCCGGGACGGGTTGACCGCCTCACCCGCAGCGGTCGCCGACGGCCGGGTGAGCACTCGCCAGAGGATCTGCCCGTCGGTGCTCCCGAGCCGGGTCAGTCCCGCGGTGGCGTCGAGAGTACGGACGATCGGGTCGGTGCCGGCCGCCCGCAGCGAGACGAACCCGATCCCGAGGTCGGCCAGCGCCGGACCCGCACCGGCGACACCGAATGGCTGGCTCGAGGCCAATGCGTGCACGACCTCTGCGACTCCTGGATCGGCTGCCCAAGAGGTCGGCGCGAGGCCGCGGACGACGCTCGTCGGCTCGGCTCCGACCACTTCCACGTCGAGGCGTTCGGCTGTGGGGGTGAGGATCGCCATCCGGTTACCATCCGTGCCCCGACCCTGTTCGACCGCCACGGCGGGGACCGCAGTTGCGGTGGCCACCTCGAGCCCAGCGATCCCAGGACGGAGGGCAACAGCCACGCCTACGACGACAGTGGCCGCAATGGCCACCAGGCCCAGACCCGAGACGATCCGGCGCCACCCCCAGCCGTCGGCCCCGACGACCTCGGAGAGCCCGACCGATCCGGTGAGGGCGATGGTCAGCACCGCGAGCCAGAGCAGTTGTGCTCCGATGCCGGGCCAGAGAGTTGCGGAGGTGATCGTGCTATCGGCCGCCACGGCACCGCCGAGGACGATGCGCCGCGCAAACACCGCCAGCGCCAAGCCGACCAGGCCGAGAGCGGCCATGGTCCACACTCCGACCCTGACCAGCCGTGACCGGGGCCGACGCAGCAGGGCCAGTCCGGCTGCGGCATACAGCCCAATGGCCAGGATTGCCACCCAGGTGGGTATGCCGTCCGGGAAGCCGAGCGCCACCTTGCCCAGGGACACGGCCGGGGCCGGTGCCAGCTCGAGCAATCCCGGCGCCCCGAGCAGGACGGCCGGATCGCGCCATTGGGGCAACCACGGCAGCAGCAGGGCGATGGGGATAGCGAGGATGGCCAGACCGCGCACTCGTCGCGCCAGACCCGGTCCAACCGCGACGATGACGGCCGCCACGACAACGATCACGACCAGGAAGAGCGGCACGAGAGCCGCGAGGATCGCTGCGCCGAGGCCGGTGGCGGCCGCGGCGGTGAAGGTGGCATTCGCCGCCACCGAGCGCACCACCCCCGCCGCCACGAGTGGCAACAGGATCTGGGCCAGCAGGACCGTGACCCGACCGCTGGAGAGCGCGGCGAGGGCGACCCCTCCGGTCCCCCAGGCCAGGGCCACCACTGCGCGCAGCCAGCCTGCTGCCGGGATCACGCGAGAGGCGAGGTATGCCGTGCCGGTCGCCAACGGCATACCGAGCAGGAGTAGCCAGGCGAGCACGACCGATGCGGGCGAGCGACCATCGGCGACGTAGGGCAGCCGTTCGCCGAGCCAGACCAGTGCGGCGAGCACGCCGGTGCCCGGGCCGGTGTCTGCCGGTCCACCCCAACCGGCTCCCGACCACGCGTCGCGGTAGGTGTGCCAGAGCCCAGCGGACCCGGTGACAACTCGCTGGAGCTCGCCGCCGACCAAGCCGTAGCCCTCGGCGTCGAGAACGCCCGCACGCAGCGCCTGGCGCAGACCGTAGGCCGACGCGGCGCCGGCAGCCACGATGGCAAGGAACCCCGGATTCGTCAGCACGCGCTGCGGCAGCGACGCCGGCAGCACCGTCAGGTTGTCGGCCTCTTCGGCGACCGGCCCGGACTCCGCCGCAGCGGCACCCGTCCCGAGCACCGGCTCGTCGGCGTCGCGGTCGGGGGTGAGCGCCTCGTGGACCTTGTCCATGAGGTGACGCACCGACTCACCGGTCGAGACGAACACGGTGGCCAGATCGCGGCGACGGAGTCGGCGCAGCCGGCGAAAGGCCCACCGCGAGCGGATCGAGGAGATCGGGTGGGCGAGTGCTCCGATGTCACCGAGTTCGACCCAGGCGTGCGCAGGTCGCTTGAGCAGCAGCAGGGCCAGGGCAGTCACCACCGAGCTGACGACGACCCAGATCGACAGGAAGGGCAACACCCACGGCGAACACCGCGCCAGGGCGACCCGGCGGGCGGCACTCCGGTGGGCTCGACGGGCCGCCATTCCTTCGGCAGTCGTGCTGCGGGCGAGGTCGTAGCGGGCGTCGACGTGCCGCACCCGAGCCTCGGGGACGACGACGACGCGATGTCCGGCCAGTTGGGTGCGCCATCCGAGGTCGAGCGAGTCCGCGGGGTCGGGGTAGCCGGCGTCGAGACCACCGAGTTCGGTGTAGATGGAGCGACGCACGAGCATGCCGCAGCTGCCGACAGCCAACACGTCGGTGCGCTCGTCGTACTGACCCTGATCTCGCTCTCCCGGTGCCGGTGCGAAGATCCGTCGGCCAGTCGCGGTGAGCTGGTGGCCGACCTCGAGCAGCCGCCGCGGCCGCTCCCACTCCAGGACCTTGGGTCCGGCCATTCCGACCGACGGGGAGCGCCGCACGGCACCGACGAGTTCCGTTAGCGCGTCCGGCTCGGGGGCGCTGTCGTCGTGCAGCAGCCACAACCAGTCCGAGCCCGCATCCGGGCCGAGCCGCGCGATGCCGGCCTGGACCGCACCGGCGAAGCTGGCGTCCGCGTCGACCGAGACGACCTCGACCCGCGGGATCGCCTCCGCGAGTGACTGGTGGGAGCTCACCAGGGCGGCGCTACCGTCGCTCGAGGCGATGTCGACCGCCACGAGCCGCTCGGGTGCCCGGCGCTGCGCTGCGAGCCCGTCGAGGCAGTCGGGCAGCCACGGGGCGCCATTGCGTAGCACGAGAATGGCTGTGACCGCAGGCGTCGCAACGCCGGTCGGTGCCAATGTCGTTGCAACGACCGCAGAGTCCGGCCTCGCACCCGGGTCGCCGACATCACCCGCAGCGCGCGCCGGCGTGCGGGCAAGGTCCTCCGAGGGAGGGTCCTGGGGATGGGTCCGTGAAGTCACCAGCGTCCTAGGTATGCCGCGGCACCAGTCCGCGGGTCAGGCCGTGCAGAGCGCGCGGCGCGCTCACACGGCCCGCTTCTTGAGCTTGCGCCGCTCCCGCTCCGACAGCCCGCCCCAGATGCCGAAGCGTTCGTCATTTGCCAGCGCGTATTCCAGGCACTCGACGCGGACCTCGCAACTCACGCAGACCTTCTTGGCCTCGCGCGTCGACCCGCCCTTCTCGGGGAAGAATGCTTCGGGGTCGGTCTGCGCGCACAATGAACGCTCTTGCCACCCGGCTTCCCCCTCGGCTCCCCCCTGTGCGGGAACCAGCAACAGCTCGTGCATGTCGCCTCCTCGACCCATCGTTGGCATGCACCCCTCCGGACATCCGCTGCCGGTCAGGATTCAGGCCACAGCCGACAGGTCGAACCTTGTGCCCTGGCCACGTGGGCTGTGATGCCCATGTGGACTGTGGCAGCCACCCCGTCGCACGGTCTCCAGCGCGAACGACAACACTGGAATTACACGCGTGTCATACCCCTTTCGTCAAGCCGAGATCTGATATTTGCGGCGTTTTGGCCAACTCCGGGCGTGTCGGGGGCCTCGATAGCCCCGCGGACGCGCTCTCCCGACCCGGGGGACGAGGGGAAACGCCTGTGCAGCAAAGCGTCCCGGGCGCCTGACAGACTGCAGCCATGCATGTGACCGCACTGTCTGGTGGCGTCGGAGGGGCCCGCTTCCTGCGCGGCCTGGCCACCTACCTGGCCCGGACACCCGATCTCGCCGACGCCACCGTGACGATCATCGGCAACACCGGTGACGACATCACCCTGTTCGGATTACGGGTGTGTCCCGACCTGGACACCCTGCTGTACACCCTCGGCGACGGCGTGCACGAGGGACAGGGGTGGGGGCGAGCTGCGGACACGACGGCCGTCCAGACCGAACTCGCGGCCCTCGGCGTGCAGCCGCAGTGGTTCGGTCTCGGCGACCTGGACCTCGGCACGCACATCGCCCGCTCGATGTGGCTGGGCCAAGGGCAGAGTCTGAGCCAGGTCACCGCGCGACTGGCCACGCGCTGGGGACTGCCCGAGCGCGGCGTCACGCTGCTCCCGATGACCGATACACCGGTCGAGACCCATGTCGTCATCGACGAGGGCGAAGGGCCGCGAGCAGTCCACTTCCAGGAATGGTGGGTGCGCCTGCGAGCAGCGGTGCCGGCCCAGCGCTTCGTCGTCGTCGGGATGGAACGAGCCACCGCTGCACCTGGAGTCCTGGACGCCATCCGCCGGGCCGACGTCGTCCTGCTCCCTCCGAGCAACCCGGTCGTCTCGGTGGGGATCATCCTCGGCGTTCCCGGGGTGCGCGACGCGCTCCGCGGCACCCAGGCACCTGTCGTCGGGGTGTCGCCCCTGGTCGCCGGCCGCCCGGTCCGGGGTCACGCGGACGCGTGCCTGCAGGCCATCGGTGTGGAGACGACGAGCGCGGCCGTCGCCGGCCTGTATGCCGATTTCCTGGCCGGGTGGCTCGTCGACGAGGGGGATGCCCACACCCAGGTCCCGGCGGGGGTGACCCTGCGGCACCGTCCGCTACTCATGCGCGACCTTGATTCGGCCGCCGAGATCGCCGGAGAAGCCCTGCGGCTGGGCCTGGACCTGCGCCGACGATGAGTGCTCGCGTGGAGATCATCGGCCTGCCCGGCATACCCGAGGTGCGGGCCGGCGACGATCTGGCCGGCCTGCTCCTCGATGCCGTGACCACTGCCGGAGAAGCCCTCCGCGAGGGAGATCTACTCGTCGTCTCGAGCAAGGTGGTCTCCAAGGCGGCCGGCCTGGAAGCCGACTCCGACGACAAGGCGGCCGTCGTCGCCGCCCAGACGGTGTCGGTCGTCGCCGAGCGGGCCACCGCCGATGGCGTGACCCGCGTGGTCCGCTCGGTGGCTGGACCGGTCATGGCCGCCGCGGGCGTCGACGCCTCCAACACCGGCGGCCGCGACGTCCTGCTCCTGCTCCCCCACGACCCCGACGCCGTATGCCGTGCGCTGCGGTCGGCGCTGCAATCCCATTCCGGCGTGCACCGGCTCGGCGTGGTCCTGTCCGACACCGCCGGCCGGCCGTGGCGCACCGGAGTTGCCGACTTCGCCCTCGGCACGGCCGGTGTCCAGGCCTTGGATGACCTGCGCGGACGCCCGGACGCCGACGGATCCCTGCTCCACGTCACGACTCGGGCCTTGGCTGATGAGATCGCCGCTGCTGCCGACCTGGTCAAGGGCAAGGTCGACCGGACGCCGGCGGCCCTGCTGCGCGGGTTGGCCGAGCTGACGTTCGACCCGGACCCCGACGAGGTTCACCCTGGGGACACCGACGACAGCCCCACCTCGGGCGGCGACGGCGGCGCCGCGCTCGTGCGCCTTGCCGGTCCCGAGGACTGGTTCGCGCTCGGCAGCCAAGAGGCGGTCCGCACTGCCCTCGGGGTGCCCCCAGGCACGCCGCGGGCCGAGCGCGTCGGTATCCGCCCCGTGGGTCCGGATTCCGTGACCGCCCAGGTCCAGCGCGCGGTCGAGGTGGCTCTCGTGGGCCTTGGGCCTGACGAGCCGGATCGTGCGGAACTCGAGGTCGGCGTGGACGTGGGCCAAGCCGACCTCGTGGTCACCGGCCCCGATCCCCTCACGGTCGGCATGATCGGGGCGCGCCTGATGACCGCGCTGGCCGGTGAGGGGGTCCGGCATACCGTGGACTTCGACACCACGACGGTGCGTATCCGACTGGTCGGCGCGTCGGGCGAGGCGCCCTGATTCACACTCCTGGCACCCACGAGGGCGGTCAGTGCACAGCGGGTCGGACCGCCCCTCGACTCAGCCGCGACGAGCCGGCAGATGCGTCCGCGGTGCCATCCGGGCGCCCCGCCGCGGACGGGAATAGCCGCCCAGCTCCAGCAGCCGCTGGACCCGGTAGCGGTGGCCGGCATACGGCTCGAGCAGCTCCTTCAGGCCGTCATCGTCGACCTCAGCACCGGTGAGCGCCCAGCCGATGTTCTTCGCGACGTGGTAGTCGCCGAAGCTCACCGCATCGGCGTCGCCGAGCGCCCGCTGGGCCACCTCGGCGGCCGTCCATCGCCCCACCCCGGGCACGGTCTGCAGTCGTACTCTCGCCTCGGGGCCAGGCACAGCGGCCAGCCGACCGAGCGTGTCGGCCACCCGGCATACCCGCTGGATGGTGTCTGCCCTCGCGAAATCGACTGGCGCACTGAGGAATTCCCACGACGGGATCCGACGCCACCCGTCGGCGTCCGGAGGCACGAGCATCCCTGACTCCCCCGGGGGACCGGGCGCGACCGCACCGAAACGGCGCACCAGAGTCGTATAGCCGCGGAAGGCCTCCTGCCCGGTCACCTTCTGTTCGATGATCGCGGGCAAGAGTGCGTCGAGCACGAGCCTGCTGGCGGGCACGCGCCAGCCGCCGAACCGACGCCACGCCTGGGCCACCGCCGGGTGGCGCGGCTCGAATCCGCTCGCGTCGTCGCCGTCGCCCACCCAGTCCGGCGCATGGTGCAGCGCCCACGCCGCCCCGGGTCCCCAGGCGGTGACGGTTACTTCGGTATGCCGTGGGGTCGCTACCAGCCGCACACTGGCCGGGCCCCCGGGCGTGCGCACGCACCGGATCACCGACCCGTCGGGGCCGGAGCGATAGGAGCGATCCCCGGGCCCGCGCTGGAAAACTGCGAGCACCGCGCCGAGCTGCAGGGGTCGCGGAGTGCGCCAGGTGCGTTGGCTGCCCTCGTCGACGCCGCTCACGCGGCCCACCTTAGGCTGCCGGGGTGACACTTCCGCACCAGCTGCTCGCCTCGCTCCGCCGGGCCGACGCCACCGCCCCGCGCGCCACCTGCTACGACGACGCCACCGGGGAACGCATCGAGCTCTCGGCCCGCGTGCTGGCCACGTGGAACGCCAAGGCGGCCACGCTGCTGGCCGAGGACGCCGACGTGTCACCGGACAGCACGGTCGGGATCGCCCTGCCTGCGCATTGGCGGGCGCTCTACTGGGCCCTGGCGACGTGGTCGACCGGCGCCTGCTTGGTCACCGGACCGGACGCCGCCGCAGCCGACGTCGTGGTCACCGACGATCCGGCCCTGGCCGCGACGGTCGTCCAGGACGGTCGGTATGCCGTGCTCGTCACACTCGCGGCATTGGCACGGTCCAACCCGGACACTCCGGTCGGTGTCGTCGACGAGGCTGCCGAGCTCGCGGGCTACCCGGACGATTTTGTCGCCCTCGCCGAGCCGATGCCCGACGATCCAGGGTGGGCGCGCGGCGGTGACCACACGGCATACCGGGATCTCGTCGACCCGGGCCACGTGTCGACGGGCAGCCGGGTGCGCGTGCCCGACGTCCTGGATGCCTTCCTGTCCGGCACTCTCGCGGCGTGGGCCAGCGGCGGATCGGTGGTGCTGATCCGCAACGCGAACGGCGACCAGGCTCATCGGCTGGCCGCCGAACGCGTTCACCTTGATCTGACCGAATAGCCTTCGTGATCAGTCGAGTTCGACCCGGAATTCGGGCTCAGTCGCCGCCTTGATGTCTTCGACCGTGACTCCAGGTGCGAGCTCGCGCAGCACCAGGCCGTCGTCGGTGACGTCCATGACTGCGAGATCGGTGATGATCCGCTGCACGACGCCCTTGCCGGTGAAGGGCAGCGAGCATTCCTTGACGATCTTGTAGGTGCCGTCCTTGGCGACGTGCTCCATGAGGACGATGACGTGCTTGGCGCCGTGGACGAGGTCCATTGCGCCGCCCATCCCCTTGACCATCTTGCCGGGGATCATCCAGTTGGCGATGTCACCGCGTTCGGAGACCTGCATGGCCCCGAGGATCGCCGCGTCGACCTTGCCACCCCGGATCATCCCGAAGCTCGTCGCCGAGTCGAAGAAGGACGCGCCGCGGCGCACCGTGACGGTCTCCTTGCCGGCGTTGATGAGGTCGGGGTCGACCTCGTCCTCGGTGGGATAGGCGCCGACGCCGAGGATGCCGTTTTCGGACTGCAGGACGATCTCGACGTCGTCGTCGACGTAGTTGGGCACGAGGGTCGGCAGGCCGATGCCGAGGTTGACATAGGCGCCGTCGGACAGTTCCTTCGCGGCGCGCGCGGCCATCTCTTCGCGGGTGAGAGCCATGGCTCAGGCCTCCTTGGTCACGGTGCGGCGCTCGATGCGCTTGGTGGTCGCCTGCTCGGAAGTCAGCGGCAGGACCCGCTGGACGTAGATGCCGGGTAGGTGGACCTGGTCGGGTGGGATGTCGCCAGGCTCGACGAGCTTCTCGACCTCGGCGATGGTGATCCGCCCGGCCATGGCAGCCAGCGGGTTGAAGTTGCGGGCTGACTCGTTGAAGACGAGGTTGCCGTGCCGATCGCCGACAGCCGCACGCACCATGGCGTAGTCCGCGACGATCGCCTGCTCGAGCACGAACTCACGAGGCCGGCCCATCCACGCGAACTCGCGAGTCTCCTTGGGTGGTGACGAAACGTCGACGGTGCCGTCGGCGTGGTATTTCCACGGCATCCCGCCTTCGGCTACCTGGGTGCCGACCCCGGTCATGGTGTAGAACGCGGGGATACCGGCGCCGCCAGCGCGCATCCGCTCGGCCAAGGTGCCTTGCGGGGTGAGTTCGACCTCCAGCTCCCCGTGCAAGTACTGCCGCGCGAACTCCTTGTTCTCACCGACATAGGACGACACCATCCGGCGAATCCGCTTGTCCATCAACAGGATTCCCAAGCCCCAGTCGTCCACTCCACAGTTGTTGGAGATGACTTCGAGCTGGTCCACCCCGGAATCGTGCAACGCCTGGATGAGGACCGAAGGGATGCCGCAGAGGCCGAAGCCTCCCACGGCGAGAGACATGCCCGAAGAGATGCCGGCAATTGCCTCGGCAGCAGAAGAGACGACTTTGTCCATGCCCCGACTCTAGTGCCCCAGGTATGCCGTCCGACTGGGTCTCATGACCCGCCTCACCTCCGCAGCAGATCCGTCCCCGGGTGACCGTGGCTACTCGGTGGTGCTCATCCGTCGGCGCAACGCGAGGTAGGTGAGCCGGCGGGCAACCCCGAGCCCGCGGGCCATCGCGGCGCCGACGGCCAGATCGCGCCGGCTGAGCAGCCCGGGCGCCCGGGCGGCCAGCGCGTCGTGGAACCCGATAACCTGGGCAGCCTGTTCAGTGGCCAGGTCGACACTCCACTGCCCATTGGAGATACGGAAGGCCGCGATGCTGCGGTCCACGGCATACAGGTCCCCGCGGAGCAGCACGAGCGCGTAGGTGGCCTCGTCGATGACATACGGGTAGTCCGACCACCACCCGCCGACCGCCTCCAGGTCGCGACGACGGAAGAGCACGGTCGCGGGCTCACCGAAGATGTTGGTGCCCATCCGCACGGTGCGCCGAATCGCGACGCGCCCATCGTGCAACCCGGAGATGCGCGACATGCCACGCCCACCCATGACGACCGCCCCGGAGGCGTCGACAAGGTCCCGTCGACCGGCGACGAGCACGACCCCAGGATGGGCATCCATCGCGTCGACTTGCTCGCGCAAGCAGGTCGGGTAGACGAGGTCGTCGCCACAGACCAGCTTGACGAACTCGCCCCGAGCCCGTGCGGTGACGGCCTGCCAATTCGCCGGAGCCCCCCCGCCGGGCGGGGTCTGCACGAGGGTGACCCGGTCGTCGTCGGCGAACCGGGCCAGCCGCTCCCAGGTGCCGTCCGTCGATCCGTGGTCGGCGACGACGAGTTCGAAGTCGGTGAACGTCTGCGCTAGCACCGACTCGACCGTCGCCTCGATGAATGCGGCGTTCTGGAACGCGGGGATGACGACCGACACCCGGGGATGACTCACGAGGGGCTCCCATCACCTGGTGGATCTGCAGGCTTGCGCCGGAACGAGAAATGCTTGTGGGCGAACCACGAGAAGAAGGCCTGAAAGACGACGATGAGCGTCTGGGCGACCTTGGGGCTCATCTCCAGCCAGATGACCAGCGGGTTGAGCGCCAGCCAGTTGATGGCGATCGAGGTGAGGTAGACGCTCTCGAAGCGAGCCAGGTCGCGCCACAGGTGACCACGCACCCGGAAGACCACGGTGCGGTAGAGGACGAAGGCACAGACGACCGTGACGACATGAGCGCAGGCCAACACAAGGGTGTTGTGCGCGACCGCGTCGGCGTCCGAACCCACCGGCCCGAACCGGTCGAACACGCCCGGCCGAAACGCGGTGAAGAGGTCGTCGAAACCGAAGAAGGCCACGAACCCGATCGCCGTGTTGACCAGCCCGACAACCAGGAAGGCGACCCGCTGATCGCGGATGACCCGCAGCAACCACCCCGGCGGGCCACTGCCCACGCCGGGTATCGGCGTGCTCACCCCTCACCGCGCAGCCGCGCGACTGCTCCGTCGATGTGACCGTCGAAGACGGTGCGCCCACTGGCCAAGACGATTCCTCGGTCCGCGACGCGACTGACCAGGTTGAGGTCATGGGTGACGATGACGAGCGTCTGGCCGGCCGTGCGCAACTCGGCGATGCGCTCCAAACACTTGCGTTGGAAGGGCTCGTCGCCGACGGCAAGGATCTCGTCGATCAGGAAGACGTCGGGGTGGCTGTGAGCCGCCACGGAGAAGGCCAGCCGCAAGAACATGCCCGACGAGTAGAACTTCACCTCGCTGTCGATGAAGCGGCCCTCGATCTCACTGAAGGCGATGATCTCGTCGAGGCGTGCGTCGATGTCTCGCTCGGTCATTCCGAGGATCGACCCGTTGAGGTAGATGTTCTCGCGACCGGTGAGATCGGGGTGGAACCCCGCCCCGACCTCGATGAGCCCGGCGACACGTCCTCGCACTCCGACCTGACCGCGGTCCGGTCGCAAGACTCCCGAGATGAGCTTGAGCAGCGTCGACTTGCCCGATCCGTTGCGGCCGAGCAGCCCGACCGACTCACCCTGTCGGACGGTGAGGCTCACATCATCGAGGGCAAGGAAGCTCTCCTTGAGTTCGCCGCCGCGTCCGGTGAGGTTCCAGACGACGTATTCCTTGATCGACCAGGTATGCCGCAGGGTGAACTGCTTGACGGCATGGTCGACGACGATGGCGCGGGTCATCTCAGAGCTCCTGGGCGAACCGCGACTCGAGCCGACTGAAGACCGTTTGCCCGACGACTAACCACAGCACCGAGAGCACCAGCGCTGCGCCCGCCCACATCGGCAGCGAGTCGATGAGCGGCCCGGTGCCCTGCGGGTAGCGCTCGGCGACCGCAGCTGTGGGAATCCAGAAACCCACATGGTTGAGTTCGACAGCCGCGGTGATCGGGTAGAGCTTGTACACCCAGTCAAGGCTGTCGGGAATGACGGTCGCGACGTGTGCCCAGGTGTAGAGCACCGGCGACACCCACGCCGCCATCATGAGGATCAACTCGACGAAGTTCTCGGCATCCCGGAAGAGCACGTTGAAGGCCCCGAACATCAACCCAAGCCCCAACGCGAAGACGACGGTCAGCACGAGAGCACCGACGATGGCCGCGATGTTGAGCAGTCCGGGTCGCCAGCCCGAGACGAGGGCGGCGACAATGAGGACCACCAACTGGGGCAACAGGTGAATGAAGGCCACCCACACGCTCGCGACCGGAAAGAGCTCGCGAGGCAGGTAGATCTTCTTCACCAGGTCCGCGTTGACGACGATCGACTTGGTGGTGTTGCCGAACACCTCGCCGAAGAAGTTGACGATCACCATCCCCGAGAACAGGTAGATCACGAAGTTTGGTATGCCGCGTTCCAGCCCAAGGAACTTCCCCATGGCGATATAGAAGACGATCAACTGGACGCCCGGCTTGACGTAGGACCACAGCAGGCCCAAAGCGCTGCCGCGATACCGGACCCGCAGCTCCTTCTTGACCAGCAGGGACAGCAGGAAACGCCACCGCGGCACGTCCAGCAGGCCATGGCTGCGCCCGGGGATGACGAGCCCGGGTTCGAGGGATGTGGGCCGCTTCACGACGCGCTGTCCAGCCCGAAGATCCTCGCCCAGGCACGGGGCGAGGTCAGCTCGGGAAGCGCCTCCCGGTATGCCGTGGCCAGCCTCCCCCACTCCCGATAGAGCCGAGCGTGCAACCGGGCTCCCTCCACGAGTTGGGAGCGGAACAGCTGCCGATCGCGCTGGTAGAAGGCCGCCCCTGTGCCGTCCGCCCTGGACACCACGGCCGAGTCGAACTGCGAGAGGTACCACCACACGGCATACCGGTATGGAATGACGGCCTGCGGGCGCTGCGTGGCCGCGGGATCCGCCGCCCGAAGGTGGGTGATCGCTGTCTTGGCCGCCCACGGCAGCAACCTCGAGCGCTGTGGCATCGTCGGTGCCGGGCCGACGAGCCCGAGGCCGGTCGGTGCCGGGAACGCATCCGGGTCGGGAGAGAACCGCGTGTCGACATAGTCGCCCTGCATGGCGCGCAGGATGGGCAGGCGGTTCGCTAGGGTCGCCGCCAGATGGTCAGGACCGTCGAGCAGGTCGTTCAATCCCAGAATGCGGGCCGCGTTGGCGTAGTAACGCATCGAGAAGCAGTTCTTGGCCAGCCACTGAAAGCTCTCTTGGAGTGCCGTTCCACCGTGCGGGAGCGGTGAGTGCAGCAAGGCCGCGAGCAGCCAGTTGCGCTGGTGGTAATAGGCCTGCCAGTCGATGGTGTCGTCCTTGTCGTTCCACGACACGTGCCAGACCCCGGCGCCGGGCAGACTCACGGTGGGGAATCCGGCGGCCCGAGCGCGGATGCCATACTCCGCGTCGTCCCACTTGATGAAGATCGGCAACGAAAGCCCGATCGTGCGGATCACCTCGAGCGGGATCAGGCACATCCACCACCCGTTGTAGTGGACGTCGGTGCGCCGATGCAGCCAGGGGGTCTCGCGGAGGCCGTCGAAGGCGAGATTCCACTCCGCCTGGACACCACGCACCGGACCCCACCAGAAGCGATCTGTCTCGATGGCCTCACCGAAGGAGTGCAGCGTCGTGGGGTTGTGCAGGTCGAACATGTGCGCACCGACGATCGTGGCGACCCGCGTGTATGCCGCGAACCGCACCGCCCGCAGAATCGCTTCGGGCTCGATCCGGACATCATCATCGAGGACGAGGTGGAAGGTGCTGCGGCCCGCGGTGAGCGATTCGTACATCCCTCGGGAGAAGCCGCCAGACCCACCGAGGTTGTCCTGCCGGATGATCCGCAGCTGGGGACCGAGTTCGTCGACCAGGCGGTCGAGACCTGGCGCCTCATCGAGGTGGTCGGTGCCCTGGTCGACGACGTACACGGTGTCGAGGTGCGCGCGCAGGTCGCTGTCCGCCGCGATGGCCGCGACGGTGGCGCGGCAGAAGTCCACTCGATTGATGGTGGTGATCCCGATGGATAACCGGGGGTCTCGCAGACGGCTCCCCCGGACGTGCCACTCGGCCCGATGCATCCGGCTGTCCGGTCCTCCGCCGACGAGATCGAACCAGTACCACCCGCCGTCGACGAAGGAGCTGAGGTCCAGGTCGACCTCGGTCGTCGCGGCGCCGGGGCCGACGGCCATGCGCCGGACCTGTTGGGCCACCCCGCGGGCGTTGGACTTGTAGACGACGAGGGTGAGTTCCCCCTCGGTCTGCACGACGAGCCGGACTGCGCTGATGGTGGTCCAATGTCGCCAGTAGGAGGCAGGGAAGGCGTTGAAGTAGGTCGCGAAAGAGATCCGCTCGTTGGCAGGCACGCGCACGGCGGTGCGTCCAAGCACATGTCCCGTCAACGATCGGGGTTCGCCCTCGGGAGGCGCCTGGCGGATGCGGTTGCCCCCCCAGCCGCGGACCTGGCGATCGAAACGGTCGTCGACCCCCGGATAGCGGCGACCCGACTCGAGGTAGAGGGGGAGGACGTCCTCGTCGACGGTCAGCGGAAGAACGACCCGGGCGGCCAGCTCCCACCGGGGTTCCCCGTCCCGGGCAGGTTCTGCCAACGAGGCATGCTGTGTGGTCATTGCCCGGATCTCCCAGGCTGGCGGGTCCCCTGCCAGGCCGCACCGTCCCGGATGCGCGGTTCGATGACGTTGTCGACGAGGCTCAGCGCCGAAGCGATCGCCATGTGCATGTCGAGGTACTGATAGGTGCCCAACCGGCCTCCGAACAGGACGTTGGGCACGCCCTTGGCCGCCTCCCGATAGGCGAGCAGGCGCTCACGATCGGTGGGGGTGTTGACGGGGTAGTACGGCTCGTCGTCCACACCGGCGAAGCGGCTGTACTCGCGGGTGATGACGGTGCGGTCGCTCGGGTAGTTGCGCTCCGGATGGAAGTGCCGGAACTCGAGAATGCGAGTGTAGGGGACGTCGGGATCCGGATAGTTCATCACGGACGTGCCCTGGAAATCTCCGACCGGCACCACCTCGTGCTCGAGATCGACGGTGCGCCAACCCAACTCGCCGTGCGCATAGTCGAAGAAGCGGTCCACCGGGCCGGTGTAGACCACCGGGATCCGCCCGACGACGGCATCGCGGTGCCACGGCGTAGCGGTGTCGAAGAAGTCGGTGTCGGTGAGGATCTCGATGGCAGGGTTGTCAGCCATGCGCGTCAGCCACGTGGCATACCCATCGGTGGGGAGACCCTCGTAGGTGTCGCTGAAGTAGCGGTTGTCGTAGGTGTAGCGCACCGGAAGTCGCGAGATGATGTCGGCCGAGAGAAGCTCCGGCGCCGTCTGCCACTGCTTGGCGGTGTAGTGGGCGATGAACGCTTCGTAGAGCGGGCGCCCGATGAGCGAGACGCCCTTCTCCACGAAGTTCGTCGGCTCCTTCCCCTCGAGTTCGGCTGCCTGGGTCGCAATGAGGGCCCTGGCCTCGGACGGGGTATAGGCCGCCCGGAAGAACTGGTTGATCGTGCCGAGGTTGATCGGGAGCGGGAAGACCTCACCGCGGTGAGTGCTGTAAACCCGGTGCACGTAATCGGTGAAGCTGGTGAACCGGTTGACGTACTCCCAGACCCGTTCGTTGGAGGTGTGGAAGAGGTGAGCCCCGTATTGGTGGACCTCGATGCCCGTCTGCGGATCCGGAGCGCTGTAGGCATTCCCCCCGATGTGGCCGCGTCGCTCGAGGATCAGCACCCGCATCCCCAGCCGGGTCGCGCACTGCTCGGCCACCGTCAGGCCGAACAGCCCGGACCCGACGACAAGGAGGTCGGGATCCACACTCGCTCCTTCGACTCGGGATGATCGCCCCGCAATCCTAGCTGCCGGCCCGGGCCGCGCCGCGCGTCCGACGCCCCCTTCATCCCCAGGCGCGACCGGCGGTCACCCGGTCGATCCCAGGCGCCCGGCCGCTGCTGTGTCAGACTTGACGGATGCATCAGCAGGGACGCGGGCCGCGGGAGCGCCCGGGGTGCCAGGACGACGAGCTGCCACGAGCACGACCGGATGGAGCGACCGATGGACGGCCAGGAACTCTCCGGTGACCAGCCCAGGCCGATCCCGGTCCGGCGGCGCAGCTACACCGCCGCCCCGGATTCCGCCCCCCCAAGACCACCCGCCCCGCCCCACGAGCCACCCCACCAGCCTCGGCGGGACCACCGTGGTCCCTCAGCCGCTCCCACCCGCCGGGCTCCTCGAGGTCGCCAGCCATCCACCCCGCAGGCACCCGCCCGGCAACGGCCCGCGCCGCGCGGCGGCGAAGACGGTTCACAACGGCGTGGCCCGGCAGGTGCTCGATCCGACGTGCCGGGCAGCACGGCATACCGCAGCGCCGGCAAGCGCCGCACTTTCCGGCGCCGGCGGATCGTAGCGCTGGTCTTGCTCGTCCTGCTGGGCTGGATGGTCTTCCTGGTCTGGGTGCCGGTGAGCGCGTGGGGGCGCGTGGAACGGGTCGACAACGTCCCGGCGGGCGAGCGCCCCGCGGCCGGCCGCGGCGCGACCTTCCTCATGGTCGGATCGGACAGCCGGGAGGGCCTGACCGCCGACCAGATCGCCGAGTTGGCGACCGGCCCCGACGAGGGGGGTAAGCGAACCGACTCGATCATGCTCGTGCACGTCTCCGACCACGGGGCCAAGCCCTCGATCGTCTCCATCCCGCGCGACTCATACGTCCCGATTCCCGGCCACGGCAGCAACAAGATCAATGCCGCCTACGCCTTCGGTGGAGCGAAGCTGCTCACCCAGACCGTCGAGCAGGCCACCGGGCTGCGCTTGGACGGCTACCTCGAGATCGGTTTCGGCGGTTTCGCCGGGATCGTCGATGGTCTCGGCGGGGTGGAGGTGTGCGTCGCCGCTGACATGAAGGACCCGAAGGCAGGAATCGACCTCAAGGCCGGTTGCCAGACCCTCACTGGGCCCCAGGCCCTCGGATACGTCCGGTCCCGATACACCGACCCACAGGGTGACTTCGGCCGCGCCGCCCGGCAGCGCCAATTCCTCGGCGCGGTGATGAAGAAGGCCGCCACCCCGACCACCGTGCTCATCCCGACGCGCTACACCGCGTTCGCCGATGCCGCATCCAAGGGACTCGTCGTCGGCGAGGACACCTCCCTCACCGAGGCGATCTCAGTGCTCCAGGCGATGCGGCAGGTCGGCAACGGGTCCGGATTGTCCATGCAGGTGCCGGTCGCGACGGCAGCCTTGGCCACCACCAACGCCGGCGTCGCCGTGAAGTGGGATACCCCTGCAGCAAAGGCGCTCTTCGCGGCGCTGCGCAACGACGAGGACCTGGTGGCCCCACCGGCCGGCACGACGCCCGGCTGATCCGCACCGGACCGGGCCGGAAGCCGGCTCGGCTCAGCCGGAACGGCTGTGCACGTGGTGGCGGATCCGGTGGTAAGTCCGGTAGACGCGACGCCGCACCGGCTCCGGAGTGAGCCGGTAGCCGCCACGCAACAGCACGTTGCGGGCGGACTGAGTGCGGGTGGTGAAGCCCATCGCACGGAAGCGCCGCTGCACATCGAGCTCCGCGCGCAACAGGTCGACGCCGCCACGCCGGTGGAACGCCCCGGAGCTGACCCGATAGCGCAAGAGCGGCTCGGCCACGTTCGCGACCCGGGCCCCGGCTTGGATGAGCTGTGCAAACAGCAGGTAATCCTCCATAAAGGGCAGATCCTGATATCCACCGACCGCATCGACCATCGACGCACGGAACACGACGACGGGATGGTTGAGGGTCTGCTCGAAACGCGCCTGAGCGGTAATCCGCATCGGATCGGTGAGGGCATCGCGTCTGCTCACCGGGACGTCGGGTGAGTCGGCGAACTCCTCGATGGTGGCCCCGACCAGGTCGAATCCAGACTCCATGAGCTCGATTTGGCGCTCGAAGCGATGCGGCAGCGACACGTCGTCAGCGTCCATCCTTGCCACGATGTCGTGGTCGCAGCGGGCCAGGCCGTGGTCCAGAGCCGGCCCGAGCCCGCGATTGCGGGCGAGTTCGACGTGGGTGACCGGGACGGTCGACGCGGAGATGAGCCGACTCACGGTGTCACGCAACTGCGCATCGACGACCCCGTCACGCACGAGGACGATCTGGGAAGGCTTGCGGGTCTGTGCCTCGGTCACCGACGTGAACGCGGTCTTGAGGGCCTCTGGATCGTCACCGTGGTAATAGGGAAGCAACACGCTGAACCCGTCCGGAAGACGCGGCGCGCTCCGGCGCGGCACCGTCGGGTCGAGGTCGGTGCAGGGCGATGCACCGGGACCGGTCAACTGCGGCAGCCCGCGCAGCGACGCGGGCTGTGGCCCGAGACCATCGCGCATCCCTCGCCGCAGGCCCTGCCACAGAGTGGCTCGATCCGCAGAACGCGCCATCGTGCGGCTCCAACGGCGGGCGGTGGCAGCCCCGAAGACGACCCGTTCCACCGGGGCCAAGCCAGGGCTGCCCATCAACGTCCACAGCTTGTTGCGGACCTCGAAGTAGAACCGCGCCCCGGGGTCCTGGTCGGCCCCCGCGAAGGCTGCGGTCTTGTGGACCACGACCGACCGCGGAGTCCACAGCCCGCGACGACCCCGGAGCAGCCGAGCCGTGTACTCGAAATCGTCGTTCCACAGGAAGAACTCGGTCACCGGCAGGCCGACCTGCCGGGCGCGTTCGGCGTCCACGAGGATCGAGACGAACGAGGCAGTTCGCACCGGACGTGCACCGACCGCTGCCGCGGCTTCGCGTTCACGACGGCTGGCCCAGGCCTTGGAACGAGGGGTATTCATCGGGTGGTCGCGTCCGTCGGTCCAGACCACCCGACTGGCGACGAGAGCGGGGGGCGCGCTGCGGGGGCGATCACCGGCATACCCGGTCCTGGTCTGTAGCAGCCCCTCCAGGGCGTAGGGCTCCGGAACGGTGTCGTCGTCCATCAGCCACACTGCGTCGCACCGGCCCTGCAGGGCCTGTTTCAGGCCGGCTGCAAAGCCTCCCGCTCCACCGGTATTGACCTCGTGACGGATCACCTGAACGCCCGGGAAGTGGCGCGCCAGCAGGTCCCCGGTGCCGTCGTCCGAGGCATTGTCGACGACAAGAATCTCGTCGGGAGCTCGCGTTTGAGACTGCAGCGCCCGCAACGACTCCGCGAGCAGGTCTCGGCGGTTCCACGTCACCACGAGTGCGACGACGTGCTCGGATGACATGGCCTCGATCCTACGTCCCGGCCCAGCGGAAGGTCGTCCGCCGGGCCGGGCTCACGCAACAGATCAGGCCAACACCTGTCGGGCCATGACGATGCGCTGCACCTGGTTGGTGCCTTCGTAGATCTGGGTGATCTTGGCATCGCGCATGAACCGCTCAACCGGGAAGTCACGCACGTAACCGGAGCCACCGAGCAACTGAACCGCGTCGACGGTGACCTTCATCGCGACATCCGAGGCATAGCACTTGGCGGCAGCCCCGAAGAACGGCAGGTCACGGTCGCCGCGCTCGGACTTCGCGGCGGCGACGTAGGTGAGCTGGCGAGCCGCCTCGAGCTCCATCGCCATGTCGGCGAGCATGAACTGGATGCCCTGGAAGTCTGCGATCCGCTTGCCGAACTGCTGACGCTCCTTGACATAGGCCACGGCCGCGTCGAGGGCACCCTGCGCGATGCCGACGGCCTGAGCGCCGATGGTGACGCGCGTGTGGTCCAAGGTGCGCAGCGCGATCTTCAACCCGTCGCCGACCTCGCCGACGATGCGGTCACCGGGGATCCGGCAGTTCTCGAAGTAGAGCTCGCGGGTCGGGCTGCCTTTGATGCCGAGCTTGCGCTCCTTGGGTCCGACCGAGAAACCCTCGTCGGTGTCCTCGACGACGAACGCCGTGACGTTGGCGCCGCGGCGGCCGTCAGGGTCGTTGACCGCAAGCACCGTGTAGTACTTGGACACCCCGGCGTTGGTGATCCACGCCTTGTGACCGTTGAGGATCCACGACCCGTCCGGCTGCTCGGCTGCCGTCGTCACCATGGCCGCCGTGTCTGAGCCGGCCTCCCGCTCGGACAGACCATAGGAGAAGGTGGCCTCCCCGGACGCCACCGGCGGGAGGTACTTCTGCTTGACCTCTTCGCTCGCGGCGAGCAGCAGCGGCATGGTGCCGAGCTTGTTGACTGCGGGGATGAGTGAGGCCGAGGCACAGGCCCGGGCGACCTCCTCGATGACGATGCACGTCGCGAGCGCGTCCGCACCCGCGCCGCCGTACTCCTCCGGGATGTGCGGGGCGAAGAAGTCGGAGGCGACGAGGGCCTCGTGGGCCTCCTGCGGATAGCGCGCCTGCTCGTCGACATCGGCGGCATGAGGGGCGATCTCGGCATCGGCGAGTTCGCGGACGGCGGCCCGAAGCTGGCGGTGGCTGTCGGGCAGCTGGTACGTGTCGAAATCCGGGTTGGCGCTCATGCACCCCACGCTACTGCCGCGTATGCCGTGCGCGCTCGGTCACGGGGTGAGGCATTCCTCTCGACGCATCCTCAGCGGCGCTATGCACCCGCTTGATCAGGAACTCGGAAGCCCCGACGTGGCGCCGGTGAGGCCTTCACACAGGGCCCACAAGGTGCGTTGCGCATCGCGGTCGTGCGAGGCCGGCGAGGAGGCCACGATGGTCGGCGGTCCGGCCCATTCGCCACGGCCGGAGGGCCCGACGTAGCTGCCACCGGGCAGCGACGGATCGGTGGCCGCCATGAGCAGCGGCCAGGCGCCCGCGGCGGCCGGCTGGGCGATCCGCAGTGTCGTCTGCAGCGTGCCCAACCCCGGGAGGGACGAAATCCGTTGGTGGCGAGTGAGTTCCGTGAGCGAGTAGCCCGGGTGCGCGGCATACGATCGCACTGTCGAACCCGCGAGAGTGAGCCGGCGCTGCATTTCGTAGGCAAGCAGGAGGTCGGCGAGTTTGCTGGCCCCGTAGGCCCGCCAGGCGTTGTAGCGGCGGTGCCGGAAGCTCGGGTCGTCGAGCTGCAGACCGCCGAGCCGATGCGCATTGGAGGACACCCACACGACCCGGTCGGCGATCTGCGGCAGCAGACCGATGGTGAGGGCGAACGGCCCGAGGACATTGGTCGCGAACTGCACCTCGTGTCCGTCGGCGGAGACCGCCTGCGGGGTCGCCATGATGCCCGCGTTGTTGACCAGGACGTCGATCCGCTCACCGGCCAGTCCGGCGACGAAGGCGCGCGCGGAGGCCAGCGACGCGACGTCGACCTCGCGCAGGTCCAGACCGGCCGGGTCCAGCGACCGGTCGTCGAGCAGCCGCTCGCGTGCCGCCGCGCCTTTGGCCAGATTGCGGCACGCCATGATCACCCGAGCGCCCCGCCGGACCAGCCCGGAGGTGACCTCCAGGCCGAGCCCGGTGTTGGCTCCGGTGACGACGAACGTCCGGCCGGTCTGATCGGGGACGGCGGCGACGGTCCAGGCCATGTCAGCCCTGCAACTCCCGCATCACGGTGCGCTCGAAGAGGTCGACGCCGCTGGTGTCATAGGCGACTTCGGGGAAGTAGGTGATGGCATACCCCAGGCCGACCTTGCCGTAGGACGCCAGGGCCTCGGCGACCTGGTCGGGCGTGCCGCACGTGCCCGCCGCGCGCAGGCCGTCGACTTCTTTGCGCGAGGCCTCCTCCGGGATGCCCGCGCGCGAGCGCAACGCGATGTATTCGCGCACCCGCTCCTCGACCTCGACCTGGGTCTCGCCGATGAGGATGTTGACGTTGGCCGACCGGGTGATTTCGTCGTAGTCCCGACCTACGGTCTGGCAGTGCCCACGCAGGATCTCGCTCTTGCGGGCGAACTCGGTGGGGTCGCCGAAGAAGTTCGTGTAGTCGCCGTACTGCGCGGCGATCTTCAAGGTCACCTTCTCGCCGCCACCAGCTACCCACATCGGTATACCGTTCGACGGCGACCCGTCGACGACGGTGCCTTGCAGGGGCCGCGGCGCACAGATCGCGCCGTCGACGGAGTAGTACTTCCCGGCATACGTGGCCTTTCCTTGGGTCCACATCTGCCGGAAGATCTCGACCCCGTCGCGGAGTGCGCCGAGCCGGTCGCGCGCCTCCGGGAAGCCGTATCCGTATGCGCGCCACTCGTTTTCGTACCAGCCGGCACCGATGCCCATCTCGACCCGCCCGCCGGAGATGATGTCGACGGTGGCCGCGACCTTGGCGAGGTAGGCGGGGTTGCGGTAGGCCATGCAGGTGCACATCTGACCCAGGCGGATGCGGGTCGTCGACGCAGCGAAGGCGGCCATGAGCGACCACGCCTCGTGGGTCGCCTCGTCGGACGGCTTGGGCACGGTGTGGAAGTGGTCGTAGACCCACAGCGACTCCCATCCCTCGACCTGGTCGAACCGCCGGGCGAGCCCGTCCATGACCCCCCAGTGCAGGCTCGGGTCGATGCCGACCAGGTCCATCCGCCACCCCTGGGGGACGAAGACACCGAACCTCATGAGTTCCTCCTTGCACCGGACTGTCGGGATCTGGCCCATCATTGCACCGGCCCGCCGTGGCGGCGTGTGAGACTGGCCCATGGCCCGCGACTCCCGCCCTTCCGCACACCGCAACGACCCCGCCGTGATCCGCGAAGCACTGACGACGCCCGCGACCTGGGCTGTGGTCGGGCTGTCCGAGAATCGGGCCCGCACGGCTTACCGCATTGCGGATTTCCTTGTCTCGCAACTGAGCATGCGCGTGATCCCGGTGCACCCCGATGCGCCGACGGTCTTCGGTCAGGACGGGTATGCCGTCCTCGCGGACATCCCGGACGGCACGACGGTCGAGGTCGTCGACTTCTTCGTGCGCTCGGCGCTGGTCGGCGCCGTCGTCGACGAGGCGATTGCCCAGCGCGAGAGGCTCGGCATCCGCACCCTCTGGTTGCAACTCGGGGTCGTGGACACAGCTGCCGCGGCGCGCGCCGAGGCGGCGGGGCTGCAGGTCGTCATGGACACCTGCCCGAAGATGGAGTGGCCGCTGCCCTAGCCGTAGCTGGCCCGGCATACCAACCGGTGGGCATCACCCGCGCGATGCGCGCAGCGCTTCGCCTTTGGCCTTGGCCTGATCGCACAACCGGCCCTGGAAACGCACCATCTCGTCCCGCACCCGGGCGGCTTCCGGGCCGGATCCCGAGCCGATGATCCGCGCGGCGAGCAATCCGGCATTACGCGCACCGGCGATCGACACGGTCGCGACCGGCACGCCGGCGGGCATCTGGACGATCGACAGCAGCGAGTCCATCCCCTCGAGGTGCGCCAGCGGCACCGGCACACCGATGACCGGCAGCGGCGTGACCGAGGCGAGCATCCCGGGCAGGTGGGCGGCGCCCCCCGCCCCGGCGATGACCACCTGCAGCCCGCGCTCGGCGGCAGCGCGGCCGTAGTCGATCATCTCGGTCGGCATCCGGTGGGCCGACACGACGTCGACCTCGTAGCCGATCCCGAACTCGTCGAGCGCCTCGGCCGCGGCGCTCATGACCGGCCAGTCGCTGTCGCTGCCCATGACGATCCCGACGACGATCTCGTCCTGGTTCAGATCCACGGCATACCTCTTCTGGATGGAGTCGTCGACGCGATTGTCGACCGGGGGCTCGGCCCGGCGGTCATTCGGTGATGACCCCCTGCAGGTAGTCGGCAGCATGGCGCGCACGTTCCCGGACATCGGTGAGGTCCGCCCCCGACACCGTGACGTGCCCGATCTTGCGGCCCGGGCGCACGCCCTTGCCGTACATATGCACCTTCGCCCCGGGGTCGCGGGCCATGACATGGCGATAGGCGGGGTAGACCTGCGGATAGTCGCCGCCGAGCACGTTGGCCATGACGGTCCACGGCGCGACCGGCCGCGGGTCACCGAGCGGCAGGTCGAGCACGGCCCGCAGGTGCTGCTCGAACTGGCTCGTCACCGCTCCGTCGATGCTCCAGTGGCCGCTGTTGTGCGGCCGCATCGCAAGTTCATTGACGAGGAAACCGCTGGGGTATGCCGGGTGGTCGCCGACCCGGAACATCTCCACCGCGAGCACCCCGGTCACACCCAGCTCTCCGGCGATCCGCAGCGCCGCGTGGGTCGCCGCGGCGGCCAGCTCGGGGCTGAGATCGGGTGCGGGGGCGATGACGTCGGTGCAGATGCCGTCGGTCTGGACCGTCTCGACGACCGGCCAGGCCGCAGCCTGTCCGGACGGGCTGCGCGCGACGAGGACGGCGAGTTCGTGGTCGAACGGCACGAGTTCTTCGAGCAGAATGCCGTCGCGCAACGGACCACCACCGGTATGCCGGTCGCGCTCGGCCGCGACCAGCCAGTCGCTCAGGTCCTCGCTCCGCCGGACGACCCGCACCCCCTTGCCGTCGTAGCCGCCGCGCGGGGTCTTGGCGATCAACGGAAACCCCACCAGCGCAGCGAAATTGTCGATATCACTCAGGGTGTGGGCCGCAGCCCACCGGGGGCCGGGGATCTCCATCTCGGTCAGCCGTCGGCGCATGGCCAGCTTGTCCTGGGCCAACACCAGAGCAGCCGGCGAGGGGTGCATGTCGACCCCGGCGAGCTGCAAGGCGTCGAGCACGTCGGCAGGGACATGTTCGTGGTCGAAGGTGATGACATCGCAGGCTTGGGCGAACCGGCATACGGCCTCGGTGTCAGTGTGATCCCCTACCGGAGCGGAGGGGATCACCAGGGCAGCAGAGGCATCCGGGGATTCGGCGAGCACGGACAGTTGCACGCCCAAAGCGACGGCCGGGGCTTGCAGCATGCGAGCCAGCTGGCCACCACCGATCACTCCCACCACCGGGAATCCTCCCGGTGCCCGTCGCGGTGCCGTCACCCGCTCAGCCTAACGGCGCCAGAAGGCTCCCCGCGGACCGAGCATGGGCGACTGCAGCCCCCGGCGAGGTGGCCTAGAGTCGACCCGTGACGTCTCTGGTCGACCGGATCTCCACCTTCCTGCGGGCCAGCGTCGATCGGGTATGGCGGGAGGCGGCCAAGTTCGGCGTCGTCGGAGCGATCGCGTTCATCATCGATGTGGGCGGATTCAACCTGCTCTTCCACGGGCCGCTCTCCGGACGCCTGACCAGCTCGCGGATCATCTCGGGGGTACTCGCCACCCTGGTGGCCTGGCTGGGCAACCGGTTCTGGACCTTCCGGCACCGGGTCAACCGCAAGGTCCACCACGAAGCCCTGCTGTTCTTCTTGGTCAACGGCGTCGGCCTGCTCATCGGGATCGGGTGGCTCAACCTCACCTTCAACACCCTGGGCCTGACCTCGGCGTGGTGGGTCAACCTCAACAACGTCTTCGGCATCGGGCTGGCGACCTTGTTCCGTTTCTGGGCCTACCGCCGCTTCGTCTTCGCGGGCGAGCTCGACCCCGACACACCCGATCCGAGCCCCTGCGTCGAGCCAGACCCGGCTGAGCTCAAGCGCCCTACCGGCCCTTGATCCGGGCCGGGAACCGGCTGCTGGCTTCGGAGAGGAAGACCGCGAACGTCGCGGGTGTGCGGGTGATGAGTTCCAGCCGCCCACCAAAGGATTCGGCCAGGTCGCGGGCCAACGTCAGACCCAGCCCGGTGCCGCCAGCCCCACTACTCACCGAGCGCTCGAAAATGTGGGGTGCCATCGTCGCCGACACCCCGTCGCCCTCGTCACAAACCTCGACAACGACCGACGGCCCACTGCGGCGCACGTGGATGTCGACGGTGCCCCGGCCATGCACGAGCGAGTTCTCCAGCAACGTCGAGAACACCTGAGCCAGAGCAATCGGAGTGGCTCGCACCGACAGACCGCGTTCGCCGTGAACGCGGACGCTGCGCCGGGCCGTCTCGAACGCAGGCTGCCATTCCCGTTGCAGCGAGGCCAACACCGAGTCGAGGACCACCTCGGGGCGCGAGGTCTCCGGATCCGAGCGCCGCCGCTGCAACAACTCGTCGACGACCCTGCTGAGCCGCTCGACCTGGGAGATCGCGACCGCCGCCTCCTCCCGGGCAACCTCGATGTCGTCGGTCGCCGCGATCTCCTCCAGGCGCATGAGCAGAGCTGTCAACGGCGTGCGCAATTGGTGTGAAGCATCGGAGGCGAAGGACCGCTCGGAGGTGATGGACCGCGCCAGCTGTTGCGCCGATTGCACGAGGACCCTGGAAATCCGGTCCACTTCGTCGATGCCGGATTCGGTGGCGACGAGGTGGCCCTCCCCTTCCCCGAGCCGTTCGGCATTGGTCATCAACGCTTCCAAGGGTTGGGCGACCGTGCGCGTGGCAGTCCCCGCAACGGCGAGCGCAACCGCGGTGCCGACGACGACGATGGCCAGGGATACGGCCAGCACATCCAGGACCCGCACCGGTGTCGACCGGTTGAGCCAGGCACCGACGAGGTCGGCCCGCTGCGTCGAGATCCACGCCACGACAACGGCGACCGGCACGACGGTGAGCAAGGTCGAGGAGAGGATGGCCAGGATGGTCGCTCGCCGGATCAGCCGCCGCATCGTGGTGGACCCTGGCCGCCGCTAGCCGGCCGCAGGACGCTCGAAGCGGAATCCCATGCCACGTACCGTCGAGATGAACCGCGGCTGGGCGACATCGTCGCCGAGCTTCTTGCGCAGCACCGAGATGTGCATGTCCAGGGTCTTTGTCGATCCGAACCACTCGGTGTCCCAGATCTCTCGCATGAGCTGCTCGCGCGTCACCACGCGGCCGCGCTCACGCACCAGCACCCGCAGCAGGTCGAACTCCTTGGCGGTGAGTTGCATCTCTTCGTCGTGGAAGTAGGCCCTCCGGGCATCGGCGTCGATGCGCACCTCGGCGTCGGCTGCGTCACTGCCGTCCGCAGCGTTGCGGCGCAACAGCGCTCGCACTCGAGCGAGCAGCTCGGCCAGCCGGAAGGGCTTGGTGACGTAGTCGTCGGCACCGGCATCCAGGCCCACGACGGCGTCGAGTTCCTCGGCGCGTGCCGTGAGGATGAGCACCGGCTGGGTCCGGCCGTGCTCACGGATGCGACGGCATACCTCCAGACCGTCCAGGTCCGGCAGCCCCAGATCCAGGACGATGAGGTCAGGTCGCGCACGGGCCGCCTCCAAGGCGCTCTCGCCGTCGGACCGCACGTCGACGGTGTATCCCTCGCGGCGCAAGGCCCGGGTGAGAGGGACGGAGATGCCGGGATCGTCCTCGACGAGCAGCACCCGGGTCATGCGTGGATGGTATGCCGTGCGAGCGCGCTCAGCGACCCGGCCAGTCGGGCGTGCGCTTCTCGGCGAATGCGCGCACGCCTTCGGCACGGTCGCCGCTGAATGCCGTCGCACGCCAGCAGGCGTCCTCGATCTCGAGCCCGCTGGCTAGGTCGACGTCCAAGCCCAGGCGCATAGCGCGCTTGGCCGACCGCAGTCCGACCGGGGAGTTGGCCGCGATGACCTGGGCGATCTCGAGCGCACGATCCCGGGCGGAGCCGGCGGGCACGACCTCGTCGACGACGCCGAGGGTGGCCGCCTCGGGTGCGGCGAGCCGGCGGGCGGTGAAGATGAGAGAGGCCGCCTTGGACCAGCCGATCCGACGGGTCAGCAATTGGGTGCCGCCCCCACCGGGGATGACCCCGACGGAGACTTCGGGCAGGCCGACGACGGCAGCCTGGCCGGCGACGACGAGGTCGCACGAGAGCGCCAGCTCCAGTCCGCCGCCGAGCGCGAACCCGTCGACCGCGGCGACGGTTGGCATCGGCAGCGCCAGCACCCCGCCGTATGCCGCCCGCGCCAGCGGTCGCTGCTGCACGAGTTGGAGGTCGGTGAAGCCGTTGCGCTCCTTGAGGTCGGCCCCGACGCAGAATGCCTTGGGGTGCGAGGACGTGAGCACGACGGCTCGCACCCCCGCGTCTGCGGCCAGCTGCGTGGTGGCCCCTGCTATCGCCTCGGCCATCGCCGTGGACACCGCGTTCATGGCCTCAGGACGATCGAGGACCAGTTCGACGACGTGGCCGTCGGTGCCATGCCGCTCGATGCGGACCAGCGGGGAATCGGTCATGAATGCCTCCCTCGGGTGGCAGAGCTACCACTACGGACCAGCGTATGAGGCATCACCGTGCCGACACCACGCAGGGTGCGCCGTCGCATCGGGGTGAGCGTGAAGCCCGGCTGCGAGGCCAATGCCTTGGCCAAGGCACCGTCGACCAGCACGTGACCGGGATGCGCCATCGGCGTGAGGCGCGCCGCCGTGTTGACCGTCTGACCGAAGACGTCGCCAAGCCGCGACACGACACTCCCGTAGGCCACGCCGACCCGCACCGACCGCAGTGCGGAGTCCTCGGCGATGGCGTCGACGAGGTCGAGGGCAATGGCGGCACCAGGAGCGGGGGCCATTGTCGAGAAGAGCACTTCATCTCCGACGGTCTTGACCACTCGGCCACCATGCGCAGTGACGACGTCACTGGCGATCGACTCGAATCGCTGTACCACCTGGGCCAATTCGCGTTCGGTGAGCTGACCGACCATCGTCGTGAAACCCACCAGGTCGGCAAAACCGACGCACCGGACCACACCGGCCGAGTGGCGCCCGGGGCTGGCATCGGACAACAACCGCGAAAGCGCGTCGTTGAGGTGGCGACGCCAGGCATAGACCAGCATGGGCTCCAGCTCGTCGGCCAGATCGATGAGCAGCCGGGCCGTGGCCTGAGCGGTCGCCTCGTCCTGGACGCTCGCGCCTCGCGGGAAGGCTGCCCTCTCACCGCTGCCCTTGACGTCCGCAGTGCCGACGTCAGGCTCGTCGGCGCGGTCCGGAAACCACTCGGACTGCCCGACGCCCTGGGCCGCCCGCGCCGACAGTGACTCGGCGAGCAAGTGGACCTGCCAGGCCGCCAACCGGTCAGCAGTGCGGGCAAAGGCCCGCGTGAGCCCGAGCGCGGTCTCCTCGTCGAGCACTTCGGCGCGCACCAGCGTCGCCATCCGTCGCAACGCGCGCAGATCGGCCTCGGTGTACGGCCGGTCGCGCGAGGAGACGTCCGGGAAACCCAGGGCATGCCAGAACTTCCGAGCCCCGATGACCGAGACTCCGGAGAGTCGACTAACATCCGAGCGGGTGAACGACCGGCTCTGCCCGATGAGCAAGGCAGCGACGTCGTCGGCGTCGAGGGCGGGGGTCGGGTTGACCGGCATACCGGCGGTGACTGCGAGGCTGGCGGCGCCCGCCGGCGGTGGCGACGGGAGTGCAGCGGGCAGTGGGTCACGTGTGGGAGTGACCGAGACCGGCTCGACCCAGTCCCCTGCGGGCACAGAGGCAGGTGTGAGTTCGGTCATGCGAGCATCATGCCAAGCCGACGTGAACGGACCGTAGTCGACCGCCCGCTCAGGCTCAGACGGGATGTCGCGGGGGCCGGACGTGGGTGACGTCCCCGGCCTGCAGGGTATGCACCTGCCGACCGTCGTCCACCAGCAAGGCCCCATCGACGTCGACGTCCAGGGCGGTGCCGGTGACGGCGCTGCGGTGGGGCAAGGTGACCGTCACGAGCGAGCCCAGGGTGGCGCAGTGCTGCCGGTATGCCGTGTACGTCGCCTCCCGCTCGGAGGCGGGCAGGCCGAGCTGTGCGACTCGGTGGGCGAGCCGGTCGAGAACCTCGACCAGGACGGTCTCCCGGTCGAGCTCCTGGCCCGCCATTGCACCGCGTCCAGCGCACGCGAGAGCCAGCGAGGTCGCGGTGGGCACGGGCAGGTCAGCGCGCTGCTGATGGACATTGAGGCCGATGCCGACGACGACGAGCGGATGAGCCAGCGGCAGGTATTCGCAGAGGATTCCGCACACCTTCCCCACCGGCGCCGAACCATCGATGGCGGGCTGCGGCTGCCCGATCAGCACGTCGTTGGGCCACTTGAGCGCCGGCCGCAGCCCGGTGACCGTCGTGATCGCCTCCGCAACAGCGAGTCCGGCGACCAGCGGCACCCATCCCGGGGCGCTCGTCGGGGCGGGGAGCACCACAGAGAACGTCACACCCAGACCGGCCGGGGAATCCCAGCTGCGATCCAATCGCCCACGCCCGGCAGTCTGCACCTCGGCAACGACGACGGCATACGGCTGGGCGATCGCGGCGGCGCGAGAGTTGGTCGAGCCGAGTCGCTCGTGGACCTCCACCAGGGCAAACCGTCCAGCGGGTGAACAGACCGCAGCGGTGAGACGCGCGGAGTCCATGGGCACAGGCACGGTGACAAGGCTATTGTTCGCAGCATGTCCAATGACGGATTCGCCACCGCTGCGGAAGCGAACGCTCCTGACCTGTCCACCACGGCCGGCAAACTCGCGGATCTCAAGCGAAGAGTGGCCGAAGTGGCCAACGCCGGATCCACCGTCGCCGTCGAGAAGCAGCACGCCAAGGGCAAGAAGACCGCCCGTGAGCGCATCGAGGCGCTCCTCGACGAAGGCACCTTCATCGAGATGGACAAGTACGCCCGGCACCGCAGTAGCCAGTTCGGCCAGGACAGACACCGGCCCTACGGCGACGGCGTCGTCACCGGCTATGGCCAGATCGACGGCCGCCAGGTGGCCGTCTTCGCCCAGGACTTCACCGTCTTCGGTGGGTCGCTCGGCGAGGTCTTCGGCGAGAAGATCGTCAAGGTCATGGACTGGGCCGCCAAGATCGGCTGCCCGGTGATCGGCCTCAACGACTCCGGTGGCGCCCGCATCCAGGAGGGCGTCGTCTCGCTCGGGCTCTACGGCGAGATCTTCTTCCGGAATGTCCGCAACTCCGGGGTGGTGCCCCAGATCAGCGTCATCATGGGGCCCTGCGCGGGGGGCGCGGTCTACTCCCCCGCGATCACCGACTTCACTGTCATGGTCGACAAGACCTCGCACATGTTCATCACCGGGCCCGATGTCATCAAGACGGTCACGGGGGAAGAGGTCGAGTTCGAAGACCTCGGCGGCGCCCGCGCCCACAACACAAAGTCGGGTGTCGCGCACTACATGGGCACCGACGAGGACGACGCCATCGAATACGTCAAGGCGTTGCTGTCGTACTTGCCCTCCAACAACATGGAAGAGCCGCCAGCCTTCGACGTCGACACCGACCTCACGGTCACCGACGAGGACCGGTGGCTGGACACCTGCATCCCGGACTCCCCCAACCAGCCCTACGACATGCACCAGGTCATCGAGCACGTCGTCGACGACGGCGAGTTCCTCGAAGTGCATGCGCTCTTTGCGCCCAATATCGTCGTCGGCTTCGCCCGCGTCGACGGTCAGGCAGTCGGGATCGTCGCCAACCAGCCGATGCAGTTCGCCGGCTGCCTGGACATCGAGGCATCGGAAAAGGCGGCACGGTTCGTGCGCACCTGCGACGCCTTCAACGTCCCCATCCTCACCTTCGTCGACGTGCCGGGCTTCCTGCCCGGCACCGACCAGGAATGGAACGGCATCATCCGCCGCGGCGCCAAGCTCATCTACGCCTACGCCGAGGCGACCGTCCCCAAGATCACCGTGATCACCCGGAAGGCCTACGGAGGCGCCTACGACGTCATGGGGTCCAAGCACCTGGGTGCCGACATCAACCTTGCCTGGCCGACCGCCCAGATCGCCGTCATGGGAGCCCAGGGCGCGGTCAACATCCTCTACCGCAAGGAGTTGCAGAAGGCGGTCGAGGAAGGTCGCGACGTCGAGGCGGCACGGGCCGACTTCATCAAGCTCTACGAGCAGACCTTGGCCAACCCCTACATCGCGGCCGAACGTGGCTACATCGACACGGTCATCACCCCGAGCAACACCCGGATGAACGTCACCAGGGCGCTGCGGGCACTGAAGACCAAGCGTGAGAGTCTGCCGCCCAAGAAGCACGGGAACATCCCGCTATGAGCACCGACCCCGCATCCCCCACCACGGACGCACCCGTCGTCCGAATCGTCCACGGGTCCCCGTCGGCGAAGGACCTCGGCGTGCTCCTGGCCGTGCTCTCGGCACTCGGAGGCGGCGAGGACTGCGGCGAGGGCACTCGCGCGTCGCACTGGTCGGCGCCGGCCACCCGGCTCGTGCCGGTCGGTCCGCGCTCGGCCCCCAGCGCCTGGCGTTGGTCCGGCATGCCGCGCTAACTATCCGGTGATCCCCAGCGTCGGGATGACGGCCGCGAGCGCCGCCCGCCACTGCGGGAGCGGCGCCACGCCGACGGCCGAGGTCCGCTGGTGTCCCAAGACGCTGTATGCCGGTCGCGGCGCTGGTCGGACGAACGCGGCGCTGGTCGTGGGTAGCACCCGACCCGGATCCAGGCCGAGCTCGGAGAAGATCGCCTGAGTGAAGCCGAACCACGTGGTCTCACCCTCACAGGTGCCGTGGTAAGTGCCTGCGGGGGCTGCTGTGGCCAACAGATCCCCGATGAACCGCGCAAGATCGGCCGTCGTCGTGGGCTGACCCCGCTGGTCGTCGACAACCGACACGGTGTCGCGCTGTGCAGCCAGCGCCGCCATGGTCTTGACGAAGTTGGGCCCCCCCGGCCCATAGAGCCACGCCGTTCGCACGATGAGTGAATCGGGGCATTCCGATCGCACGGCCCACTCACCGGCGGCCTTGGTGCGTCCGTAGGCAGACTGCGGTGCGAGGGCCGCGTCCTCGGCATACGGGCTGGTGGCGTCCCCAGCGAAAACGTAGTCTGTCGAGATCTGGACCATCCGTGCCCCGACCTCGCGGGCGGCCCGGGCGAGGACCGCAGGGCCGACGGCATTGATGCGGAAAGCCACCGCCTCGTGCTCTTCGGCGGCGTCGACCGCGGTGTAGGCGGCCGTGTTGACGACCACTCGATGTCCGTCGAGCGCCTCAGCACAATCTCGCGCGGAGGTGATGTCGACCTCCGGCAGGTCGGTTGCGGTCACCTCGTGTCCTGCGCCCCGCAGGTGAGTCACCAGATCCTGTCCCAGCATCCCGTTGGCGCCTGTGACGAGGATCTTCATGCCGCTGAGGCTAGCGGAACGGCGGATTGAACCATCGCGGGTTTCCCGGGATGCTTCTATGTTGCTGTCAAAGCCGCTGATGTGGCGGCTGCGGCGCTGGGGTGGCTGGCGGTGAGGGTGCGGAAGACCTGTCCTCCGACGTAGCGCTTGAGGCAGCGTCGGATCTCTTTGCTGGTCTTGCCTTCGGCCAGTCGCCGCAGAAGGTAGTCACGAGTGACGGGGTCGGTGCGCAGGCGGGTGAGGACGATCGTGTTCAGGGCCCGGTTGAGCCGGCGGTCTCCGCCGCGGTTGAGCCGGTGACGGATCGTGTTTCCCGAGGACGCGGGGATCGGCGCGGTGCCAGCGATTTGTGCGAACGCGGCCTCGCTGCGGATCCGTCTTGGGTGAGACCAGACGGTCAAGATGACCGCAGCCGTGATCGCGACGCCATGCAGGTCGAGTAGCTCGGGTGCCTGCACGGCGACCAGGGCTGTGATGCTGGCGCGGTTGTCAGCCGACTCTTCGTCGGTTGCCCGGGCCCGTTTGGCCAGCCGGACGGCCTCGGCTGGTGCTGTCGCGATGCCGAAGGGTTCCTCTCGTCGTCGCCAGTTCGCGATCGTGGCGATCTGCTGCGGCGTCAGCGACGTGCGGGCATCCACGCCCAGGTCGTGGCTGCGGACGAGCGCGGTCATGGCGTTGATGCACCGGGTCCGCTCGGTGTTGAGGTGGTCACGAGCCACGGTCAGGACCCGCGGTGCGGTGTGCACCTCGCCGGCCCGCCGGTCGCGCAGCATCGCCACCGACACGGTCAGGACTGCGCGCCGTAACAGCCGGTTCCTTCGGCCGAGATCAGCACCGCGTCCAGCTCTCCCTCGGTCCGTCGACGGATCCAGTCCGCTGCACGACGCAGGCGGGCCGGGCTGGTGGGGAAGGTCGCCTGG